>ERZ834859.2956-NODE-2956-length-13349-cov-5.805175_pt1 | contig 13349 bp, 9 predicted proteins | sample MGYA00519947_ERZ834859 | MGnify/ENA primary metagenome ERZ834859 (study PRJEB31850, sample SAMEA3708763) | human gut metagenome | biome: human gut; feature: human-associated habitat; material: faeces | place: China | collected 2014 ...
AGATAGACCCTTATAGGGTCTGGTCAAACCACCCGTTCAACGGGTGGTTTTGATTGATAATGAGGAGCAAAATATCAGATGCCGTATTTCTGGCACAGACGCATGAAGATGGAAGCGATTTCCGGACGAGTGATCTGTGCATCGGGGCGGAAGTTTCCTTCGTTATCGCCGGAAAGCAGACCAGCTTTCTGCATAGCGCCTACGCTTTCTTTCGCATATCCGCTGATGGAAGCGGTATCCTGGAAATCAGGTGTGCCATTTTCCAGAGCAACACTAGAGAATTTCAGGTATCTTGCCAGCATAACTGCTGCCTGTTCTCTTGTGATAGGTGTGTTGGGCGCAAAGGAGGTATCGCTGACGCCGGATACCAGATTGTTTGCATATGCCCAGCTAACGGCATTGCCATACCATGCATCACTGGAAACATCGGCAAAGGGGCTGCTGCCTGTATGAGAAGTACCGTTGAAGCGGTAAAGTACAGAAACCAGCATGCCTCTTGTCATGGACTGACTGGGCGCGAACTGTGTTTCGCTGACACCGGAGAACAGCCCTCTCTGTGTGACATAGGAAACAGCAGGTGCATACCACTGATTTGCAGGTACATCACTGAAGTTTGTAGAACCTGTGGAAGGCTGCTGCACAGCTGCAAAAATAACTTCTACCACGTCAGTGGATTTCAGATGCAGCAGCTGCTGTACGGGGCCCTGAGAAACGCCGTTCACCAGTACGTCACGTACTTCATAACCGTCATGAGGCTGGATGGATACGCTGCCGTCATTGTTCGCGATGATCATACCGTTAGTCTGGTCACCTTTGATGACAGGGCGTCCGGTTGTTGTGCTGTTGCTGCTGGAACTGGAACTGCTGGAGCTGCTTCCGCTGGAGCTACCACCACTGGAGCTGCCGCCACCATTTCTGCCGCCGCCATTGCTGCCGCCACCATTGCTGCCGCCGCCGTTGCTGCCGCCGCCGTTGCTGCCGTTATCGCTGCCAGTACCGTTATCGCCGCCAGTACCGTTATCACCGTTGTCACCGCCAGCACCGTTACCGCCGCTGTTATCACTGCCATCATCTTCTAAAGATACCTGTGTATAGGATGTTGCAGCGTCTTTGCTGTTCAATGTGATCAGTTTGGATACGCCTGTAAAGGATACGCCGTCAGGCAGTGTCAGGTTCCCCAGGTAGATCTGGTTATTTTGGCTTTCCAATACAGAAAGGGAGTCAGCGTAAATGGTCAGAACGCCGTCTTTTTCTGTGTGATGGCTGTAAGCCAGATCTTCAGAGCCAAGGAAATGAGCGTTTTCCAGATTCTGTTTGGATTTCAGTGAGATTTCCACGCTGGTGGTGTCTTCGGAAACACCTGTCAGATACAGACGAGCGTTATTGCTGTCGTTATCCCGCTGGATAATCACACTGGGGCCTGCGGCAAAAGCAGTGGTGGACATCAGTAATGATGCCACCAAAGCACCTGCCCAGAGTGTATATTTCTTTTTCATGGGTAGGTTCCTCCTTAATTATTGATGTTCCAGAGAGATGGAAGGCATGCTGTCAGCATCGGGAGAAGAAATCCACAATGTCTGTGCAGTGATGCGGCCATCTGTTTCAGAAATGTTGTCTGTGCGGTACAGAACTGCCTGAATACGGTCGGGCAGGGAGCTGGGGTTATCGCAGTCCACATGGCCATGCTGCAGATCGCCTTCCGCTTCTTCGTTGATGACATAGATGAACATGCCATTGCTGATGAGGCTCACTTCGCCATTGGCGGGAACTTCCGCCAGAAGATAAGTTTCCCCGTTGATAGGTCTTGTTTCTTTTGTTTCTGCACCTGTTGCCAGATCGCGAACGGTAAATTCGCCGTTGACCTGAACATAGTTATATCTGGGGTCGCCTACATATGTGCCGACGATGACCAGAGAGCCGGCAGGGATGACTTCCTCAGAAGTATCGCCCCACTGATAAGCTTCACGGAGTCTGCCAATGGCAGCGCCGTCCTGCAGGAATGCCACGTCGTCGTTAACTGCGCCAATGAGTTGCAGGGATGCACCTTCGGGAACATTCTGCAGTTCCAGTTTGGTGATGTCATAAGTCCAGATACGGCTGTCTTCTACGCCTGCACCGGGTTTTGTGAAGTATGCTTTGAATGTGCTGCCGTCATTTGCCATATTCTGTGTCAGTGTCAATGTGGTTTCTTTGGATACGCCATCCACATTTGTGGTCAGAACAGCAGTGACGCTTTCCATATCAGAAACACCAGTCAGTTTGATACCGCTGACAGACTGTGCTTTATCGTTTTTCATGGTCACAGTTGCAGTTGTGCCGGACTGGGAAAGGTCATACAGGCCTGTATCCAGTACGTTATCATAAGAAATACGTACCTGCTGTGTTTCTGTGGCTTCGGAAATATTGCCCTGTTTGTCTACGGCACGAACAGCATAGGTCAATACAGTATTGTTTGCAGTACCGATATGTTCGGTGAATGTGCTGCTTGTTGTAAAGGCAATGGATTTGCCGTTTTTCAGGATCTCGTAACCCAGAATGTTTTCTCCGTCGGTGTGGGAGAAGGTCAGTGTTACATCCTGACCACTGGAGCCAACGGAATTGGATGCTGTAACGGAATCCAGTGTCAGTGTGCCGTTTGCAACGCCTGTGCCTTCCAGACGGTTGCGGCGGGAGTTATCGTTCAGATACCAGATGGCTCTTTCTTCTTCGCCATAGGATTTCAGTTTGCTCTTTGTGCTTTCTGTCAGTTCCATACCCCAACGAGTGAAGAATTCTGACAGGTCTTTCTGGGCAACTTCAGATGCGATCAGTGCAACGCGGTTGTCGTAGTCATTTCCGCTATAAGCACCGGATTTCCACAGTTTAAAGAACTGGTTGTAGAAGTCCATAGGAGCGTCTGCGTTGTCATAAGCCAGATGCAGCTGCCAATACATGCCCAGCTGCACGAATACGTTGTTGGCTGTGCCGGGGCGTGCTTCCGCAACTTTCTGGAAGATAGCGGAATATCTGTCTTCGCTTTCCAGACGAGTGGTCAGGGAAGTCATATCGCCGCCGTCATAGCTCTGCACCATGAGGGAGTACAGGTTGTTGGTGATTTCTGTTCTGCCCAGTTTATCCATGTTATGACCGATTTCGTGAGCGATACCCCAGCCGTAAAGGCCGTTTGTATCTGCTTCGCTGGACAGCATGGAAACGGGAGTGCCTTTCACCAGATCACCAGCGGAACCATAGCCGATACCGATATGATCGCCGCCAGCATACATGAAGGCGGAACCGAACATACGCATGTAACGGATGTTCTGACGGCTTTCCATAGGATACTGGTAAGCATCTTTGTCACCGTCTACAATGCCCTGTGTGGTATTTACCACATAAGAAACGTCTTCCCAAGCCAGGATTGCATTGTAAAGGGATTCTGTTGTTAGGCCGTTTGCGACTTCTTTTACAGGAATGGACAGCAGGAAGCTGGGAGTTGCAATATCTGTATGGTTACGGATGCTTGTCTGACCCAAACGGTTGCTGTTTGCCTGTACATATGTGTTTACTTCTGCCACATAAGCAGAGATTTTTTCTTTTCTTGCGGATTCGGACAGTTCATACCAGTCAGACAGTTCCAACATAGGTGTTTTTACGCTGGTATTGTTGTTGGTGATGATACGCAGGGAGATTTCGTCTGCATGAGAACCGCTGTATGTCAGATACAGTGCGCCGCCTTTTTCTGTGGAAACGGAAGCGATCTATTCCACGGAAATGACATTTCTGCCGGACTGCAGCTGGATGCCTTTGCCTTTCCATGCGTTGTAATCAGCATAATACTGTGTGGGCACGATGGTAACGGTTTCACCAGCGGGAATATCGGCGTAGATCACCACATCGCTGCCGGAAGAAGCTACAACACCCAGAGGCTGCAGTACGCTTGCGGTCTGACCATATGCGCTGTCTGCTGCGGTGCTGCGGGACTGGAAGCCTGTCTGTGTTGCCAGTTTGCCGCCTTCTGCCAGTGTTTTTGCATCGTTCAGTTCACGAAGCATCATATCTTTATTCAGATAGAATGCGTTTGTATTTTCTACTCTGCTGCGAAGTGTTTCTACTTTTTCAAGTGTTTCTTCCTTGCTGTATTTCAGTTCGGTAAATGTACCGTTGGAGAACAGGTCTGCGATTTCCGCAGGTGTGTTATCCAGATGATAGAAGGCTGCTTCAGACAGTGTAACTGCTTTTGCGCCTTCCCACTGACCAACGTTGACTCTGACTCTGGAAATGTCGTTGGATTCAGGCAGTTCCAGTACCAGATAACCAGCACCGTCTTTTGTCACTTTGGCAGTGATATTTGCGTTGATGGTTGCAATCTTTTCGTATTTGCCATCAGCTGTTTTGCGGTAAGTGGTTGCGCTGTAATCACGCATGCCTGTGGTATAGCTCAGGTCTCCCTGTCTGGGAACGTAGATCATATAGTTCATGCTCTGAGGCTCTGCAAAATCAAATGTGAAGGACTGATCTTTCCAGTATGCGCCGGACTGCCAGAATGTGGAGTAGTTGCCGTCCAGTACATGTTTGATATTGAAGTTAGGTGTTTCACTCCAGTTCACATTGCCTGCTGCGCCGCTATCAGAACGAACAGTGATCAGTTCGTTGGAGATACGGTTTTCCGTAGGCAGGGCCATTGATGGTCTGTGCCTTAGGAGCGCCTTCTGCCACAACGGAGCGAGGGCTGACACCAGCCTGATTATATGCTTCTACGCAGAATTCGTAAGTAACGCCGTTTGTCAGGTTGCCTACGGTGAGGGAATTGTTATCGCCTACATCAGAGGAGATCCACTGATCTGCGCCTTTTTCACGATAGTAAACCAGATAACCCATGGCATTTTCGGATTTTGCCCAGCTGAAACGCAGAGCGGAATCCATAGAAGTCACCTGCAAAGTGGTAGGTGCCACAGGTCTGCTGTCGGGAAGGGGTGTTGCGGATACGATTGCGGAAGTTGCACTTTCCCATTCACCGCTGGTACCTACGACTACGAAATAATATTTTTTCAGATTTTCCAAACCGCTGATGGTGATGCGGTTATTTTCTGTGGTCTGAACCTGTGTCATGCCGTTCTGTGTGGTGCCATAGTAAACTTTATAGCCTGTTACGTTTGCCATGGCATCCCAGGAAAGGGATACGCTCTTTGCGCCGGCAGTTGCGGAAACATTCTGAGGTTTTGCCGCTTCTGCTTCCGGTGCTTTTGTCAGTGTGCTTTCTACAAAAGCAACCTGTTTGATGACAGCAGTTTCATTATCTTCTGTTTTAGTAACCTGAATGGTGATTTTCTTTACGACTTTTCTGGAACCCAGATTTACCACCAGTACGTTTTCGCGTCACGGGCAGAACGGGCTGCAACAGTCAGTTTGCCGTAAGGAATGGTTTCGGTCACAACTTTGCCGTCTTCTTCTACTTCCAGAACCAGATTGAAGTATTCAATGCCGCCGTTTGCGGGGGTGGCAATTTGTACTTCGCTCATGGCAACGCCTTCGTTAAAGGCGATGGGGATTTCCAGAGGTGCTTCGGGAGAAATTTCGCCGGAATCTTTTTTGCTGAATGTAATGGATTCTGTTTCTGTAAACAGGTCAGCAATGTTTTTGTCATCGGCAATTTCTACTTCAGACAGGTCTGTTTTGTCAACGTCGATGTTTTGTACAATGGCGCGAGATACCATAGCACCATTCTGTGCAACGGCTTTGCCGGTGCCCTGTACCATCATGCCGCGGTTTACATAGGAAATATCCACGATGTTGACAGTGCCGTCTTTGTTCAGGTCATAAGCGTCGTTATCAGTGTCCAGAGCTGCTTCTACCAGCTGCTGATCTTCCTGATTTACGCTGCCGTCGCCATTCACATCCCCAAGTGTGAATGTGCTTTCTTTGGTACCGATGGTAATGATTTTTGCGTATTCTTCCAGAGAAAGTTCATTATATGTATAAGTGCGGTAACCGTCATCTGTCACTGCAATGCGGTATACGCTGTCCGCAGTGCCGGCGGGCAGATCGGAAGCAACGATGTCGATGGCTGTTACCAGATCATCATCGCCGCATTCATTACCGGTTTCATCCAGATAAGTATAAGAAAAGGATGCGGGCACTTCTTCTCTTGTATAAGAATTGGAAACAGACATCTGGATATTCTGTTTTTCCACGGTTTCTTTTGTCAGAGGATAATCCATATGGATACGAACGGAAATGGTGCTGGTGCTGTCTACGGCTGTTAAGGAAAGCACGGGCTTTTCTTCTTCGGTTTCTTCCTCTTTTACTTCTTCCTGTTTTTCTTCCTCGTCTTTTACGTCTTCGGAAGGAGCCGCAGTTTCTTCGCCTCCTTCAACAGGAGGAACTACGGGTGTTTCTTCTGGAGTTTCCACAGCAGGATTTTCTGGTGTTTCTTCTTTTCCGCTTTCCTGCTCCTGATTATGTTCACCGTCGCCTTCCGGTGTGGAAGGTTCTGTGTTAGCATTGTCATCAGATTCTGTGGCATCTGTTTCAGGTGCGTCAGACGGTGTTTCAGTATCGGCTGCATCTTCTGGTCTCTGTGCAGAAACTGTATCGTTTACGGTTTCTTCGGCATAAACACTGGGAACGGAACTGCTCGCCATGACCGCTGCCAGTACAAGGTAGGGCAGTGCATTTTTCTTCATAAAAAATACCTCTCTTCCTTTTTTGATTTACTCGAAAATTTTTTTGCATCGTCTGATTCTCACAAAGTGGATGCATTGGTTGACAGTATAGCATACAAACAACTAAAATACTATGGTTTTTCTAGGATATTTGAAAAACAGGTATTTTGGACAAGTGAAAAAGATTTTAGTGAGTGAAAATATGCAAAGTATGTATAAAGGGTAATACAAAAACAAAATGTGTATAGAAAACCACTAAATGGTATTTTATACAAACCGTGGAGGTTTGGGTAAATAATGGAGGAAGCGAAAAGAGAAAATGGAAAATTTTTCTAATTATTGTATAAAAATAATAAATTTTGTCATAAGAAATAATTATTGATGCATGATACGGGGGGGATTTTGTATGACAAATGAATAGAGACAGGTGCCCCAAGTCAGAGGATTCTATGGTTGGTGGAGCACATTTGCTTATATAAAAGAAGAAACTAGCTTTTCATTTGCCATTTGACTGGTTTTGGCTTAGAATGAAAGAAAATCGGAAAGAAAAGAGGAATTTTTTTGAAAAAAGTCATTTTAGCGGCGTTGAACGCAAAATACATCCATTCCAATCTGGCATTGCGTTATCTGTCCCGTTTTCAAAATAATAACCAGAAACATCATGTGGAAACCATGGAATTTACCATCAACCAGCGGCTGGATTTCATTGCCGAGGAACTGTTCCGCAAACAGCCTGATGTGGTGCTGTTTTCCTGCTATATCTGGAATGTGGAGATGCTGCGGCAGCTTTGTCCTATTCTGAAAAAGATCATGCCGGACTGTGTCATTGGTTTCGGCGGCCCGGAAGTCAGCTACGAAAGCGAAACCTTTCTCCGGGAAAATCCTGCGGTGGATTTTGTCATGCGTGGGGAAGGGGAGCTTGTTTTTACAAAATATCTGGAACACCTGGATACGGGAAATCCCGCAACATTGGGGGAAATCGAAAGCCTGACTTATCGGCAGGAAGAAGAGATTTTTTCTACACCTCAGATGCATCCCATGGATTTGGCACTTCTGCCATTTCCTTATGAAGAAGATTTCAGCGATGTGCAGAATCAGATCATTTATTACGAATCTTCCAGAGGATGTCCTTATCATTGCGGATACTGTTTGTCTTCTGTGGAAAATGGTGTGCGGTTTGTGCCGCTGGATAAGGTGCTGCCGGATTTGCAGAAATTTTTAGACAAGAATGTACCACAGGTGAAATTCATCGACCGCACTTTTAACTGCAAAAAAAGTCATGCCATGGCAATCTGGAAATATCTCCATGAACATGACAACGGTGTTACCAATTTCCATTTTGAAATTACAGCGGATTTGATCGATCAGGAAACCATTGATTTCCTGAAAACTGTACGGAAAGGGCTGTTTCAGTTTGAAATTGGTGTGCAGTCTACCAATCCTCAGACCATTCGTGCCATCAACCGTAATGTAGATTTTGCGGCGCTGTCGGAAATCGTGCAGCAGATCAAAGACGGCGGGAATATCCATCAGCATTTGGATTTGATTGCAGGTCTGCCCTATGAGGATTATAACTCTTTCGGGCGTTCTTTCAATGACGTGTATGCCCTCCAGCCGGAACAGCTGCAATTGGGATTTTTGAAGGTATTGAAAGGCTCCATGCTCCATCAGAAACAGAAGGAGTTTGAAATTGTTTATCATGACACAGCACCTTATGAAGTGCTGACCACCCATGAACTGCCTTTTGCGGATACTTTGCGTCTGAAATATGTGGAAGAAATGGTGGAAACTTATTACAACAGCGGAAGATTTTTGCATACTCTTGCATATCTGGTACCGCTCTATGAAAGTCCCTTTGCCTTTTTTGAGGCATTGTCCCAGTTCTGGGTGGCGGAGAATTACCATTATCTGGGGTTGTCCAAAATGGGGCTGTTTGATGCGTTATGGCGGTTTGTGGAACAAAATCCGAAAGTGGAAAAACAGAAATTGCAGTGGGAAATGAAGTTCGATATTGCTCTCCATGAAAAGCCCAAAAAACTACCTGCGTGGCTGACTGTCACCAATGAAGAACAGTGGCATGACAAGGTTTTTGCTTTTTATGGCAATCCGGATTTGTGGCAGAAGTGTTTGCCCCATTACAAGAGCAACAAGGAAGCCCTCCGTCAGACCCATCTGGAAGTTTTCGGTGATGAGGAGCAAAAGGCGGTGCTCTTTGATTATGGCAAAAGAGATCTGTTGGGCAATGCGGAGTATAAAATCATGGAAACGGCGGAAATTCAGGTGTGAATGAAATCTTGCTTCAGGTGAATAAAAAAACATGCAAAAAAATAATAAAAAACCATTGACAAATGAAAAAAACGGCATTACAATAGGAACAACTTTTCAAAAAGAACAAAGACGTGGAAGAGAAGAGTAGTTGGCAAAATACCTTTCAGAGAGTTTCCGGTTGGTGTGAAGGAAGCAGGGATATGTTGATGAAGATGGTCTTGGAGTCGTATGGTCGAGCTGATGAAGTTAGATCATAACGGGTGCACCCGTTACAGTGCCAGAGTATAATCCGTTATTTGACGGCCGTACTTGTTGAGGTTTGCTTCGTGAGGAGCAGATGAATTTAGGTGGTACCACGAATTTACGCTTTCGTCCTAATGTGCATGAATATGCAGCAGGACGGAAGCTTTTTTTATTGCCGAAAGGAGAAAAATACACATGATAAAGTTGGAGAAGGTAAGCAAAACCTTCCGCACCGGCAGCGGAGAAGTCCACGCCGTAAGGGAGGTAAGTTTGAATATTGAACAGGGCGAGATTTTTGGTATCATCGGGTTTTCCGGTGCAGGAAAATCCACACTGGTACGATGCATTAACCTGTTGGAACGCCCCACAGAAGGTACTGTGACCGTGGATGGTACGGAACTGACAAAGCTGGATGAAAAACGGCTGCGAGAAGTGCGCAGAAAGATTGGTATGATCTTCCAGCATTTCAATCTGCTCCGTTCCAGAACCGTATACGATAACATCGCTTTTCCCCTGAAGAAAAGCAATTTGTCCAAAGAAGAAAAACACAAGAAAATATTATCCCTGCTGGAACTGGTTGGGCTGTCTGATAAAAAGGATGCTTATCCTTCCCAGCTTTCCGGTGGACAAAAACAGAGAGTTGCCATTGCCAGAGCATTGGCGAACGATCCAAAAGTGTTGCTGTGTGACGAAGCTACCAGCGCACTTGACCCACAGACTACAAAATCCATTTTGCACCTGCTGAAACAGGTCAATGAAAAACTGGGCATCACCATTGTGGTCATCACCCATGAAATGGCAGTGGTCAAAGATATTTGCGACCGGGTAGCCATCATGGAGTTGGGACGTGTGGTAGAAGAAGGCGCAACAGAGGATGTATTCGTTCATCCCAGAGAAAAAGTTACCAAAGACTTCATCAGCACCGCCGGCAATGTGGATAAGATTTATGAACTCATCGAACAGGGCAACGACCTGACAAAACTGCAGGAAGGCGAAAAAATGGTGATGATGACCTATTCCGCCAATAACGCAGGGGAGCCGGTGATTTCTTATCTGGCAGAAGCCTTTGATGTAAAAGCCAATATCATTTACGGCAACATTGACATTCTCAAAGGCAAGACCATCGGGAAACTGGTGGTGACCCTCAGCGGAAAACCGGAAAACATGGAAAAAGCATTGGCATATATCGAAGAAAGAAAAGTAGAACTGGAGGTCATTAAGGCATGAATATCTTATATCAAATCGCACCGAATCTGGAAGCCCTGGGTTCGGAACTTGTAAAATGTATCGGGCAGACCTTCCAGATGCTGATTATCTCTGGTGTCATTGCCTTTGTATTGGGTTTATTTCTGGGGGTACTGCTCATCGTTACCAAAAGCGACGGCATCATGGCAAATCCGGTATTGTATAAAATTCTGGATAAGATCATCGACGTGATTCGTTCCATCCCCTTTATTATCCTGATGGTGTTGCTGATTCCTGTAAGCCGTGCCCTGGTGGGAACAGGTTCCGGCGTTACCGGTTCTTATGTGGCACTGATTGCTGGAACAGTTCCATTCTTTGCCAGACAGATTGAATCCGTACTGGCAGATGTGGACTACGGTCTGGTGGAAGCCAGCGCTTCCATGGGATTTTCTCCACTGGAAATCATTTTCAGTGTATATCTGAAAGAAAGCATCCCCGGTATTACTCGTGTGACCATGATTACATTTGTCAGCCTCATCGGTATCACAGCTATGGCTGGTGCTATCGGTGCCGGCGGTCTGGGGGACTTTGCCATCCGTTACGGCTACCAGATGGGTTATCGTGACATGATCTGGGTAACTGTTATCATCATTCTGATTATCATCAGTGTGATTCAGGGTGTGGGCAATCTTATCATTCGGAGAACCACACATTAATCGTTGCTTTGAAATGGGAAACTATTTTAAGGATATAGAACATAAATAATATTTTGAGAAAAGAAAGGGAGTAGAAAACTATGAAGAAAAATGCGAAAAAATGGATTGCAGCAGCTTTGGCAACAGTAGCAACAGTATCTCTGACCGCTTGCGGCGGCAGTGCAGACACACAGGAAGCAACAGCAGACAGCGGCGAAACCACTGTTGTAAAAGTTGGTGTGGTTGGGGAATACAACGCCCAGTGGGATACCATCAACGAACTGCTGGCAGATGACGGCATTCAAGTGGAACTGGTGAAATTCACAGACTACGCAGCACCCAACCGTGCCCTGAATGACGGTGAAATCGACCTGAACGCGTTCCAGCATAAAGCATTCCTGGCAAACGACATTCAGCAGAAAGGTTATGACATTGTAGACATCGGCGATACCATCATCGCACCTTTGGGCATCTACAACAACAAAGACAAGATTTCTTCCATTGAAGAGATCAAAGACGGTGACGTTATCGCGATCCCCAGCGATTTGACAAACGGCGGCCGTGCGCTGAAACTGCTGGAAGCAGCTGGAATCATCGAATGTGACCCTGCAAAAGGCGTTGTTCCCACAAAAGCAGACATCACCAAATACAACAAACAGATCGAAATTATGGAAGCAGAATCCGCAACACTGGCAAATCTGCTGCCTGACTGCACAGCAGCCATCATCAACGGCGGCAATGCTTTCACAGCAGGTCTGAACCCTGTGACAGATACCATCTTTGTAGAAGATGTAAACCCTGAAACAAATGCAGCAGTACCTGATCTGGTAAACGTGATTGTTGCTCGTACAGAAGATAAAGACAACGAAGTGTACAAAAAAATCGTAGAAGCATACCAGACACCAGAAGTACAGAAAACCATTGAAGACGAATACCAGGGCGCATTTGTATGCGCATGGGAAGGTGCAGAATAATCCCAAAGAACACAAGAGCAGGTCGGAAAGCCCGACCTGTTTTCTTTGAAGGGCAGGAAAGGATGAAAAAATATGACAGTAAAACCTTATGTATTAGCTGAAAAAGCATATTTGACAGATTTGCGGCGGCATTTTCACGCACACCCGGAAGTAAGCCTCAAGGAATATGAAACCTGCAAGAAAATTGAAGGGGAACTGGACAGTATGGGAATTCCTCACAAACGCATTGGAGAAACAGGCGTTTACGGCTGGATTGATGGGAAGAAAGCAGGGGATGGCGTAACCGTTGCCCTGAGAGCTGATATTGACGCATTGGCAATGGAAGACCTGAAAGAAGTGCCTTATCATTCTCAGAACGCAGGTGTTTGCCATGCCTGCGGCCATGATGCCCATACAGCAACATTGCTGACAGCGGCGAAAATTCTGAAAGCAAAAGAAAATGAATTTTCCGGTCAGGTGCGCCTGTTCTTCCAGCAGGCAGAAGAAATTGGTCAGGGTGCCAGACAGTTTGTGCAGGCAGGTCTGCTGGATGGTGTGACCCGTGTATTTGGTGCCCATGTGACAAGCCATTTGGACAGTGGAAAGATTTCTCTGACAGCTGGCCCTCAGAACGCAAGCTGTGACTATTTTAAAATTCAGATTCATGGCAAAGGCGCTCACGTTTCCACACCACAGCTGGGGGTAGATGCTCTGTATATTGCATCTCAGATTGTAGTGCAGCTCCAGACCATCGTTTCCAGAAATACAGACCCTCTGGAAACTGTTGTGGTTGGTGTTGGCAAATTACAGGCAGGCACTCAGTACAACATCGTAGCAGAACATGCAGTGCTGGAAGGCACTACCCGCAGTTTCCTGCCGGAAGTACGGAAATTCACCAATGACCGTGTGGTAAGAATTGCGAAAGAAACAGCTGCATTGTATGGCGCGGAAGCGGAAGTAGAATTTTTGGATTTTGCAGCACCTCTGGTAAATGATGCAAAGGCAGTAGAAGAAGTAACAGCTGTGACAGCGGAATTTTTGCCGAGAGAAGACATCATTTCTGATTTCCAGAAAGCGTTGGGTGCCGATGACTTTGCGGATTATCTGGCAGTAACAAGAGGTATGTATGCTTTTGTGGGTACCAGAAATTCCAAAGACCCTCATACAGCCGTTGCCCATCACCATGGTTTGTTTGACGTGGATGAGGAAGCACTGCTGATTTCCTGTAATGTGTATGTAGATTATGCCCTTTGGGTATTAAATGAAAAACCGGAAGCATAAAACGGAAAGAAAAGCCTGAACAGCAAAGTGAACAGATCCAGTAAAAACGGACAATGACAAAAAGCCCCCCTTATGTAGGATAA
>ERZ834859.2959-NODE-2959-length-13339-cov-2.545468_pt1 | contig 13339 bp, 9 predicted proteins | sample MGYA00519947_ERZ834859 | MGnify/ENA primary metagenome ERZ834859 (study PRJEB31850, sample SAMEA3708763) | human gut metagenome | biome: human gut; feature: human-associated habitat; material: faeces | place: China | collected 2014 ...
CACCGTGCCCTTTCTGTGGAGAAGAACAAGGGCACTCCATAGGAGCGGGACGGGAACTCTATATCCAGAGCATGGAAGCGGGATAAAGGAGTTATCTCATGGAAATACCAGTTATTCGCAACGTTCTTGAAGCCAACGAAAAACTGTCGGCACGTCTGAAGGAACATTTCGCCAGGCACGGCATTCTTACCTTGAACCTCATCAGTTCCCCCGGCGCGGGAAAGACTTCCCTACTCGAACGGACGCTTGCGGATCTTTCCCCCGAGTTCCGCATGGCCGTTATCGAAGGCGATCTCCAAACGGACAACGACGCCCAACGTGTAGCCGCCACCGGAGCTCAGGCTGTGCAGATCAACACGGAAGGCGGCTGTCATCTCGACAGCAATCTTGTCATGGAAGCGTTGGGGGCGCTCGACCTGAGCGAAATCGATATCTTGTTCATTGAAAACGTGGGAAATCTTGTCTGCCCTGTGGAGTTCGATTGTGGCGAGGATGCCAAGATCGCCCTCCTCAGCCTCCCCGAAGGCGACGATAAGCCCGAAAAGTACCCGTTCCTCTTCAACCGTGCCAGTGCCATGATCCTGAATAAAATCGACCTGCTCCCCTATCTGGATTTTGACATGGAAACCGCCGCGCGACATGCCCGCCATCTTAATGCCGCTCTCCCCGTCTTTAAAATATCCTGCCGTACGGGTGACGGGCTTGAAGAATGGTATGATTGGCTCCGTCAGGCTGTCCGCGCCAAACGCAGCGCACCAAACGAATAAGACGCATGTTCTTCGTCTGAACATTTCTTGTCTGAAAAGGTATGCAGGTACCCAGTATCCATGCATACCTTTTCATTTCAGGAAGGTTGGAGCTAGAACTTGTAGTTTACGCTAAAAGCTGCCTGGAAATTGTTTTCCTTGTATAAATCATTCCAGAGCTCCTTATTGGCATCGAGATAGATATACCCAAGCTCAAAGGCGAGGGTAAGCCCCTCATACAGCTTGTATTGGGAATCAAAATTGACTTCCCACAGTTTGTCTTTGGTGGTGAGGTACATATTATTGCCGACAGTGGCCATTGCGTCACGAGCGACCACCCCGCCGCGTACCATTTCCGTATTGTTCGTGCCTTTGACCATCGCGACGCGGAACGCGTGACTCAAAGCTTCAATAAAGGAAATATCCTTCAACTCCGTCATGATCCCCCAGCTGCCGCTGATATCCGTTCCGTTAAACGTGCTGGAACGGTTATACATCCCGCCGTCATATCCGAAAGAGGTCAACGCCACGTCAGTATCGATGACGGGCATACGTTCGGAACCGTCAAGCGCGTTCGCGTCATCACCGGAAGCGTACCAGAACGTAAGGCCGGGTGTGACAAAATCCGTTTTGCATTCAGCTGCCAGGGCGGCATACCAGCCCGCGCGCTTCAGATCTTGATTGCCCGTTTTCCCCATGTCCACCTTTCCGTAAACACCATCTACGGCGACCCTGAGCGGGCTGAACAACGTCATTTCAGCGGAAAGGCCGCCCCACCATGCGTTACCGTGATTGTCTTTGGAGTCGGCGACAACCTTCCCGGTGCCAACAGGAAGCAATCCGCTGGCGACTCCGGTCTTGTTGTTCGCACCGACACCGAAACGGGTGTCTTTACCGATCGCGCTGTACATTCCGAAGGGGTTCATCCTGATGCCATCGAACTGCACCGGAACCGCCAGCCCGATGACGTCCATCGCATCGTGGCTGTTGTATGTATACAGCAACGTGTTGTCCTTGTCATATACGGAAACAGTACGTTCATCGTTATTGTACGCACGAACCCCAAAAAGCGTGGCCCCCACGTTTTCAGTGAAATTTCCGGAAAGCGAGATCCCGGCACCGTCGGTCGTGAATGCCGCGTACGGTACCGCAAATGTCGCGATGTCGAAGGGCTGAAGGCCCATGCGGACTTTTACGTCCGTCTCCGGGATATTCCAGTCGACATAACTATAGCGCACCTTGACGACCTTACCGTCCGTTCCGAGGGCGGCATCATTTGTTCCCCAATTTTGATGGCCCACTTCAAAAAAGACGACGCCCTTGAGCGAATCGGAAGCCACGATATCGATCTGCGTGCGTAACCGCGTGGAAGCCTTGAATCTATCGACAGAAGCATTCGCGGATTTGAGGGGGTTGCGATCAGCCCAGGAAAAACCGTTTTGCCATTGCCCCTTAATATTCACGTCAGCCGCCCGCGCCCCGCTCGTCATACTTAAAAGAAGGCCCGCCGCAAGGAACGACATCATTGCACGTTTCATCATCACCTCTCTAGCGTCAAAGGTTATACGGTGGGCTCTCCCCCCAAGCACAGTACGGAGGAATTCATGGCGGAGCCTTATACTGTTGCGACGCAAGCGTCAGGGTTAAAGGGGATAACGGATTGAAGGAGCCGTTGTGCATATCCGCTGGATGCCCTTGCCAGGTGCTCCCTCTCCAAGGATTCCGCGATGGTCCCCTCATGAAGAAACATAATATGATCACATAAGTAGGTGACGGCCTGAACATCATGGGCAATGAACAGGTAGGTCATGTCCCCCTTCAGCTCCAACAGCAGTTCCAGCACTTGCGCCTGTACGGACACGTCAAGCGAGCTCACGGCCTCGTCGAATACGATGAAACGGGGCTTGGTCGCTATGGCTCGCGCGATGCACACCCGCTGGAGCTGCCCACCGCTCAACTCGTGGGGATAACGGTTCCGCAGCGCCTTCGGGAGCCCGACCCGCTCAAGCAGTTCCGGGATTGCGCATGACGCGTCCAGCCGCAAGATATCCAACGGCTCTCTGATGAGTTCCTCCACCGTGAATCTCGGGTTGGCGGAGGATGTATAGTCCTGGAACACAACGCTCATTTGCCCAGGATGTTCCTTGCTCCATACATGAACAGGGCGGCCTTCCAAGAATACCTGCCCACTGTCCGGCTGTTCCAAGCCAAGGATCAGCCTTCCGAGCGTGCTTTTCCCCCCGCCGCTTTCGCCGATGAGCCCTACGGAAGAGCCTTCGGACAGTGTGAGGTTCACGTCTCTGAGGACCGGCTGCCGTTTTTTCCTCCAAAAGCCTCCCGATACCGGATAGCTTTTGGAGACATTGCGGACCTCAAGCAACGGCGTTTCCCGATGTGCTACCGACATTGCATCACCCTCTCGAAGGCTTTGGACAACGAGGCTCTCGTGTCCACGAGATAACGCGTATAGGGATGCCGTGGAGCGGAGAAAAGCTCCGTTCCGCCGTATTCGACGCCGACGCCGTCCTTCATGACCAAGACTTCCTGCGCGAGCTGGCGGACGACGCCAAGATCATGGGAAACCAAAATCAGGCTGCTCCCGAACCGTTCCCGGATCCAATGGAATTGTGCCACAACCTCCCGCTGGTTCATGGAGTCCAGCGCCGTTGTGGGCTCATCGGCAATGATGATATCTGGGCGTTGAAGCAACGCCACCGCGATCATACACCGCTGCAACATGCCTCCGGAAAGCTGGTACGGATATTTCTTGAGCACATCCAACGGATTGTGGATGTGCATCATCTCCAGAGCCTCAACGATGCGTCCCCTGCTCTCCTTTTCCGAAAAAGCCGATGTCGTCGCCCGGAGTGTTTCAAGAAGCTGCGCCCCCATGGAGTAAAGAGGATCGAACGCCGTCATCGGTTGCTGGACTATCATGGCGATTCGCTTGCCGCGGATGCCGCGCACGGTTTCCCGACCTGCCTGCAAGAGGTCGATGCCGCCGAAACGGACACTGCCGGAAACCCGCAAGGAAGGAGGCGCCAGTCCCAACAGCGCCAGGCACGTAAGCGATTTGCCGCTGCCGCTTTCCCCAACGACGCCAAGGCATGTTCCCGGTTCAAGGCAAAAATGCACATCCCGTACGATCAGCGCCCCAGTAAGGGAGTCTCGGACAGTCAAATCCCGCACTTCAAGTAAGCTCATGAACGTTCCCTGCCCGCGTGTTTGGGATCAAAGGCGTCACGCAGGCTGTCGCCTAAAAAATTGAATGCCGCCACAACCAACAGAATGGCCATGCCAGCCGGGATCATCTGCAACGGATACAGGGTCATGACCTCCTTCGCCTCATTGAGCATCATGCCCCACTCCGGGGTGGGGGGCTGCACGCCCAACCCGAGGAAAGACAATGCTGAAATCATCAGGATCACGCTTCCCGTATCCAGCGTCGTCAGGACAAAGAGTTCGCCGGCTGTGCCGGGCAACAGATGCCGCATCATGATCCTGATGGATGATCCGCCGGCGACCTTGGCAAACCGGATATAGTCCTTGTCCGAATACTGCCGGACGATGGAACGGACCATACGCGCATACCACGGCCACTTGGCCACCACGTTGGCGATGACCACGTTTTCCAGGCCCGGGCCCGTCATGCCCACAATGGCGAGAATCATGACCTCGCTGGGGAAGGACATCATGACGTCGCATATGCGCATAAGCACGTCGTCGATACGGTTGCGGAAAAAACCGGAAACAAGGCCGACGCACGCCCCCAACGCGGAAGTTATTGCCATAGTGAGCAAGGACAGAAACACCGTCGCGCGTATGCCGTAGACAAGACGCGAAAGGACGTCGCGCCCAAGCTGATCCGTCCCAAAGGGATGATGCCAGCTCCACGGCGCGAACTTGTCCCCGACGTCGATAAGCGTCGGATCGGACAAGGGAAGTATGGGAGCGAGGAGGCCCAATACAAGAACACCCCCCAGGAACCCCATGCAGACCAGCGCCAGCCTGTCTCTTTGCAGACGAATCCACGGGGACATGCTAGAATTCCTTCCTCAACCGGGGATCGACGGCAGCGCTCAGGATATCCACCAATACGTTACCGACTACAAAAAGAACCGCCATGATCAGCACATAGGCCTGGATGACGGGAAAATCACGGTTGAAGATCGCCGCCACGCAAAGCCTTCCGATGCCGGGCCATGCGAAAATGCTTTCCACGACAAAGGTTCCGGCTATAAGCTTGGGCAGCGACATACCCAGTGCGGTCAGCGAAGCCTGAAGCGAATTCTTAAACATATGGCGGGGGATCGAGCGCTCGGGCAAACCGCGTACCCGTGCGTAGAGAATGTAGTTTTCCTGCTTATTCTGAATCATGTTGGCGCGGATAAGCCGCGTATAGGTGGCGATATATGCAAGGGACAACGTGACCGCAGGTAAAAGGACGGAGCTGGGACCGTCCATCCCGCTCGTCGGAACGAGATCAAGTTTGACGGCAAACAGCCACATGAGGAGAAGCCCGGCCCAGAAACTGGGCATGGCCGTACCAAGAAAGACACCGCCACGGATGAGCCGGTCGAGAAAGGTTCCTTCATACAACGCACAGACGATCCCGGCGGAGAGACTGCACACAAGCGTCAGGCACAGAGCCGCTCCGGCAAGAACGAGGGTCGCGGGCAGCGCCTTTTGGATTTCACCAAGCACAGGTTTGTCGTCCACATAACGATTGCCGAAATCCCCATGCAAGGAGTTGTTCAGCCAAACCACATAACGCGTCAAAAAAGGTTTATCCAGGCCGAGCTTTGCACGGGTTTCCGCGAGCACCTCTTCCGTGGGAGTGACTTCATTGACACGCACGGCCACTTCCGCCGGGTCGCTGGGGCTCAGATTGATCAGCACGAAAGACAGAAACGAAATCCCAATAAGGATGGGGATGAGGTTGAGCAGGCGACGAAAAAGATAACTCCCCATACGAAACTCCTTAAGCATCACAAGCGGCCCGGGAGACGCGTCTCCCGGGCCAGTCTGCTAGAACGACATCCTTTCAAAGGGGATTTCGTACTGGGAGGTACAGAACGTAACCCCCTTGAGAGCCGGGACATGCACGGCCTTGGTACGCGAATAGCTCAGAGGCACGTACACGCCCTGTTCATGGATATACGCCAGCAATTCCTTGTACGTATTCTTACGGGTATCCTCATTCGGCTCGATCATGAGCGCGGTGATTGTCTTGTCCAGCCATTCCTTACGCTCCAACCCGACCTGCGCCTGATAATCCCCGTGGGCGGGAATGCGCCAAGAAGACAGATACGACTGCGGATCATACGGTGTACCCCACGACAGGGAGTATTGCAGGTCGAATTCGCCGGTGCGCTGCCGATCCAGAAACGCCTGCTTTTCCTCGCCCACGATTCTGAGTTCCACGCCGATCTTCTTGAGATCGTTCTGCATGTATTCGCTGATGGTCCGTTCCTGCGAATTGTTGGAATTATAGTAGATAGTGACGGCGCACTTCTTGCCGTCCTTGTAACGGTACCCGTCCTTGCCCATGCTCCAGCCAGCCTTCTCCATCAATTCATTGGCTTTCACAACGTCGTAGGAGCGTACCGGAAGATCAACGTCGCAATAAGGAACGGTCTTGGCCATCAACGTGTCGGCTATCGTTTCCGAACCGTTAAGTATACCGTCGGCAATGGCCTTCTTGTCTATGGCGTGCTGGAACGCCTTGCGCACGTTGATGTCCCTGGTAATCGGCTGATGCGCGTTCAGAAGAATGGCCCGGGAGGCGACGGGGGCGCTGATCTCCGTCTTGTACGTGCCTTCCTTTTGCAACGCGGCAAACGCGTCGAGATTCAGCATGTCACCGTCGGAACCGAAAATAAGATCGATTTCCCCCTTCTGGAGTGCGAGCAGAATAGTCTGATGGTCCGGCATAACCTTCCAGCGTACGCTCTCCAAAGCCGGCTTAGGCCCCCAATAGCGTTCATTTCGCGTGAACACGGCATACTGCTTGTCCTTGTGCTCGGTCAGAACCCACGGCCCCGTGCCGACATAACCGGACACGCCGTTCTTGGTTTCGCCATCAATGAAACATTTCGGAGAGATGAAACGGAAAGGCCGGGTCAGCCCCAGCTCTACCAGCGTAGGGTAGTAGGGATGCTTGAGCACCAGCTTGTAGGTATATTCGTCAACGGCCTCATTGCGGTCGATTTCGTTGACCATGTCCAGCCACGCGTGCCGGGGAAGGTTGCTCACTATGGCGTCCATATTCGCTTTGACGGCCTCGGCGTTGAAAGGCGTTCCATCCGTGAAGGCAACATTTTTCCGGAGATGGAAGGTGTATTCCTTCCCATCCGGGGAGATTTCCCAGCTTTCCGCGAGCCAGGGTTTGACGCCCTCCTTCGTATTGACGACCAGCGGTTCGAACACCATGTTTTGCGCAGCCATCTCGCCGGAATACAGATGAGGGTTGATGTTTCGAATATCCTTTGTGCTCGCCGTATGCCAGTTCCGTACGAGGCGCTTCGGCTTTGGAGGGCGGCTCCTCCTGCGAGCACCCCGCAAGCCCCAAGAGTGCGATAAACACGACAAACAGTTTTCCCATGAACATGATTCCTCTCCGTTTACAACGTGAGCTATAAAGCTTTTTTGCTTCACCTGTTCCGCAATGAATGGCACTTCGAGGGCCAATATTGTCCAGCCAGGAAACGATGCGTTGCCTCTTGGTAGTATCTTTTTTTATTTCGTAACACCATTGGGGAGTGCACGGCAATGATTACCAAAAATATGGATAGGGAGTTGGGGCGGCTTCAACCAGTAAGTCCCACCCTACCGAAAATGAAACAAACCCCAAAGGGTAATGTGCCCTAACCCAACAATAGGATATGCCGCTCTTTTTCCGTATCAGTAATACAGCCCAGCAAATTGCAATCAGTATATTTTGATGAATGGCGCTCCCATCCCAAAAGAGATCCCGGCCAAAGGATCAAGTTTTCCAATCAATTCAAAAGAGGAAAAGATACTTTATCTCACGCTATTCTTCTTTTTGGGCTGATACCATGAAGCGCTTGATAATGGATACGGGCTGTCCCGTGCCGTCTACGAAATGTTTTCGTTCCACGTCAACCGTCACATTGCGTGCCCCCAGTTTGAGGAGCGTTTCCACATCCCACTGCGGACGGTCGACTCTGCTCAAAGGCAGGTTCGCGGCAATGGCATGGATCGGCGCGGGATCGACCCCGAGCATAAAGTCCGGATTGTGGCCATCCGTATAGTCAGGCTGTTTCAACTCCTCCGCATAGGGTTCGCTGTAGAGGTGGCGGTAATGATTGCCGTCAAAATTGACGAAGCGCCCTCCCGGTCTGAGTACGCGCAGCCATTCCGCATAGGCTGATTCCGGGTGTTCGAGGTTCCACATCAGATTGCGGGACACGATCAGATCGAACGTTTCATCCGGAAACGGAAGGTCCTGCGCGTCGCCTTGCCGCACAACAATAGAGACGTCAGCTTCGGCGGCATTCCGAGAGGCGCGCTCCAGCATCCCTTCCGTATAGTCGAAGGCGACCACGGAATGCCCCAGCCGGGCCAGCAGGATGGAAAAGAATCCTGGCCCGCATCCTATGTCCAAAATGTCTAATTTGCCGGACGCAAGTACAAACGGACGCAGACGCTCCAGCCAGACTTTTTCCGCATGTTGAAGATCATACGCAGTCTTCAGGGAGTACCCTTCCGCCCGCGTATTCCAGTAACGCCGTATCGCTTCCAATTCCGTCATGGCCTTCTCACTGCTTGATGCCCCGTACGAGGAACATCGGGATATGGGTGTACCGAATCCGGTAGTAATCGTTCATGATGTCTGGAGGCAGAGCCGCCCTGACAAGCACGTCGCGGCAACCGAGCCGTTCCAGGCAGGCCTTGTCCCACCCGGGGCGCTGTTCACGGCTGAGCGGCAACTGCGGGATCAGCTCGTCCATGATCGGGTCTCCGTGTTCATCCTCCACGGCATACCCCATAGCACGCAGCGTTTGGGCATCTTCCGCATACAGCCGGGCAAGCTCCGGGTCGAACAGATGAGCGTGCCAGTTCGCATCGAAATTCAGGAGGACGCCACCGGGCCTGAGGACGCGCAGCCACTCCGCATACGCCCTGTCCGGATGTTCCAGATTCCATGTAAGGTTGCGGCTCAAGACGACATCAAACGTATCATCCTCAAATGTCAGGTTTTGGGCATCCATCTGGGAAAAGTAGGCGCTTGCTTCCGGGGAATGTTTTTCGACGTTCTCCCGGGCACACTCGATCATGGCTTCGCTGTAGTCCACCCCCGTAATCTCATGTCCCCGGCGAGCCATCAGGATGGAGAAAAAGCCGGGTCCGCAACCCGCATCGAGGATACGCAGAGGGTGCTTCCACGGAAGCTGCTCCGCGATCAGTTCATCCCATACCTTGGCCTGAATAGTACCAAGTTCATCCGCATTGACGGCGGAATAGGCCGCTACCCTGCCCGACCAGTAGGCCCGGATCGTTTCCAGACGGCACCTATTCACAACGGCCTCACGGGAATGACATTCAAAAAACCGGGGCGCGTCCGCTCGACGCTCGCCTCCACGTCGTAGACGTCGCCAAGCAAGTGCGGGTGCAGCACCCGTTCGGCCGTATCAAAGGCCTTGATCCGCCCCTCGTGAAGCATGAGCAAGCGGCTGCTGTATCGCGACGCCAACATGAGATCATGCACGACAAAAAGTGTAATCGCCCCGTTTTCCCGCGTGTATTTCCGGGCCAAATCCATGACGACGAGCTGGTGGCGCAGATCGAGCGCACTCGTGGGTTCGTCCAGCAGCAAGACCTTGGGCCGCGACACGAACGCCTGCGCCATGAACACAAGCTGCTTTTGCCCGCCGCTCAGGCTGCACACCGGCTTCCGGCTCAGACTGTCGAGCCCAAGTTCCGCCAGCGTGTCCGCCACTTTTTCGATTTGCTCGTCGGTCACTTTCCATCTGAGATCCTTGACCAGGCCGAGGAGAACCATTTCAAAGGCCGTCAAGCGGCTGGTAACGGATTCGAGCTGTGGAACATACGCAATGTCCCGATCCGAAAAAAGGTTGCCTTTATCGTCGTACAAGGCCACGTCACCGGAACGTTTGATCAGCCGCGCGATGGCCTTGATCAGTGTGGTCTTACCCACGCCGTTTCGGCCAACCACCGCCACCATTTCTCCGCCATGCAGCGTTGCGGATACATCATTGATGACGTGGTTTCCCGAAAAATGTACGGACAGGTTCTGAATAGATAAAGTCAGCATGTCACCTCCCGTTTTTCATGAGCAAAACGAACAAAAACGGAACGCCTACAATGGACGTGATAATGCCCACCGGGAGCATGGAGCCGCCAGAAAGCAGCTTTGAAACAATCGAGGACGCAAGCAGCATAAGGCCGCCAAGGATCGTCGCGCTGGGAAGCAGATACCGCTGATCCTCGCCTAACATGAGCTTCGCACAATGCGGAGCGACAAGCCCGACAAAGGCCACCGTACCGATAAAACCAACGGCACCGGCAATGAGAAATGAACAGATCAGAAAGACATGCAGACGTAACCTCTCCACATTGATCCCCAGGCTCCGCGCCCGCTCCTCACCCGTCGTCAGTACGGTGAGACGCCAAGACCAGCCGGACAGGAGCGCCGCACCCATTACCAATAAACAACCACTTACGACGACGCTCATCCACGACGAACGTTGCAGGTTCCCGAAGGTCCACCCGGAAATGATCTGCGCGATCTCCGGGGAGGCACGGTATTGCAGGTACTGCTGCAACGCCTGAAAGAAGAAATTCATGATGATCCCCGAAAGGATCAGCGTACTCGTGGACATCCCCTTCAGGCGCCCCAAATAGAAAATGAGGAGGGAGACGGCAAGCGCGAATACGAGTGCGAGCAGCGCCGTACCGATCCAGAGGTACCCCGCCACGGAAAGCCCCAACGTAATGGCTATGGCCGCTCCAAAACTGGCGCTTGCCGTAATGCCGAGAGTATAGGGGCTCGCCAGAGCGTTGTTGGTAATGGTCTGAATTTGCAGACCGGCAAGGCTGAGCGAGCCTCCCACAAAAACACAGGTCAGCGTCATGGGCAAGCGGATGGACCACAAGATGGCCGTATTCGCCGTATCACCGTCCGGCCCGCCAAGCAGGGCATCGACGACTTCACCGGGACCGATGCCGGAAGACCCCATGCCGAGATCAACGACGATGAGGCCTAGCGTCAGGATGGCGAGCACCAGACCAGTCAACAGACGCCTTCCGTTCAGCTGCCTGTACATATGTGCATTGCCGGAAGGCATACCTTCACCCTTCATGCTAACGTGCACATTTGATCATAAAGGTTCCGTCGAACTTCAGTTCAGGGAGATACTTGGCATAGAACGCGCGCATATCGCCCATCGGATCCACTTCTTGGAAGGTGTTGGGATAGAGGATCTTGGCGAGGTACAGTGTCAACGTATAGTCGATCATGTTCCGGAGGCTGCCGTGATCCACGGCATATATCTCTCCAGACTTGACCGCAGCGAGATTCTTCCAAGCCGGACGCTCGGCAAAGCCCTTCAGCCGCTTCTGCGCAGTGGCCTCGTCGATGGTCAGCCCCATGCTCATCTGGTCACCCTCGGCGTTGTTTCGCCAAATACCGCCGCCGATGACGATAAGCTGGGGATTGGATGCAAGTACGAATTCCGTATCCAGCGGCGCATAGGGCTGGGTGGCATTCTCAGCCAGATTGTCGGCTCCAAGGTTTTTCAGGATCGCGCCCCAGAGTACATCCTTATTATAGCTGTTCCCATACTCTCCAATGCCCTTGTTCCCCAATTCCATGTAAACCGTCTTGTGCTTGGCGGAATCAGGGAGCGCGGCAATCTTCTTATACACGTCTTCAAGCGCGGAGGCATACGTGTCGCACTGTTCCTTGGCCACAGCTTCCCTGTCGAGAAGCTGGCCGAGGATCATCGTACTCTTCGTGTGGTTCTCCACCTTCATGGCATGGTAATCAAGGACTACAACCTTGATGCCGGCCTTCTCAAATATGTCGACTTTCTGGTTGTTGTCCGCAAACTGAGAGCGCCCTACCAATAACACATCAGGCCGAAGAGACAATATTTTTTCAGAGTCGAGGATGTTGTCGTGATATCCGCCGATACTCGGGATAGCTTTCAGTTTAGGAAATGTTTCAGTATAGACGACATACTCGCCGTACCGGGTTTCCTCCCAACCGTCGAACGTCATGCCTACAACCTTATCCAGACTCCCCGCTCCGCCGACCATCAAAAAATTGGCGATGTAGTTTGCGACGACGAACGTCTTGGGGAGTTTATCCAGCCGGACCTCGCGCCCAGCAATATCGGTAAAGGAAATCGCCGGAGCAGCCCAAATCGTTTTTCCGGTACCCCCCAAAAAAAGAACCGACAGCGCGCAAGCCATCATCACACGGGAGAGCCTTCCCCAAATGTGCATCATGAACCCCTCCTTGCTGGAATAAGTAACACGTTTATAAAAAAAGTATTATGTGTCAAGAGGGAATGAATTCAATTACACTATATTTATAAATATTCCCTTAAATGAAATGCGGTTCAAGCCTCCGCGGGACGAACGGAGAGTTCTTGCGCAATCCCAGAAGGTCACAGTATGGGCGGCAACACCGCACTGTGCGAATGCTGTTTATCGACGTCATCCGTTTACCGCTCCTGATGAGCGGTTCCGTTTTCCCATCGTACTCATGCAGGCTTGGGATTAGCCTTGAAAAGAACCGTTTTTGCTCAGTGCGTCATAACACCGTATTCTTCAGGAAACAGAACCACAGAGGAACCTACCAATACAATCGGTGGGTTCCTCTTTTTTATAGGCTGTGTTATAGTTTTCGGTTGATATTTACCGTAAGGTGTTGTATTCATAGCTCATGACGGCAAAAACCGAAAGCCAAGCTATGGAACCACACATGACGAATTACGAGATCATCCGTGAGCTTTTGCCGACCTTGAGTGCCGACGAGCAAGCAAAAATCAAGGCCGCACTTGACGCACAGCCGGGGTTCAGCTTTGCCGACCTCATCGAGGTCAGAGCCAATAAGGGTATCGAGTGTCCACGCTGCCACAGCGTCGAGTTCGTTAAGAACGGTACGCGGAAAGGTATACAGCGTTACAAGTGTAAGGACTGCAATACCGCTTTTAATGACCTTTCCAACTCATTTTTGAGCCGTACTCATAAGGACTTCGATACATGGAAAGCCTATGTGAACTGCGTTCTCGAAGGACTTCCACTTCGAAAGGCTGCAAAACAATGCAGTATCAGCCTTTCAACAGCTTTTTATTGGCGGCACAAACTGTTGAATATCGTTAGTTCATATGTAAATAGAATCAAATTGAATGGAGTTATTGAGTCAGATGATACATTTTTCAGTGTTTCGATGAAGGGAAGTACGCCAGAAGATCGGCCTGCGAAAAAGCGTGGTGAACCTGCAAGAAAACGCGGTCTGTCAAGGGATAAAGTTTGCGTAACTTGTGCAGTCAGTAGGAATGGGAATATCTACAGTAAGGTTGCAACACTAGGCCGTGCAA
>ERZ834859.2984-NODE-2984-length-13227-cov-3.779001_pt1 | contig 13227 bp, 14 predicted proteins | sample MGYA00519947_ERZ834859 | MGnify/ENA primary metagenome ERZ834859 (study PRJEB31850, sample SAMEA3708763) | human gut metagenome | biome: human gut; feature: human-associated habitat; material: faeces | place: China | collected 2014 ...
TTGCCGCGCACGGCGCGCGAGCAATCCGTCATGGGCCGCCCCATCAAGTCCGGCTCCATGATGGCGGGCGACATCGTCGCCTTCAACCATCCCCGGCGCGGCTACCATACGGGCATCTATCTCGGCGGCGGCTCGTTCATCCACAGCCCCGGACGCGGCAAAAGCGTATCCATCGCCGCCCTGTCCGATCCCTATTTCAGCTCCACCTTCATCGGTGCCCGCAGAGTCCAGTCCAAGGAATCCGACGCCGAAGCCATCAAAAAGCTCATGGCGCTGGACTCCCGCAAACCCACCCGCACCCACAAGGCCGCCCTTGCTTCGAGTCAAAAGCGCTCCGCTACGCGAAAACAAACGCCCGCAGCGGTAGCCGAACACCGGACACAGGCCGATACCCACCGCAAGGCGTCAGCCCCGGCCGCAAAACAGGAACCCGCGCAGAACAAAAAAAACGGCGGGCCAGCCGTTGCCGCCCGGAAACAGACGACGCCTTCACAAGCGACAGCCAAAGCCGCAACGAAAACCATCCCCCCGAAAAAGGAAGCACCCGGGAAACAGGCAGCCCAAGCCCCAAATACCAAAAAGGGTGCCGTACCCGCAAAAAACACCCCGGTTTCGGAACCGGCCAAGGCCAAAGCCGCACCCGCCAAGGCGGGGAAGGAGGGCAAGGCGGCACAGCCCGCGACCAACCCCCAAACGGCGGCTCAAAACGGCCAACCCGCGAAGCCTACATCCAATACGCAGAAACCCGCCCCAAACAAGGCAGCACAGCCCGTCGCCGGGAAAAAAGCAGTTCCGGCCAAGGCTGACGGCAAGACGACCGCGACAGCCAAAGCGCCCGTGAAGACAAAAGCGGAACAGCCCAAAGCCGCGACGCAAACGGCCAAAACGACCGCAACGGCCCCTGCCAAGGCGGCACAAACGCAGAAGCCGGCGCAGAATTCCAAGGCATCCGCAAAAGCGCCGACAAATTCCGCCCCGGTGAAGGCAAGGGCCACACAAGCGAAACCTGAAAAAGCCGCACCGAAACAGCCCGCCAAAACGGCCCAACAGAAAAGCGGCAAATAGGGGCTTTCCCGAGCCGGAGTGGGCGGCCCCCTCTGGCCTGCCCGCCTCAAATCGGCGACCTTTCCTGCCGCGCGAGTTCCCTTTCAGAAAAACCGTCCTTTCCTGAAAACAAAAAGGCTCCCCGCCGTCAGTCCGGCAGGGAGCCTTTTTTGGGGGAATGTCGTCCCGAGTTGCTATCCTTCAACGGGGTTCACGGAGCCGACAAAGGGGTGAGGGCCAGAGAACGTGGGCGAACACGGGATCTGGCAAATATGGCTGTTCAGGACGCTGCCGTCCCAATGGTGCAGCAGATAGCCGGGGGTTTCCATGCGGAAGGTGTCTCCGCCCTCGGGGGAAAGATCGAGATCGATCTGCATGGACACGGCGGGGGAGGTCAACGCGATGCAGCCCGCCCACTGGGTCACGATAGGGCGGTGCATATGCCCGCAGCACAGGCGCACCCACGGCGAACGGCTCAGGATATCGGCAAGGCGGCCCACACTCTCGAAGGGCTCGTCCATCGCGCCCATGCCGGTCACGAACGGGGGATGGTGCATGAACAGCAGGGTCGGGACGCCGGGCCGGGCCGCGAGCGTCCGCTCCAGCCAGCCCGCTACGGCTTCAGGGCAGTGCCCGGAATGCGAACCCGGCTGCATGGTATCCAGCATGACCAGACGCACCGGGCCATCCTCCACGGCATAGCACAGGTACGGAGCCACGGAAGCATCGGCGGGGCACCAGTTCCCGAGCAATTCGCGCATCCGGTCGCGGCGGTCATGGTTGCCGGGCACGGCGTACACCGGCAGGGAAAGCGGTGCGAGCGCCTCATGCAGCAGGCTGTAGGCGTGCGCGTCCCCGCTGTCGGCCAAGTCGCCCGTGATGACCAAGGCATCGGGCTTTTGAACAAGCGTCTTGAGATGCTCCGCAACGACCCGCAGGCATTCAAGGGTGTCCACCACCCTGAACGAAAGGCCACCGTCGCCGCGCAAATGAAAATCGGAAAGATGCAGGATACGCATTTCGCTTACCTTCAATCGGTTGTGCGGAAACGCAACGGCCTCCGCGCATCATCTAAAACCCCATGAACCTCGCCGAACCGGATGTGCTCCGTTTTTCCGGCGGACTCCCTCCACACGCAACGCTCTCCGTTCCCTATGCGCACGTTCTCCAGCCTTTCAAGCCAAGGCTCTCCAACAGGAACGAACCGTCGTCACGCGCCCTCTCCATCCTGTAACAATCTTTGGAAGGGAGGAATGGATGGTCTGGAGAAGGAAGATGCCTTTCCTCAGAAAAGCCCTTCCTTCTCCAATTCCCAATCCCGCTACAGCATCTTACACATGCTCAACTTCGCCGTCGACGCTTCTGCGGACCGCTGCGTTGTGCTTGCGCTGAATGATGAAGGCGGACGCCGCGCTCGTGAGGCCCGCAAGAAGCGTGAACAGACAAACGTAGAGGGGATCGCCGTCATTCCACTTCATGAACAGGGTACACAGGCCGGGCACGATGCCCGCAACGAGGAAACCGGGGAACTGGTATACGATGGAGATGCCGGTGTAGCGTACGTCCGGCGGGAACAGGTCGGAGAACAGCGCAGCCTCGGGACCGAACACGCCCGCGTAGAATACGCTCAGCGGGATGACAATCGCAAGCCCGATGAGGAACAGGTTGCCGCCGCTCCCTTCCATCAGCCAGAAGGAGGGAAAGATGGACAGCCCGCAGAGCAGACTTGCCAAACCGTACACTTTGCCGCGCCCGAAACGGTCGGCCAGACGCCCGGCGAACAGGATGAACGGGCACATGACCAGAGCGGCAATCATCACCACGGTGAGCGCTTCCGTGCGGGGCACATCCACATACTGCACGAGATAGGTGATCACGAACACCGCAAGGACGTTGAAGAACACGCCGTCGATCCAGCGCGCGCCCACGCCGAGCGCGATATTGCCGGGATGCTCCTTACAGACGCGCACAATGGGCAGGCTCTTGTGTTCGGTCTTGCCGCGTTCCTGCGCCTTGCGGAAGTCGGGGGTTTCAAGGATATGCATACGGATATAGAGGGCCACGCCCACCAGAACCACGCTGAGCAGAAACGCGCAGCGCCAGCCCCATGCCATGAACTGCTCGTTCGTGAGCCCCCACGACAGGAGCGCCACCACGCCGGAGGAGAGGCACAAGCCCGTGGCAAGGCCCATTTGGGGAATACTGGCGTAGAAGGCGCGTTCGCGCTTGCTCGCGTATTCATAAGTCATGAGCACCGCGCCGCCCCATTCGCCGCCGAGCCCGAGGCCCTGGCAGAGGCGCAGGGTCTGGAGGATGATCGGCGCGGCAATGCCGATCTGGGCGTAGGTCGGGACAAGGCCGATGCCGATGGTCGCCAGCCCCATGATGAGCATGGTCAGCACCAACATGCTCTTACGTCCGAGCTTGTCGCCGAAGTGGCCGAAAACGAACCCGCCGAGGGGACGGGCCAGATAGCCGATGGCAAAGGTGCTGTAGGCCAGAATGGTGCCTATGAACGGGTCGGTGGTGGGGAAGAACAGCTTGTTGAAGACGATGCCCGCCACAACCCCGTACAGAAAGAAGTCGTACCATTCGATGGTGGCTCCGAGCAGACTGGCAAGGACAACCTTGCGGATCTCCTGCTTGCTGGGTGCGCTCATGCGATGCTCCTTGGGACGGCCTTCCGCCGCCCGGGTTGCCCGTCCGCCCGTTCCGTGGCGCCGGGTGAGGGATTCGCGGGGCGAGGCCATCTGGTGGGATCCGCCGTCCGCTTATTAAAAATTTAATAAAAACTCCGCCTCATTTTTAAATGCCAAAGAGGGCTCCGTTCTGCCCGCACTGGCATAAGACCGCTGAAACCATGCCATCTAAACCGAAATATGGCAATATATCGTCCGTGTCTTTTTGCTGAAAAAATGAATTTTTCAAAAATATACTTTTTAAAATACTTATGAAAAATAAAACTTAGTAATAAAAAAACAACTTTTGATATAAAATTCACCAAATTATTACTATAAATATTATACGTAATCATATAAGATATACTATTAACAGTAACTAATACAAGAGCATTAGAAAATAATAATAATATATTATTGAGAACTGCTACAAAAAAACAAGTAAAGATATCTTTTCTAGAAAGATAATATGTAATTCCTAAATAATACAATATCTCTACAAATAACAATGTGTAATCAGTTAAAAAATGATAATTATACATAATACTAATTATCATTTCTCCTATCCAAAAAATCATAAATCTTATTATATTTTCTTTTGAAGTGTAATCTAATATCAAAAAAATAAACATTATTGAAATAAGTGTTTCAAACATCATTATAACTGTATTAAAAATATTCATACATTTTCTGCCTTTCTAACTAAAAATAATCTTTTTGCTTCTTTAATCATTGACCTACTAATATTAAAACATAGCCCATTTTCATAAATAATCATTCCATTAGAAATCTTTTCTACACAATTCCAATTAATCAAAAATGACTTATTCACTTGAAAAAATATATCCGAATCTAATAATTTATATATTTCTGATAATTTCATTCGCACTTTTATACACGTATTATTATTTTTATAAATATAACAATTATGTTTATTTGATTCACAGAATAAAATGTCTACTAATTTAATTTGAATTATTTCTCCATTACTCTTTACCTGAATTTTTTTATTTTTTTTATCTAATAGAAACATTAATTCTTCAATAACACGTTCTATTTCTAAATCAAAATGTTCTTTTCTTATAAAATCAAATGGATGTACTTTAAAAGTATCAAAAACTAATTCACTATGATTTGTTACAAAAATTATAAATGTATCTAAATGCTTTAATTTATATTGATTAGCAAAATCTATCCCATTCATCATTGGCATATCTATATCAATAAATACAGCATCATAATTTTTATTCATATCTATTTTAGATACATCTTGAAAACATTCTAATTCCAATTTATTACAATTTATGATTTTGTTTTTCATCATATTAAGATCATTTTTATTATCATCAATAATTATTACTTTGTACATAAGCTTTCCTCGAAAATAGTATATCAAATATTTTAAACTAAAAATATGCATTATTTGCCTTATTACTTACCTTTCTTGCCAAAATCAAAAAAAATTAAATATTACTGTTATTATCAAATTGGGAGGAGCAAGAATGATAAATTATTTAAGTAACAAATTCATTTCTATATGCCTAGAAGAAAAAATTATAGATGTAGATAGCGATATATATAAATATGGATTTGAATCTATTTTATCAAGTTATTTATGTATAGCGATTGTTCTATTTACAGGTATTTTTATAAAATACAAATTAATAGCATTTTTTTACTTACTTATTTTTTATTTTATTAGAAAATATTCAGGAGGATATCACTGTGATAGTTATTTAAAATGCATAATATGGACGGATTTTATATTCATATTATCTGTAATAATGATTGATAACCTAAATTATGAATTATTAATTCCATTATGTATCGTATGTAGTATTTTTTCGATAAAAAAAGCTCCAATATGTCATTTTAATAAACCATTTACAAATTCTCAGAGAAAGATTTTTAAACAAAAATATTGTCATATTATTTATATTCTTTTATCACTTGGAATAATTTCTACTTTTCTATACCCTCTTCTATCGAAATTAATTTTTGTAATTATAATAATCAATGCTTTTCTCATGAAGAAAGGAGAACAAAAAAATGAAAAAAGAATTACTAAAATTTGTGGCTAAGAAGTCATTATTAACCGCTAAGTCATCTACTGAAAATACATCTAGATGGCACATGTATGAACCACCATTACCAAAAAAACTAATGAAAGGAATATTAAATTATGAAAAAAAATAAAATTAAATTATTTGTAACATTAAGTTTCGCACTACTTATGGCATTTGGAAATGTAAACTCTGTATCCGCTGCTAAATCAACAACAAAATCAACACCATATGGTACATTAAAAGGATTTATATCTCCTTATAATAGTGGATCATCTAAATTGTGTGAAGGTGGTACCACTATTGGTCAAAATGTTAAATCTATCAAAATAAAAATAGAAGCTAAAAAAACTAGCACTGGTACTAATATTAGTTCTACTCAAAACCAACATGCAAATAGTTCTGGTGTTGGAGATACATTAGAATGTTGGGGATATGCTGGAACTAAAGTTACATTTTATGGAACACATGATGCTATTCATACAACTGGATATCATGTTTATACATCTACACAATATTAAATTAATATAAATATCATTTTTGATAATTTAATAGTTATTATCAAAAATGATATTTTCTATAGTGAGGTTAACTATGAAAAAAATAATAATAATTTTTTTAGTCATATTACTATGTGGTTGTCAAACCACAAATAATCATAAAGTAAAAACAGTCAAGAAAACTCAAGATTACCAACAATTATCAAAATATGAAATCATTGATTTTAAAATCATAGATCATAATTTAATATTCGTTTATAAAAAAAATAATCAAACATATGTTTATGATTATTCTATAGAAAAAAATAAAGAATTATTAAACACAATGATTTTTGATGGGCCTGTTAATAAAGCTAAAATACATGTTCTTCAAGATATATATGCTATTCAACTAACAGACACTTTATTCTTATTTCAAAATCATAAACTTAAAAATCATATTGATTTAAATAATTTTTTTGATGAATTTGAATATGATAGTTTAGCTATTTCATCATCTGGTAAATTTATTTCATGTGTAAAAATGAATTATGATACAGAAAGTGTTTTATTATTAGATAGAGATTCTCGCTTAGTTAGCACTGTTCTTACTTTAGATGATACACCTAGAAAATTAAATGCTATATGGGAATTAGCTTTCACAAATGATAAAACCCTTATTTATACTGGTGGAACATATTTAAAACAAGGTCAACAAACTTCTGGATGTTATGGAGTAATAGATATAGATCATCAAACTTATAGTTTATATAATAGTCCCCAAGTTACTTTAAGTTCTTTTAATGATAAAAGTATTATTCATAATCAAGATGAAGGCTATGGTGCTAATAAGGATAAGATTGCTGTTTATTATGATGATGGATTTAATGATTTAGGACTTAATTATGAAAATTCTGTAAATTGTTATTTAAGTAATAGAAAGATTATTATTACAGAAAAAGGAAGTGTTGATGATTGGAAACCTTATATTATTTTCAATAATGTAAAATATGATTTTAATGAGCTAGATAATATTTTATTTGCTGAATATGTTGATCATCAATTATTTATTATAGGTAAACAGAATGAGAAAACTACTTTTATAAAAAGAGAGGTAACAGAATGAAAAAAATAATGCTCAGTATGTTTTGTATATTTTTACTTGTTGGATGTAGTACCAAACAGGAAAATATAACGATTAAAAAGAACAACAATCAAGAAACAGTTGATTTAAAAGTAGGTTTTGGATTGCATCATATTGAAGATGGTTATAGTTTTGATGGTAATGATGTAGATATTAATTATGATTATGAAGTTGTAGGTAGAGATGCAAATTTTGGTTTAATGATATTTATTAATGGTATTCCTCAAATGATTAAGCATGAAGATAAAGAAAGTTTAGTCTACACATTTAAAGGAAAGAAAGACACTAATAAAACTGAGCATGTTTCTATTATGCCTAATACTGGTAGTAAAGGTGATCATCTTTATATGCATGCTTTTTTAATAGCTGATTATGAAATTGCTGATTCTCTTAAACAACTTACTAATAAACAACATATGATGGCTTGTGGTACTACTTTTATTGATATTCATCAAGATACTGCTAATAATCCTATAGATTTAAATAACAATTATGATTTAATTGATTATACATCTGATTTATTAAAACATGATGAAGAAGGTTATTTTGATAATAATTTACTTATTCAATTTCCTAATAATCTAGAAGGTAATTTTAAGAAAAATAAACCTATCACTATAAAAATGAGTGGTATTTCTGATAATTATATTCTTTGGGTATTAGAAGACTTAAAACCTGTATCTAGTTACCATATAGAACTTCCTAAAAATAAAAGTGCAGTATTAAGCTATAAACAAAAAAATAAAACAAAAAATGTAAAAGCTATTGCTATTCCTCTTTCAAGTAATCTTCCAGAAGAAAGTACTTCATTGGTGGTAAAGTAATGAATATTTATATAAATGATTTATCAAAGTATTATAAAAACAAAAAAGCATTAGATCATATTACTTTACATTTATCATCTGGAATCTATGGATTAATTGGTCCTAATGGAGCAGGAAAAACTACTTTTTTAAGTATTTTATGTGGACTTATTAAAAATGATAGTGGAACAATTGAAATTGATGAAGTTAAATTTTTAAGTGATGATTTTTATCATGTATTTGGATATGTTCCTCAATCTCCTGCTTTATATGTTGATCTTACTTGTAATGAATTTCTTGAATATATTTGTGCACTTAAATCAATTGATAAAAACCAAATAGATCATACTTTAAGATTAGTTAATTTATATGATCAAAAATCCATCAAGATTAAAAAATTATCTGGAGGCATGAAGCAACGTTTATCTATTGCTCAGGCAATCATAAATGACCCTCAAATTTTATTATTAGATGAACCTACAACAGGTTTAGACCCTATTGAAAGATTAAGACTTAAAAATCTCTTAAGAAATCTTTCAAAAAATAAAATTATTATTATTTCTACTCATATTATTCAAGATATGGATCATCTAGCTAAATCTCTTATATTCTTTAAAAACGGACAATTATTAGATTTTAAAAGTCCACAAGAATTAATATTATCATTAAAACAATTCTTTTATGAAACGATTGTTTCAAAAAAAGATCTACAAAAATATATAGAAACATATCATGTTTCTTCTATTGTACCTATTAACGATGATTATAAAATTAAGTTTTTTTCTCATAAAGATGAATTATTCCCACATTGTAAAGAAATAAATTTAGAAGATATTTATCTTTATTATTATGGTGATGTTTATGATAAAAGGTGAATTATATAAGTTATTACGTTCTAAATCAATTAAAGTCTTATTTATTCTTTTGCTTGTCTTAAACAGTTTACAAATCATATATGTCAATTATCAAAATATATATGGAGATATTAATACAGGAAAAAGAAAAATATTAAAAATAATTGAAGGCCCTATTTCTCAACAAAAATATGATTGGCTTGTTAATTATCATAATACGATGTTAGAACAAGTAAATAATGGTAACTATAATACCAAAAACAAGTCTAAAAATACTTTTTCAGGTTATGTTTTCGGTGATGAACAGATAAGTAATAATTTATTAGAAGATTATGAATATACAATCAATTATCATTCTTCAATTAAAAATAAAATCACTATTCTAGATGAAAATATTAAAAAAACTCAAAATAGTAAATGGAAAAAAGAAAATATAACGCTTAAAAAAAGATTAAAAAATAGAAATCTTAGCTACTACTATGATTATACCTTAATCAATAATTTTATGAACCAAGATTTTCAATATCTATTATCCCTTATATTTTGCATTATCTTAGTAATCAAATTATTCATCTATGAAAAACAAAAACAAACAGATTTATATTTTTATATTTCTAGAAAACAAATAAAGAAAATATTTATATCAAAGATATTAATGATCTTGTTATTTACGTTTATTTCTTCTTTATTATTGTTAATAGAAAGTTATCTTATTTATTATTTTTTAGGAATGAAAAATGGTTTATTTCAACCACTTTATGCATTATCTCATTTTATGTATGAACCCTATAATATTTCTATATTCTTTTATATTGTTTGTAATTATTTTTTTCGTTTAGTTGGGTGTTTATCTTTCTCTTATTTATTTTTATTTCTTTGTCATTTTTTAAACAAGGAATATAAAGGATTTTTTATTGCTATATTGATTATTTATATTTCAATTCAGTTATATAACAACAATCTATTAAGTATTATTAGTTTTTCATCTTTAAATGATTCTATCTATAATCAAAGGATTTTTATGAGTTCCTTATTATTTTCATTTATCATTTTAAATTTAAATTTTTTTACCTATTTTCTATTTAAGAGGAGATATTATGTATCAATTAATTAAATTATATTTTCGTTTATTTTTTAAAAATAATAAAGGTTTACTCATTATTCTTATTTTACTTTTTACATCTTTCTTAACTTTATATATAAATCTACATCAAACAAAAATAAACCGTGATACTACTACACAAATTTATGATCAATACATAAATAAATACTCTGGTATTCCAAATAATTCAAAAGAAAAACAAATTCTAAAAGAATTAGATTCTTATGAAAATAATGAAGATATTTTAAAAGAATATCAAAATCATCAAATTAATCAAAAAGAATATCTAAAAAAACAAAGAAAAAATAATTCTAATATTTTAAAAAAAGATGCATTAAATTCTTTCTACTTATATTATTTAAAAATTAAAAATACTCAACATAAGGAAATAGTTAATACAAAGTATACTGATTGTTTAAATTTTAACAATCTAGATTTTATTCTCATTCTCTTTCTTTTCTTTCTTATTTATAGTATCTATTTAAAAGAAATAGATGATCATATATGGATTTATGAAAAAACAACATCTAATGGTATTAAGAATGCTAAAAAGAGTAAAATATTTGTATTTAGTTGTATATGGGGATTATTTTTAATTTTAATGACTATTGGTAAAATACTTATTTTTAAACATTTTTCTAGATTAGATTTTTCAATAATTAATATTCCTTGGTGTTCAAAAAATTGTCCAAATATTTCATTAATAACATTTATATGCTTTTGTACATTTCTTTACTATATAGCGAGTTATCTTTTATGTAGTCTAAGTATTTTACTAAAAAAATTTATTCATTCTAATATCTTTATTTTGCTTGTACTTTTTATTTTCGTCTATATTCCTTTAGCTTTCTTAGGAAATAGTATACATATTCTTTATTTTCCTTTTATTAGTTTTCTTGTTCCTGGTCGCTATTTTGCAGGTTATGGTGAAAAAATGTTAGGCATAGATTTTCATATAGTAATTATTGAATTGATTATTATCTTTACATTCTTTCTTCTTTCTTTTTTTAAAGGAAAAAGAAAGAACTTGATTTTTCTTTCTTTATTAATATTAATAACTGGTTGTTCAAGTAATCAAAATAATTCATCTAGTTTTCAATACAATAGTTATCATGAACTTAATTTTGCGGAAAATAAAGAATATTATTATTTTTCTAATAAGATAATAGATAAAAATGATTGGAAAGAGTATTCTTTAGTAAGAAATCTTTACGAATCTAGTAATAATTTAATTAATGTATTTCCTCAAAAAGATGGTTTTTTTTATACTATTGACGATGATGAAAGTGAATATTTATATCTCTTTAATAATGATTTTCAAGATGTTAAATTAAAAAAGTTATCTTCTTTACAAAAGAATTTTATGAATATAGAACAACAACATATCCCTATTTCAGATAAGAATATATTAGGTATTATTGGTAACAAGAATAGATATTATATTATTTATAGTGACAAAATAACTAATCAAAATAATAAAGTTGTTTATAAAGGAAAATTAACAAACCGTTATTCTATTTATCATCAATATCTTTATTTTCTACAAGATGATTATACAATCATTAAAATATCTCTAGATACATTTAAAAAAGAAAAATTAGATACTCCATTATGTGATTATTTCTATATAAAAAATAATCATCTCTATTTACACAATATTCAAGATGATAAGTTATATTGTGATAATCAAATTCTATTTAATGAACAAATTGAAAATAGTGATATATATAAAGATAAACTATATTACACCCAAAATGATGGTTTATTTATGTATGATTTTACTTATAAAGAAAGTACCTTGTTAACAAAAGAAAAAGTATATTCATTAAAAATATCAATAGATGGAAAATATTTATCTTATATAACAGATAGCACTAAAAAAAATAAAGAAATTAAAATAATCATTAAAGATTTAAAAAAGAATAAAATAGTATATGTTAGAGATGCATAAAAGTCATGGATAAACCATGACCTGTTTGTGAAAATTTATGTCCTTTAATATCCCTCATTTTAGTAATTTCAGTATTATATTTTTTAGTGATAATTGCTGGATATGAGTATGTATGTGGAATTGAAAAATCATATTTTTTCTTTCTTTCAGCAGTAATTGCTACTTGGTTTGTTACTAAATCATATTTATCTGAATCTAATCCAGCAATTAAACTATCCCATTTAACTTCTACAAATTTAACTTTAACCCCTAATTCTTTAGCAAGCGCTTCTGATACTTCTACATCATAACCTACTAAATTATCGTTATCATCATGATATGAAAATGGAGCAAATGTTCCTTCTGTTCCAATCACGATTTCTTTCTTTTCTTTAATTTTATCCCATGTATTTTCTTGTTTAGATGATGCACATCCTGTTGTCACACTTACCAGTAAGGTAAGTGCTAATAATTTAATTCCTTATTTTTTCATTGTTGTTTCCACTTTATAATAGATGATATTCATGTTCCCATTTACTGTTTACAAAATAATCAGCTGCTTTTTTAGCTGCTTCTAAATCCATAAATGTATAATTTCCACATTCTTCTTCTTTAGCCCCTGGAATCTCTTGATCCCAAGAGGCAATTTGACTATAAACATCTTTTACAACTTCTTTAATCACTTCTAAATCTAAATCTCTCACAATCAAATAAAAGCCTGTCATACAGCCCATTGGTCCAAAATAAATCACTTGATCTTTATATTTACCATTTCTAAGTAATGTTGCGCCAATATGTTCAATCGTATGTGCTGCTTCTGGTTTTAAAGCCGGTTCAACATTAGGCTGTGTCATTCGAATATCATATGTAATCAAATCCCCATCAATTCTTGATACATAAACTCCTTTAGTTAGTTTTCGATGATCAACACTAAAACTTGTAATTCTTTCCATTTTTAATTCCCCCATTTTATTTTGTACCAATTTATTTATTTCATATATAATTAGTATGATATAAGAATATAACATTCACTTATCCATGTCAAGCAAAAGCTATGTGACTAAAAGAATTAAAATTTTTTATTTTTTTAAAGAAAAAAGCAAAAAAAGAGACGATATATATAGTAGGAG
>ERZ834859.2986-NODE-2986-length-13219-cov-3.462018_pt1 | contig 13219 bp, 10 predicted proteins | sample MGYA00519947_ERZ834859 | MGnify/ENA primary metagenome ERZ834859 (study PRJEB31850, sample SAMEA3708763) | human gut metagenome | biome: human gut; feature: human-associated habitat; material: faeces | place: China | collected 2014 ...
CCTTGTTACCGGTAAGCTGGACCTTATCGGCGTTGATGACAACCACAAAGTCACCACAGTCGGAGTTGGGCGTGAACTGGGGCTTGTTCTTGCCGCGCAGAATCTTGGCAACCTGGGCAGCGAGACGGCCCAGCGTGGCGCCCTCGGCATCGATGAGGACCCAGTTGCGGGTAACCTCACCCTGCTTGGCGTAGTGAGTCGACTTAAGAATCACTTTTCCTCCATGTACAGTACGTGTCTTAACAGAGTTTCACGGGGCTCTGGAAAGTAACCTGTCAATAATAACCCCTATATGCGGCAAGTCAAACGTTTTCCGCCGCCTGTGCAGAACTTCTGCACAGGCGGCGGTCGGTTTAATCTGTTGTGAGGAAAAGGCCCTCATGCGGGCCGTGGCCCCTAACGTCCGACGAACTCCCATATCTCGCCCAAACGGTGCTTGGCCTCCTGACGACCCTGGATATAAAGATTCAGCAGCTTCTCGGTATCGTGCTCGACATGGGTTACCTCGACTGGGACCGGCGGGGCAAGGACGAGGGCACGACCGGCGCGCTCATACTCCCAGATGTGCTCGCGCTGCTCGTTATACCGCTCGTGTCGATTCTCCATGGCTTCGAGCAAATAGGGGTAGCCGGCGTACGCGGCGCGGGCGGCGCCCATCAGTCCGTACGGGCTCTTCTGGTAGGACCGATCCTGCGTGAGCACTACGATCGCACGATCGAAACCCGCGTTCTCGAGCACATGCTCGACTGGGACCGAATCCGCCGTACCACCGTCGAGGTAGAGATGCCCACCGATCTCGACAGGCTTGGTCACCAAGGGAAGCGAGGTCGAAGCACGCACGGCATCGATGTCCAAGGTCGCATCCCGAACGGGCAGGTACGCCGCAGTACCGAATACGATGTCCGTTGCGCAGGCGTACATCTCCATGGGGTTGGCAAAAAACGCCTCGTTGTCAAACGGATCGAGACGGTCTTGCACATCGTTCAAGATGAAATCGTACCCAACCATCGAGCCCGTGGTCACGAGCGACTGGGCGCCCATGTAGCGAGGATCGTTGCAAAATGCGAGGTTGACGCGATTAACGCGACCAATCTGACGGCTCTTATAGTTCAAGCCGTTGAGCGCTCCGGCAGACGTGCCGTAGCATGCCGCAACCTCGACGCCGTTTTCCATGAGAACGTCGAGCACACCCGCGGTGAACTCACCGCGGAAGCTACCGCCCTCCAAAACGATTGCAACCTTCCCAGCGTTTTTCGCCTTGTCCTGCATCGGAGCTCCTTTCATTCTGAAGCCCTTGTACCCCATGGGCGCAAGAACATGAACGAATGTCCATCCAAATATGGAACGCCGATTTCAAAGTGTACGTTTTGGGGAAGGTTTTGCCTCTATTTCTGCGGCCTGCCACGTGTTCGTCCAACATAACCGCAGCTCACAATTCGCTCGATTTAGTTCGGAAGTGCTCGAGGCCTCAAAACCTTCCCCAAAACGTACACTTTATCCCGATGTAGCGTGAATTTGACCCGCGCAGATCGCGGTTTCATGATTGGGCGCCTTCCGTGGTAGACTTTTCAACTACGGATTTGTGCCTCGGGCGCGATCCGCGTACTTTGACAGGTCGTTGCCGCTTGCGGCACCAGAAAGAGGATTCGCCCTCGACCGGCATGGCGCGAATTGCGCTGATGAATGGTCTGGACTTGAGCGAATCCCAACGACCACCTAAAAAGGGGGCAACTGGTTTCGACACGATAGTTCTGAGAGAGGAAGCAGGCCGTGGTCTCCTCGCCACGTAAAACAGGGGTACTGTCAAAATGAATTGACAAGAATTCTTCTTTTGAGCCCCAGCTGGCTCTCGCTGCTTAATATATTGCGGCGCGTCAACCCGGTGATTTCCCCGACACCGGCGCGACGTCATTTTAGGGGAACGCTCCTTGGCACGTAATCGGTATGGCCAAGGCTAAGATTGAACCGGTTGGGACGCCGCGAGCGTGTCGCTCCGCGCAACGTGTCCGAGACTAAATGAGTGACTGAGCCTGGAGATGCCGATCAGGGAACTTTCGTGGACCGGAGTTCGATTCTCCGTGCCTCCACCATAAGAGAATTGGGCGAACTGTTAACCATGCTTGACGGTTCGCCCTTTGTTATCTGCATTCATCGCAGCAAACGTCGAGGCAGCGGCACGCCGTCTGCGATTTCTCGTTTCGCTTCACATGGGACAATCAAAACTCCGTGCACCGCGACAAAACTCGGTGCACCTCTCGACCATTTCCGTCAGGAAAAATAGTCGAAAAGTGCACCGAATTTCGAAAAGCGCTCCGAAGATTTGAGGACCGGCGGGCGGCGCGCGGCGCAGTGCGACCTGTGGCTCGGGCGGCAAGGCAGCGCGACCTGCGGCGCGACGTTAGCTCAGGCTCGCGCGCAGCAGCTCATTGAAGAGCTTGGGGTTACCCTTGCCCCGGCTCGCCTTCATACATTGGCCCACCAAAAACCCGATCACCTTCTGATTGCCGTCGCGGTACTGCTGCTCCTGGTCGGGGCAGGCGGCGAGCACCTGGTCCACGATGGGCTGCAGCGCGCCGGCATCGCTCACCTGGCGCATGCCGCGCTCGTCCACGATCTTCTCGGGGTCGTCACCGCTTGCCGCCATGGCCTCGAACACCTCGTGCGCCTGGTTGCTCGAAATCGCATCGGAAGCGAGCAACTTGGCAAGCGAGGCCACCTGCACCGGCGCGATACCGCTCTCCCCCAGCGCCACTCCGGAAGCCTTGAGATATGCGGCCAGCTCGTTCACCACGAGGTTCGCAACCGTCTGGGCCGCCTTGCCGGAAAGGCCAGCGGCAGCTTCCTCGAAGAACGCGGCCGTCACGGGGTCGCCGGCCAGCTGCTCGGCGTCGGCGCGCTTGACGCCGAACGCGCGCTCAATACGGTCGCGTTTGGCATCCGGCAGCTCGGGCAGCTCCGCACGGCAATGCTCGATGAACCCGTCGGACAAGTCGAACGGCTCCAGGTCGGGGTCGGGGAACAGGCGGTAATCGTCCGCGGTCTCCTTCACGCGCATCACCACGGTGCGTTTGCGGGAAGGCTCCCAATGGCGCGTCTCCTGGTAGATCGTCCCACCGCTTTCCAGCACCTCCGCCTGACGGCAGATCTCGTAAGCCAAGCCGTCGTGCAGGGCCTTGAAGCTGTTGAGGTTCTTGAGCTCCGTTTTTGTTCCCAAGCCCGTCTCCCCGCGACGGCGCAGGCTCACATTGCCGTCGCAGCGCATGGAACCCTTCTCCATCGAGCAATCCGAGATACCGATGGTCAGGAAGATGCGGCGCAGCTTCTCCATGAACAGGCGCGCCTCTTCGGGCGTGCGCAAATCGGGCTCGGTGACCAGCTCGATGAGCGGAGTGCCGCAGCGGTTATAGTCCACGAGGCTCTCCGCGGCGCCGCCGATGCGGCCCTCGGCACCACCCACGTGCACCATCTTGGCGGCATCCTCCTCCATATGGATGCGCAGGATGCGGATGGGCACGCTGTAGGAACCATCCGCACGCCGCTCCGGCACAGCCAGGTCGGCCGTATCGTAGGAGCCCATGCCCCCAAGCGCCGCGGCGGAAACCTCCACGCCCTCGGGCAGACCCTCGGCCATCTGGCGCGACAGACCCACGGCGTTCGCACTCGCGCTCGCCAGGCTCTTCGCCTCGTTCTCGCCGAACGCGCACTCAGGACGCTCGGCGGCACCGCGGCCGGAGACTTCCAGGTCCAGACGGCCGTGCATGCAAAACGCCACGGGGCCCTGAGTGGTCTGGAAGTTCTTGGCCATATCGGGATAGAAGTAATGCTTGCGATAGAACATCGAGTGCTTTTGGATCTCGCAGTTCGTGGCGAGACCCGCCTTCACGATGCTTTCGATGGCACGGCGGTTGGGCACGGGCAGCGCGCCGGGCATGCCGAGGCATACGGGGCACACGTGCGTATTCGGCGCGTCATCATGACTGAGCTTGCAACCGCAGAACATCTTGGTCTCGAGCGTCGTGAGCTCGGTGTGGATCTCCAGACCGATGACGGCCTCCCAGTCCTTCAGGACTTCGCTGAGCTCCTTCATGCGAGCTCACCTCCCTTCTCGGCGAACGCGGGGGCGACGGGCAGGACCGAAGCGGCGCCCGCCTCCGTCGCGGCGCGCTCGACCGCGCGAGCAAAGGACAACAGGCGCACGTCGTCGAACGGCTTGCCGACCAGCTGGGCCGCAACGGGCATACCCGAATCTTCGCCCAAACCCATCGGCACCGTGACACCACCGTTGCCGGCGATGTTGATCGAGATGGTGAACAGGTCGGACAGATACATCTGCGTGGGATCGGACAGCTCCCCGAACTTGAAGGCGGCCGTCGGGCTCGCCGGCATGAGAATCGCGTCGACTTGCTCAAACGCGCGGGCGTAGTCGTCGGTGATGAGCGTGCGAGCCTTCTGGGCGGCAAAGTAGTACTTGTCGTACACGCCCGAGGACAGCAGGTAGGCGCCGAGCAGCTGACGGCGCTTGGCCTCGGCGCCAAAGCCGTGCGCACGGCTCTTGGCGCTTTGCTCGGCCAGATTCGCGCAGCCGGGCTCCTGATATCCGTAGCGGACGCCGTCGAAGCGAGCGAGATTGGAAAACGCCTCGGCGGGCCCGATCACGTAGTAGGCGGCGATCGCCGCATCGAGGTGCGGCAGATCGATCTCGACGAGCTCGGCGCCCTGATCGGCGAGTGAGCGGGCGGCGCGCTCCACGGCGCGCTTCACCTCGGGCGCAAGACCCGCGGCCTCCATGAACGCCGGGACAATGCCCACGCGCCTGCCCGCAACTCCATCCTCGAGATGCGCGGCAAAGGAGGCCTCGACATCGCGGCTCGTGCCGTCGTATGCATCGCGTCCGCCGGACACGAGCGCATCCAGGGAGAGCGCGACGTCGGCGGTCGTACGACCGAACGGACCGACCTGGTCAAGCGAAGATCCGAACGCCACCACACCGTAACGCGACACGGTTCCGTATGTGGGCTTCACACCAACCACGCCGCAAAGCGCCGCGGGCTGGCGAATCGAACCGCCGGTATCCGATCCCAGGGAAAGTGTTGCCATGCCTGCGGCGACCGCCGCGGCCGAGCCTCCGGAGGAGCCGCCGGGAACGCGCTCGAGGTCCCATGGATTGTTCGTGCGGTGAAACGCCGAGCTCTCCGTGGAGGAACCGAACGCGAACTCGTCCATATTGGCCTTGCCGAGCGGCACGCAGCCCGCGTCGAGCATGCGCTGGACGCACGTGGCGGTATAGGGCGACTCGTAGTTCTCCAGCATACGAGAGGCGCAGGTAGTACGCGTGCCCAGCATGTTCATGTTGTCCTTGATGGCCAGTGGCACGCCGGCCAGCGGCGGCAGGGACTCGCCGGCGGCGCGAAGCGCGTCCACACGGGCGGCGGCGCCAAGAGCCACCTCAGGCGTGACCTGGAGAAATGCCTGGACATCCGACTCACGCGCATCGATGGCGGACAGCGCCGAGCGGGCCACCTCGACGGCGCTAAACTCTCCCGCTCGCACACCCGCGGCGATATCCACAGCGGTGAGGGAATCGATGAATGTCGCCATTAGCGCTCACCCCCATCACCCATGATCGAGGGCACGCGGAACTGGCCGTCACGCGCAGAGGCGGCGTTGGACAGAGCCTCATCGATGCCGAGGGCACGGCCCTCATCGACTTGATCGGGCCGCATCACATTCGCAATGCCGCCGTCCGGATGAAACGTCGGCTCGACATCCTCGGCCGCATAATCCAGTATGGGCTCGAGCATGGCCACGGCGTCGTTCAAGTACGACGTCATCGCAGCGAGCTCGGTCTCATCGAGCGCGATGGTCGCGTAATCGGCGATCGCGCGCACGTCGTCTTCGGTCAGTACCGCCATGTGCGCTCCTTTCGGTTCTTCCGTGCAATCGCTCCATTATAGACAAACGGGGCACTCCACTTGCATGGAGTGCCCCGTACGATACACGTTCTTTCGAGACGGGCAAGCTGGCGCACTACGCCCGCGCGCGACGCCTCTCTCGCAACCATTCGGTGAATTGCTCGACATGATCCCACGAGGCGTCCTTCACCACATCGATCACCGCAGAGGAGATCGTCACCGTGATGAGCGAGAAGGCGATCTTCGCCACCGGAATATAGGTGAGGGAGAGCGCGAGCACCGAGAGGTCGGTGAACAGGTAGCAGCGGCCCACGCGCCACCCGGTGATCTTGGAGATCGAGAGCGCCAGCGCGTCGTCACCGCCGGCCGAGGCGCCCTGGCGAATCACCAGGCCCACGCCCACGCCCACGAACAGCGCGCCGAGCACAGCGGCGAGCAGCGGATTGTTCGTAAGGTCGGGCAACATGTAGGGCAGGCTCTCCCACAAGCAGTAAAAGCCCGCGACCGCGACGGTCGCCACGGCGGACCAGCCCAAAAAGCCACCGCCCAGGACCTTGAGCGCCACGGCGTAGGACAGGCAGTCAAGCGCCGGCGACACGATCGACGGCGGGATGCCGAACCAGTGGTTGCCGAACAGCACCAAGCCGATGATGCCGCCCTCGGTGATGCCCGTGACGTTATGGATGTTGTGGACGCCGAACGTGAAGATGGCCGAACCGATGAGAATGATGGCTATGCGCTTGACGAAGTCGAGGGGTCGCAAGCCCGCGATGAGGAACTTGGCGGGTTCGTCCGAGGCCACCGCTCTATCTGAAGCGCACGGCTCGCCCAAGGTGCACGGCTCAGCCGAGGCCCCCGTCCCATCCGAGGCATCCGGCCCAGCCGAGGCGCACGGCTCGCCCGGGACATCCGGTTCAGCCGAGCCCATACAGTCAGGCTCACCCGACTCCTCGTCGATATTCGAGATTTCCAGATCGGTGTGGTGCTGCGTGGTCTCGCGCGGCATAAATATCACGTCTCCCAAGTGAATAGCGTGTATTACCAGCCTATCCGAGGTTTTTCGACACGGCAAGACGGGTCCACGACGACATCGAAGCCATGCACGCCTTCTCCACAAATTTACACTTTTTAATACCAGTTTTCCTCATGTTGCATCCGCTCGGTCATCGCGGCACATTTGGGGACAGGCACCAATTGCGGCCGAGCGACATTCCCGTTAGAGGCCCTTCGACTGCCCCCCAGCCAGGCCGTCGTCGCCAAAGCCGCAAGCTCCCCCGGCGCGGCACCCATCGGCAAAGCCACCGGCCTCTCGAGCGCGCTCCTCGTCGACGAGATCGCCAATCTCCCTGCCCCGCATAATGAGGATCACGAGCGGCACGACGACCACCAACACCCCGGCGGCAACAAGGGTTCCCTGCACGCCCAAGACATGGGCAAGAGCGGGTGCGCAGAGCAGCGGGATGGCCCCCGCAAGGTTGTTGCCCGCGCCCATGGCGGCGTTCACGCGCCCGATACGGTCGAGCGGCGTGTGGATCTGGACCAGCGTGTCCTTAATAGGGCCGAACGCCGAAAATGCAACGCCGAGGATGAACTGCCCCGCACACGCCACAAGCACATGTGGAGTGGCGACATACAGCAGGCTCCCGACCCCCGTGACGAGCAGCACAGCGAGTAGGGCGCGCACGTTGACGAAGCGAGGGGGCAGCACGCCGGCGATCGCCGCGCCCAACAGCCCACCCACGCCCGACAACGCGGAAAGCCAGCCCATCCAAGAGGCGCCCACCTTGAGCACATCCCGGTAGAACAGGGACTCGAGCGGGTCGAACGCGCCGTACCCCATGAACGAGAGCATGGTCGCCCAGAAGAGCAAGGTGAGGACCTTGCTGCCGAAAATCACCGAGAAGCCCGCGGAGACCGAACCGCTCGGAGCATCGGAGCCCTCATCCGCACCGCCCGCCGCGACCTCAGGTTCTCGCAGGGCTTCGATGCCCCATCCGGGAATGAGCGAGATGGCGGCGCACGCAACCATGAAGAGGAACACCGCCTGCGTGGGTGCGACGAGCGCGATCGCGCCGCCAGCGATAGGACCGATGACGATCGCGAGATTGCCCGTCAACGTCACGAGCGCGTTGATCCGTTTGAGCTCGTCGAGGTCAGCAGTGAAATACGCCGGGAACGCACGGGGCACCGTATCGGCGATTCCCCAAGCCATGCCGAAGACCGCCGCACCGAGAAACACGCCCGCGATGCTCGTTCCCACCACCTGATACAACAGGCCGCTCAAAATCAAGCCGAATGCCGCCAATCGGAAGAACACGCGCGGCCCGATTCTATCGAGGAGAGCTCCGCCTCGGATTTGACCAATCACGATGCACAAATTGAGCAGTCCCACGGCAATGGCGTTATCGCCCACGCCCGCGCCCATGGAGAAGGTCAGGGTGCCCATCACCCCGATGAAATAGCTGGACATGGCACCGAGGTACAGGAAAAAGCGGGCCGCGATGAACCGGCGTATCTGATGAGTCAGCTGCGGTGTGGCGAAAGACAAGCCACGACGCCCCCGTTCGATCGACCCCTTCTTCATGCTCCCCCTCCTCTTGCACTTTAGTGCACTAGTGTATCAAAGCGATACACCAGGCACATTCGCGACCGTTCAATTGGAAACCGATGCAGACTGCGTACTTTGTACCTGTCCCCAATTGACCAATTGCCCTGTCGAAGCGCGGTTCGGGTACCATAGGTTCATACTTAGGCTGACACCCCATACGACCACCCGAAAGGCGCGCATGGCCCGCGAACTACACGACGGCTTTGGCCGCGGCATCAACTACCTGCGCATCTCCGTGACGGATAAATGCAACTTCCGCTGCGTGTACTGCATGCCCGAGAAGGGCGTGCCCGCGCGTGCCCACGGCGAGCTGCTCACCGCCGAGGAGATCGCCCGCTTCGTACGCATCGTGGCGCAGGAGGGCATCACGCGCGTCCGCCTCACCGGCGGCGAACCGCTCGTCTCCCATCGCATCGTGCCGCTCATCGAGGAAATCCGCTCGATCTCCGAGATCGAGGACATTTCCCTCACCACCAACGGTGCCCTGCTGCCGCGCATGGCGGCCGACCTGCGCGCAGCGGGTCTGGATCGCGTCAACATCTCGCTCGACACGCTCGACCCCGCACGGTTTTCCCAAATCACGCGCCTCGGCCGCGTCGAGCAGGCGCTCGCCGGTATCGATGCCGCGCTCGAATACGGCTTCACGCCGGTCAAGGTGAACACCGTCGTCGTACGTCGTATGGATCAGGACGTACTCAACCTCGCGCGCCTGTCCGTCGACCGTCCGGTCCATGTACGGTTTATCGAGTACATGCCCATCGGCGGTGGTCAGAGCACATCCGCCGAAGACCCGAACAGCGGCCACGGGCTCGACCCGCACTGCGGAGCCGGAGCGGCTGGAACCGGCGGCGCGCTCAACCCTGACCTGTGGGACGCGAGCGATGTGGTCCCCTCCACCGAGCTTCGCGAGCGCATCTCCTCCGAAGCTGCCGCCGCGGGCCTCGGCGTACTCGAGCCCGTGCAAAACGGCGGTCCCCTTGGAGCGGGCCCCGCGCGTTACTGGGCCTTCCCCAACGCGGCCGGCACCGTCGGGTTCATCTCGGCCATGTCCAACCATTTCTGCGAGTCGTGCAACCGCCTGCGCCTCACCGCCGACGGAACGATTCGCCCCTGCCTATTCTCCGATGCCGAGTATCCCGTACGCGAGGCCCTGCGTTTCGGCGATGAAGACGCGGTCCGCGCTATCTACCGCAATGCCATCGCCCGCAAACCCCGCCAGCACGACGACATCGACGGCACCCAGCGATTCATGTCGCAGATTGGAGGGTGATCCCCATGACCACTCACACCCCCGATAAACCCGAACGCCCGCGTACCCTCGGTCGCACCGTGCACGAGAAGTACCCCGCCGCCGTTGTGGGCGAGGCTTCCGAACTCACCCTTGTCGAGGGGGGCGAGCGCAGAGGCGCGCCAGGCCCCACCGAGTCGGAGCACACGACGAACTCCCCTGCCTCCCCCGGTGAGCGCGACGCCTACCGCGACGATCTCACACATGTCGACGAGCACGGCGACGTGCGCATGGTCGACGTGGGAGACAAACAGGTCACCAAACGCATCGCGATTGCCGAGGGCACCATCCTCATGCACCCTGAAACCCAGGCCATGGTGCTCGAGGACCGCGCCAAAAAGGGCGACGTCCTCGCATGCGCACGCGTCGCCGGCATCATGGCGAGCAAGCGCACGAGCGACCTCATCCCCATGTGCCACCCGCTCAACATCACCAAGGCGAAAGTCGAGATCGAGCCCATCTCGTCCTCCGCGGTCGCGGCCCCCGGCTGGGCGCCGGCGCGCGAGGACCATCGCGTGGGCTTCCACGTGCTCGCCACCTGCGGAGTCACGGGCGTCACCGGCATCGAGATGGAGGCGCTCACGGCCGCCTCGACCGCCTGCCTCACCATCTACGACATGTGCAAGGCGGTCGACCGCGGTATGGAGATCGTCGATGTCCGCCTACTGCGGAAGGAAGGCGGGCGTTCCGGCCTCTGGGCACGAGACGGAGAACACACCCACACCGACAAGATCGATGCCGAGGCAAAGGAAGCCGAGATCATCGCCGCCGAACTCCCCTCCCCGCTTCCCGGCGGGCCGCGCACGGGCACGCCGGCGCCCGCCGTCGCCTTTGTGGGCTACCAGAACGCCGGAAAGACCACACTGGTGGAGAAAGTCATTTCCCGCCTCGCGCAGCGCGGCGTCCGCGTTGGCTCCATCAAGCACCATGGGCACAAGGGCTTCGACATCGATCAACCCGGCAAGGATTCCTGGCGCCATGCGCAGGCGGGTAGCCGCCATGTGGGCCTGATCTCGCCGGACATGTACGCCGAGTACTCCCGCACGACCGAAGAGGTGCCCGTGCTGGACATGCTCACGCGCTACACCGATGTGGACACCGTCATCGTCGAGGGCTACAAGGCCGCTGGCCTGCCGAGCATCGTGGTCGCCCGCTCGGGCATCGACCGCATGCGCGGGCGCGATTCCTTCGAGCTCATCAACAACGACACGATCGCCGTCGCCTGCAACGACGTGGTGGCGCGCGATTTCCGCACCCGAGCGGTCAAGCAGGCCCGCGCTGCCGCAGAGGAGGCCGGGCGCGCCTTCTCCGAGGCGGACGTCCATCTGCCGCCGTTCCTCGACATCAACGACTCGGCTGCCATTGCGAGCTTTGTCTACGACTACGTGCAAAAGGCGCGTTAAGCCATATCGCGACGGACGCGTCGCACCGCTTTATATGCATCGGGGCCCGCTCACACGGGCCCCATTTTCATCTATTCAATCACAACGCGACCACGCTGGGCGCGAAGCGTCTGGAGGATGTGCTTGGGCACGGCGTGGAACTCGCAGCGGCCGATGACCGCACTCGCCGCCGCCTTGGCCTCGGGACTACCGTTAGCCGTCGCGTATGAATGGCGGAACCGACGCAACATGACCAGGTCGTTGCCGCCATCGCCGTACACGGCGATCTCATCTTCTTCGATACCGTAATGGCGGCCAAGCCACGCGATCGAGGCCCCCTTGTTGCAATCCTTGTCGGTAATCTCGAACATCACGGGGTCGAACGGGGCGTTGACCACCGTGTCGGCATGATCAGCCAGAAACGCCTTAAGCTCGCGCTCGAGGTCGTCGCTCGTCACGCGGCAGTTGATCTTGCACACATCATGGGAGAGGATCGAGCTGATCGATTGGTCGAAGAACTGCTCCTCGTGCGTTCCTCCCCGGGCACGCATGCCGCGCATCACGATGCGACGGAACAGGTTGTCGCGGGCGAACCCCTCTTGGTGCATCTCAAAGCTGCCGCTTGAGAACATGCCGTCGGGCGTGCAGCAATCGAAGCAGATCTGCGGGAAAGAACGGATGAGCTCCTCCACGAACGCCGGATCGACCGTGAAGGTCTTGAGCAGCTCGCCGTTCCTCCCGCGGATGATCGAGCCGTTCGCGCAGACCGCGTCGACCTTGAGGCCCGTGAACCCATGCTCGCCGGCGGGCAAGAGGGAACGACCTGTCGCGGGCACCACATGAGCTCCCTGGGCAATGGCCTCCTGTATCGCACCGCGGATTGTGCGGTCCGCCTCATGCAGACCGTTGAGCAGGGTGCCGTCCAAATCGCTCGCAAACAGCTTAATCATGCGCGTCGTCCTCTCATCGAATTCGTCTGCGCATCATTCTACCGCCGCGACCTGCGCGGGCACGCGAAGCGCCGGCTGCTTTTCGCATCGACGCTCCACTGCCGACTACACCTGCGGCACCTCGCCCGTGGCGAGGATCCGCTCCAGGGCCTCCTCGTCGAGCACGGGAACACCCAGATTCTCGGCCTTGGTTAGCTTGGAGCCCGCTTTGGGGCCCGCTACCAGGTAGCTCGTCTTTTTTGAAACCGATCCGGAGACCTTGGCGCCGAGGAGCTTGAGGGCCGCACCCGCCTCGTCGCGCGTGCGGTTGACGAGCGTGCCGGTGAGTACGAAGGTGAGGCCGTCCAGCGGCTGCCCCGCCGCCAGGTCGGCATCGACGCCGGTCTCTTGGGCCGCCTGCGCCACCGCCGCACCCAAGTTCTCCTCGAGCGCGAGACCCGCCTCGCGCAGGCGCTGCAAGACCTCGAGATTCTCGGGCACGGATAGGAACTCACGGACCGACGCCGCGATCTTGGGCCCGATGCCCTCGCACGCCGCGATATCCTCCTCGGATGCGGCGGCGAGTGCGTCGATGATCAGGAAGCGCTGCGCCAGCACCTCGGCCGGACTTGCCCACATGGCGGATGCCGAGGGCGAACAGCACGCGCGAGAGCGGCTGCGCCTTGGAACGGACGAGCTCGTCCATCACCTTGTCGGCGATGGTGTGACCGACCTTGATGGGATCGCCCGCGGCCACTCCCTTCTTCTTGTCGTCCTTGGCGTAGATGCGGCCCGTGTCCAACGCTGCGATGGAATCGGCATCGAGCGTGTAGAAATCGGCGACATCGCGCAGCAGACCCGCCTCGATCATTTTGTCGATGAGCTCGTCGCCCAGGCCGTCCACGTCCATGCAACCACGGCTCACCCAGTGGATGAGGCGCTCCTTGAGCTGCGCGGGGCAATCGAGGGACACACAGCGGTACGCCACCTCGTCACCCTCATGCACCACGGGACTGCCGCAGGCGGGGCAAGCCTCGGGCATATCCCACTCGACCGCGTCGGCGGGGCGCTTGTCCCGCACCGGACCAACGACCCCAGGG
>ERZ834859.2996-NODE-2996-length-13167-cov-4.314445_pt1 | contig 13167 bp, 6 predicted proteins | sample MGYA00519947_ERZ834859 | MGnify/ENA primary metagenome ERZ834859 (study PRJEB31850, sample SAMEA3708763) | human gut metagenome | biome: human gut; feature: human-associated habitat; material: faeces | place: China | collected 2014 ...
ACTATGTAGACGCAGATGGAAAAATGGTAACAGGATATCAAACAATTGCAGGAGCTAAATACTACTTCGCAGAAAGCGGATTAATGCAAACAGGATGGTTCAAGATCAATGGTGAAGATTACTATGCAGCATCTAGTGGTGTAATTAGTGCACAATGGGTAGGATCAGGAAATACTTGGTACTATGTAGATGCTGAAGGAAAAATGGTAACAGGTGATTATGTTATTGATGAAAGAGTAAATCATTTTGACGCTAATGGTGTTTGGAACAATTAAAAATTTAACCAGAAGACAGAGAATATCTGCTTCTGGTTTTCTATTTTTTATGGATTATAACTAGTTTATTTTTTTGTATTTGTTATAATGTCAATTGTAAGACAAGAGGGGGGGATTGTATGAAAAAAGGTAAATTATTAAATATTGCTTTATCGATAGCGTTTATTAATATTTTATTTGTATGTTTTTCGATTATAAATGTTAATGCGGAAGAAGATACAGATACATTAAATACAAATGATGAGTCGACTGTAATGGAATCTGGTTGGACGAATAAAGAGAATCAATGGTATTATTATGATCATGGTGAAAAGAAAACAGGATGGTTACATACGGATTATTGGTACTATTTAGATCAAGATGGAAAAATGGTGACAGGGTTAGCTTCTGTAGGAAATCAACAATATTACTTTAATCAATCAGGGGCCATGCAAACAGGATGGATCCAAGCAGATGGAACATACTATTATGCAAATAATAGTGGATATATTCAAAAAGGTTGGTTGCATAAAGGGTCTTGGTATTATTTAGACCAAGATGGAAAAATGGTCACAGGGTTAGCTTCTGTAGGAAATCAACAATATTATTTTGACCAATCAGGAGCTATGAAAACAGGATGGATCCAAGCAGATGGAACATATTACTATGCAAATAATAGTGGCTATATTCAAAAAGGATGGCTACATAAAGGATCATGGTATTATTTAAACCAAGATGGAAAAATGGTGACAGGATTAGCTTCTGTAGGAAATCAACAATATTATTTTGATCAATCAGGTGCTATGAAAACAGGATGGATCCAAGCAGATGGAACATATTATTATGCGGATAATAATGGTTATATTCAAAAAGGATGGCTACATAAAGGATCATGGTATTATTTGGATCAAGATGGAAAAATGGTTGTAGGTGATTATTATATCAATGATCAATATTACTATTTTAATTCTAATGGAGATTTGCAATTAGGTTGGTATTATAGAGATAATCAATATTATTATCTTGATTCTAATGTGGTTCTTGTTAAAGGATGGAATAAGATCACTAACAAATGGTATTATTTTAATGAAGATGGTGCAGCTGTTAAAGATGATGTAGTTATTGATGGTAAAACATATATATTTAGAGATGATTATTCATGGATTTCAAATTGTACGAGAAAAGAGTTTGTAGAAAGAGCCAAAAGATATTTAGGATGTAATGAAAAAGATGGATCATTTAAGAAAATTATAGATTCATATAATAAATTAGATCCTTTACCAAGAGGTTATAAAGTTAAATATACAGATTCATGGTGTATGACTTTTGTATCAGCAATTGTTAGAGAATGTAATTTGTTGGATCTTATTCCAGTTGAATGTTCATGTGGTAAAGCAGTAGAAAAGGCACAATCTATGGGCATTTGGCAAGAAAATGATGCTTATGTTCCTCAAATTGGTGATATTATTATGTATGATTGGGATGATAGTGGAAATGGTGATAACACAGGATGGCCTGATCATGTAGGTATTGTTACAGAAGTGAATGGAAATACTTTTAAAGTTATTGAAGGAAATAAAAATGATGCTGTTGAATATAGAACAATGAATGTCAACAGTAAATATATTAGAGGGTTTATTACACCTAAGTTTTTATCATAAGAAGTAGAAATACTTCTTTTTTTCTTTACTTATTAAATATATGTGGTATTATGTTCATATAAATTAACAAGGAGAAAAAAATGAACATTCTTACATATTTAGATTTTGAACTTATAAAGTTACTATATAAAGAAAATACACTTTCACAAAGAGCTATTTCTAAAAGATTGAATTGTTCTTTAGGTAAAACAAATGAAACAATAAAGAATCTTAAAGAATTAGAATATATTAATGATGATAATTCTTTAACAGATTTAGGAATAGACTTAATAAAGAAAAATAAGTCAGCAGTTATTTTAGCTGCTGGTCAAGGGATTAGAATGATTCCTATTAATAATAATGTGCCTAAAGCAATGTTAGAAATAAATGATGAAATACTTATTGAACGTCTCATAAGACAGCTTATAGAAGCTCATATTAATGATATAACAATAGTTGTTGGCTTTATGAAAGAAGAATTTGACTATTTAATTGATAAATATAATGTAAAATTAGTTGTTAATAGAGAATATCAAGAAAAGAACAACTTACATAGCTTAAATCTAGTAAAAGATAAAATAAGTAATACTTACATTATACCAGGAGATCTTTATTTTTATGAAAATCCATTTTTAAATAATGAAATTCAATCATGGTATATGCTTGAAAATAGAATAAGTAAACATAGTAATGTTACATGTAATACTAAAAATGAAATTGTTAAAGTAAAGGATGATGGTTTAAAAATGATTGGTTTATCATTTATTAATCAACATGATTCTTTATATTTAAAAGAACGTTTAGAATGTTTAGATGACGGAATGCATGATTCTTGTTTTTGGGAAGAAACGTTGTATCAAAAGAATAAAATGTTTATTTATGGAAAAATTGTTGATACAAGCTATGTAGATGAAATTAATACGTATGAAGAATTAAGAAATGTAGATGATCATTCAGCACACTTAAATAATGAGACATTATCATTGATTGCTGATGTTTTTAAAATCAATGTTGAACAAATTAAAAATATTAAAAGCTTAAAAAAAGGTATGACAAATAGATCATTTTTATTTGAAATCAATCATGATAAATATATTATGAGAATTCCTGGGGAAGGAACAGATCAACTTATTAATCGAAAAGAAGAATATGAAGTTTATCAAGTAATAAAAGATTTAAATATCAGTGATGAAGTTATTTATATGAATCCACAAAATGGATATAAGATTACAAAATATTTAGACGATACACGTGTATGTAATCAAGATAATGATGAAGATTTAATTAAATGTATGAAATTATTAAAAGAATTTCATAATCAGGATTTAAAGGTAGAACATGAATTTGATGTTTTTGAAAAAATGGAATTTTATGAAAATCTAAGAGGTCCAAAATCTTTATATAAAGACTATAAACAAACGAAAGAAAAAGTTTTATCTCTAAAGAAAATTATTGATCAATTACCAAAAGAATGGAAATTATGTCATATAGATGCAAATTGTGATAATTTCTTATTCTATAGAGAAAATAATGAAGAGAGAATAAAACTTATTGATTGGGAATATGCGGCAATGCAAGATGCACATCTTGATATAGCAATGTTTTGTATTTATTCTATGTATGATAGAAAACAAATTGATCATTTAATTGATATCTATTTTGAAAATAAGTGTGATCAACAAACAAGAATAAAAATCTATTGTTATATATCAATGTGTGGTCTTTTATGGAGCAACTGGTGTGAATATAAATATACGCTAGGTGTTGAATTTGGAGAATATTCATTGGCACAGTATCGTTTTGCTAAGGATTATTACAAGATTGTTATGGAAGAAATGGAGAATATAGAAAAATGTGTCAAGTAGAAAGAGCAATTATAATGGCAGCAGGTAAAGGAACACGTATGAGACCAATAACAAATTCGATACCTAAACCATTAGTTAAAATACATGATATTCCTATGATTGAAGGAATTATCAATCAATTGCATCAACAAGGGATCTTTGAAATCTATGTTGTTGTAGGCTATTTAAAAGAACAATTTAATTATTTAGAAGATAAATATGAGAATTTGCATCTAATAGATAATCCTTATTATGATACTTGCAACAATATTTCTTCTTTATATGTTGCTAGAAATCATCTAAAAAATGTCATTATTTTAGATGGTGATCAAATTATTAACAATACACAAATTCTTTCAAAAGAATTTAAATATTCAGGATATAACTGTATTTACAAACAAGAAATTCATAATGAATGGATGTTAAAATTAGAAAATGGTTTTGTAACTTCTTGTTCAAGAACTGGTGGACAAGATGGTTGGCAATTATATAGTGTATCTAGATGGAATGAAGAAGATGGAAAGAAATTAAAGAAACATTTAGAAATTGAATTTGAAGAGAAAAAGAATACTGATATTTATTGGGATGATGTAGCGTTGTTTTGTTATCCAAATGAATACCAATTATCTATTAAAGAAATGCATGAAGGAGATATTTTAGAAATAGATAGTTTTGATGAATTGTGTAGTATTGATGAAACATATTTAAATTGGGGGAAATAAAATGGAAAAGAAATCATTAAAGGGAAGATTAGATTATGTATCAATGATAATTCCTTTATTAGGGGTTGTCTTATTATGCGTTTTATTTATGCTTATGCCAGCAAAATCTTCATATATCATTCAAATGATTAGAGGATTTTTAGGGAATGACTGTGGCATTTATTATGCGTTATTAGGAGTTGGAATTTTTGTTTGTTCATTATATATAGCATTTTCTAAATATGGAAAAATAAAGTTAGGTAAGAATACAGATCAACCAGAGTATTCATCATTTAACTGGGGAGTAATGATTTTTACTTCTACAATGGCAGCAGATATTTTATTTTATTCATTATGTGAATGGGCATTATATGCTAATGAAAAGTATATTGATCAATTAGGTGGAATACAAAAATGGGCTTCAACATTTCCGTTATTTCATTGGGGACCAATTGCTTGGAGTTTTTATATTATTTTAGCTGTTGCTTTTGGTTTTATGTTACATGTAAGAGGAAGAAATAAACAAAAGTTTTCTGAAGGATGTAGACCATTACTAGGAAATAAAGTAGATGGAGTTGTAGGTAAAATTATTGATTTAATTGCTATATTTGCACTTATTGCAGGAACTGCAACAACCTTTTCACTAGCAACCCCATTATTATCAGCAGCTTTAAGTAGAGTATTTGGGTTGCCTAATGGTGTAGGACTTACTATTGCTGTTTTATTATTGATTGCAGCAGTTTATACATTTACTGTACTTACAGGAATGAAAGGTATTTCTAAACTAGCAACATATTGTTCCTATTTATTCTTTGCTTTACTTATTTATTTTTTAATAGGTGGGGGAGAAACCACATATATCTTAGAAACTGGTTTTTCAGCTATTGGTAATATGGTACAAAATTTTATCGGATTATCTACTTGGATGGATCCATTAAGAGAAACATCATTTCCACAAAATTGGACGATTTATTATTGGGCCTATTGGATGGTATGGTGTGTTGCAACCCCTTTCTTTATTGGAAAAATCAGTAAGGGAAGAACAATTAAAAATACGATTCTAGGAGGATATGGATGGGGTCTAGCAGGAACTTTTACTTCATTCATTATTCTTGGAAATTATGGTTTGGCACAACAAATGAAACATGGAATTGATATTTCGGGAATGATTGCTAAAAGTGGAGATTATTCTGCAGTTATTTTAAAGATATTTGATACTCTACCACTAGCAAGTCTAGGTTTATTATTATTAGTTATTACTATGATTGCTTTTTATTCAACAACATTTGATGCTTTAACTATGGTTGTTTCATCTTATTCCTATAAAAAATTAGATGTAGATGAAGAACCAGATAAAAAGATTAGAGTTTTCTGGGCAATTATCTTTATCTTATTTCCAATAGCGTTGATTTTTGCTGAAAATTCAATGTATAGTTTACAGTCAGTGGCTATTATCGCTGCTTTTCCAATAGGATTTATTATACTGTTGATTGTAATTAGTTTCTTTAAAGATGCAAATAAATATTTACAAGAAAAGAAAGAAAATAACAGGGATATAGAATAGAAAATTCTATATCCTTTTTGTTGAATTGAAAATGTATATCATTATAATAAAAAATAGTATTTACGAAGATGATTATTTTAGTTGATATTTGTAAGTATATTATTTTATGTGATATTATCACATTATTAAAAGCAAATAGGATTAGTAAGTTAAAATATTCTATAGATTTAAAATATTGTAGGAGGTTGGAAATGAAAAAAAAGTACATAAGTTTGTTTCTTGTTATATTATTGGGAATGATTTTTAATATCTCTAATATAAAAGCATATGAAGAAACAAATGACGTTATTGGACAAACAAAGTTTGTAGATAAAGATGGAAATATTAATACTGTAGATGTTTATGATGGAACAACGAATGAAGAGTATAACCCTTATGCACGAACAGTTTCTACAGCGAATATGGTTAATTTTAATTGTTCTAAAGCAAAGACAACTACAAATTTTACAGATTATTATACAGGACAAGAGGGATATTTATCTAAATCAAGTGCAGCGGATGCAGCTTTTTTAGGCTATGAAAATGGAAAAGTGAAGTTTATGATTTCAGGAATTGTTGGTTTAGTAGATCCTCAATATGTTGAAGTTCTTAGCCAAGGGACTTATTATGCAAGTAACTATGAAGTTAATTCATCAGGTGATTTGTATCATTATATTTCTAATAATGTTAATGCGACAGGAAATCAAGGAAATAAGAATTATATAGGGACAGGACCTAGTTATTTAACAAAGAATAAAGAGTATTATAGCTATGATGGACATTATTTTTATGATAACTATAATACAATGATTACAGATTATAAAAATAATGTTAGAAATAATGCTGTTAATCCTAATAATCCTTATTATAGTTATTTTCAATACTTACCAATGAGAAGTCAAACAACTTATACTGGTTCACAAATATCAAATTATTTAAATAATAAAGCAGGAAGTACTTCTAAATTATATAATACAGGTGATATTTTTATTAAGTATCAAAATAAATATGGGGTCAATGCTTTAATGGCAGCAAGTTTTGCTGCCTTAGAATCTGGATGGGGAAAAAGCAATATTGCATTAAATAAAAATAACTTATTTGGATTAAATGCTACAGATAATAATCCAGGTGGAAATGCAGATACCTTTAGTACAGTAGATGATTGTATTATGAATTTTACATCGAGTTGGATGTCTAAAAGATATTTAAATCCTACATATACTTCTTTATTTAGAGGAGGTTATTTTGGAGACAAGGGAAGTGGAATATTTGGAAAATATTCTTCAGATCCCTATGAAGGAGAAAAGTGTGCAAGCATTGCCAAAAATATGGATGCTAGTATCTCTTCTAAAGATAATGATTATTATACTTTAGGAATCAAAGATATTTATTTAACAACACATACTGCCCTTAATGTAAGAAGTAGTTCAAATACAAGTTCTAGTGTTTTATATACAACGATAAAAAATCCAGCTTATTCATTTATTATAAAAGATGCCTATACAACTAATGGTTTTTATAAGATACAAAGTGAAGTTGCTAGTAGTGATGGAACTTATAGCTTTAATAATACAGGATATGTAAGTAATCGATATGTTACTTTATTAAATAATATTTCTCATACACAAGGATGGAAAAAAGAAAATAATTATTGGTATTATTATTTTTCAAATGGTTCAAAAGCAACTGGTTTACAAACTATAGAAAATAATCTCTATTATTTTAATACAAGTGGACAAATGCAAACAGGTTGGCAAGAAGTTAATAATAAATGGTACTACTTTGATGAATTGGGTTATGGTCAAAAAAATTGGAAATTAATAGGAAATAATTGGTTTTATTTTAATAGTAGCTATCAAATGCAAACCGGTTGGCAAGAAATAAATGGTAAATGGTATTATTTAAGTACTGGTGTTATGAAAATCTATGGAAAAACGTATTATGAAGGGTATATGATTACAGGATGGTTGCCACTAGGTAATGATTGGTATTATTTAAATAGTGATGGATCAATGGTAACAGGATTACAAACTGTAGGAAATAATTTCTATTATTTTAATGCAAGTGGAAAGATGCAAACAGGTTGGCAAGGAATCAATAACAAATGGTATTATTTTGATAATGGTGGTTATGGACAAAAAGGTTGGCAAATGATTGCAGGAAATACGTATTATTTTTTAGATAGTTATCAAATGGCGACAGGATTTCAAGAAATCTCTGGAAATACTTATTTCTTTAGTACAGGTGTTATGAAAATCTATGGAAAAACGTATTATGAAGGCTATATGGTTACTGGTTGGTTAACTTTAGGTAGTGATTGGTATTATTTTGATAATACAGGTAAAAGACTTACAGGATTACAAAAAGTAGGAAACAATTTGTTTTATTTTAATGATAGTGGTAAAATGCAAACAGGTTGGCAAAAAGTCAGCAATAAATGGTACTATTTTGATGATTCAGGCTATGGACAAAGTGGCTGGAAGAAACTAGGGAATACATGGTTTTATTTTAATAGCCAATATCAAATGTTAACAGGTTGGCAAAGAATTAATGGTAAGTGGTACTACTTAAGTACAGGTGTTATGGAAATATATGGGAAAACTTATTATGAAGGTTATATGGTTACTGGATGGCTTCAATTAGAGAATAAGTGGTATTATTTAAAAAGTGATGGTTCGATGGTAACTGGTTATTATAAAGTTGGAAATAAGACATATTATTTTAATAGCAGTGGTGTTATGCAGTAATAATATTTTTAGGGGGAGGAAAGATTTTGAAAAAGTTTTTTGGTTATTTGTTTTTGGCTTTTGGAATGGCTTTTGCATTGAGTTATTTTCAAAATAGTTCTGTAAATGCATTAGATGGAAGTTATGATGATGCAATTATGGGACAAAGTAGTCATATTGATCAAGATGAAAATAAAATAGAAGATGCAAAGGAAGAAAATTCTTATAGTTTACGAACTATGATTCAAAATGGTTGGTTTTATCAAGGAAATAAAAAATGTTTTCGTGATAATGATGGTCATGTTATTGGTGAAAATGTTAAAAAGGTTATTGATGTTTCACAATACAATGGTCATATTGATTGGAGTAAAGTAAGTAAAACAGATGTAGATGGTGTTATTATTAGAATTGTTTCTCATAAGGGTGGATATTATCATATTGATGAACAATTTGAAAATAATTTAAATGGTTGTAGAAAATATAATATTCCTTTTGGAATCTATATTTATGATTATTCAAATAATGTAACAGATGCTGATAATGAAGCAACAATGATTTTAAATTATTTATCAAAATATAAAATTTCACCTTCAGAACTTTCATATCCTGTTTATTTAGATATGGAAAGACCTGAATTATCAACAACAACGAATGAATTAGTTGTTGATGCATTTGTTAATAAATTAGCAAATAGTAATTATAATACGAAGGTTTATAGCTATCGTTCACTTTTACAAACAAAATTAAATAGTCCAACTATTTATCAACATGTAGATTGGGTAGCTGCTTATACATCATCGTTAGGATTTAGTAATAATTGGTATAGAGGTCCTAAAGGATGGCAATATAGCAATGGAGCATTTGTTGATGGTATTAGTGGTTATGTAGATATGAGTGTTTGGTATGATCAAGGTGTTCCTAAATATGATTATGTAGGATGGAAATATTACTATGATCATTGGTATTATGGAAGTAGTAAAAATATTCTACAAATCGGTTGGGAAAAGATTAATGGAAAATGGTATTATTTTAATACTAATGGAATTATGGCCACTGGTTGGATCAGTTTAAATGGTGAATGGTATTATTTAACAAGTAATGGTGATATGGTTACTGGTGCACAAACTATAAATAATAAAGAATACTATTTTACGAGTGAAGGTGTAATGGTCAGAGGATGGCATAAGGAAAATGATAAATGGAAATATTATAGTCCTAAGAAAATGTCAATCTATGGAAGAACATTTGTAGAAGGTGAAAAGGTAACAGGTTGGTTACCAATAAATGATAAATGGTATTATATAGCTGAAGATGGTTATATGGTTACTGGTATTTATAAAGTTGGAAATAGAAAATATCTTTTTATGGAAGATGGTTCTATGAAAACTGGATGGTTTAAAGTAGATGGTACTTGGTATTATATTTCTCCTGATGGTGAATTAAGAGCACAATGGGTCAAATCATTAAGTAATTGGTATTATGTAAATGATGAAGGATTGATTCTTACAGGAGATCAAGTTATTAATGGAAGACAATATTATTTCAATGAAGATGGTATTATGCACACAGGATGGATGCAAGTAGGAAATCAATGGAAATATTATAGTCAAGGAACATTAAAAATCTATGGAAAAACATTTGTAGATGGTGAAAAGGTAACAGGATGGTTACCATTAGGAAATAGATGGTACTATATAGCAAATGATGATTATATGGTTACTGGATATTATAAAGTAGGAAATAGTACTTATTATTTTGATGAAAGTGGATTAATGAAAACAGGATGGTTTAAAATCAATGGTGAAGATTATTATGCAGCTTCATCTGGAGCTATTCAAGCACAATGGGTTAAATCATTAAGTAATTGGTATTATGTAGATGTTGATGGAAAAATGGTTACTGGTTATCAAACAATTAATGGTGCGAAGTATTATTTTGCAAGTAGTGGATTAATGCAAAAAGGTTGGTTTAAGATCAATGGTGAAGATTATTATGCAGCTTCATCAGGAACTATCCAAGCACAATGGGTCAAATCAGGAAGAAACTGGTATTATGTAGATACTGATGGAAAGATGGTTACTGGAGATTATATAATTGATAGAAAGGTCAATTATTTTGATAACCAAGGTCTTTGGATGAATAAAATAAATTAAAAACCGATCTTACTCATTGTTTTGAGTAAAAATCGGTTTTTGTTTGGAAGGGAATATATATGAAAGAGAAAACGAAAAGAAATTCGTCTATTGAATTATTAAGAATTATTTCAATGATTGGTGTCGTTATTTTACATTATAATAATGCAAGTATGGGTGGTGCATTAGGAATGGTTTTAGATGGCAGTCCTAATCAATATTATTTATATTTAATAGAAAGTTTATTTGTTTGTGCAGTTAATGTTTTTGTAATGATTTCAGCGTATTTTCTAGCTTGTAATCAAAATAGAAAATTAATTAAGATACTAGAATTATTTGTACAAGTTATCGTATTTAATTTAGTTTTTTATGTTTTTGGAGTATTAAGAGGTCATAAAGTATTTACAGTAAGTTCATTGATTAGTAGTTTATTACCCGCTAATTACTTTTTAATACTTTATTCTGTATTATATATTATTAGTCCATATCTTAATTTAATTATTAAACAACTTAATAAAGAACAATTTAAACGCTTATTAATTATACTCATGCTTATTTTCTCAGTTTGGACAATTGTTATAGATATTGCTGAAAATATAACAGGAAATACATATTTAGGATTAAGTACTATTGGAATGTATGGAAGTCAATATGGTTATACAATTATTAACTTTGTTTTGGTATATTTTGTAGGAGCATATCTTCGTGTAAATAAAATAACATTATCTAAGAAAAAAGCAGGTATGTGGATTATAAGATGTTTAGCATTCTTATATGCTTTTTCAATGATGGAACATGTTTTACATTTACAATATACAGCAACATGGTATTATAATAATCCAATTATTATCTTAATGTCTGCTTATATTCTTTTATTCTTTATGGATATTCATTTTGAAAGTAAAATAATCAATGAATTAGCTAAAGCTGCTTTTACATGTTTTTTATTTCATGAATTCTTATTAAGACATATTAGAATTGAACAATTTGTTAATAGAGGTATTTTGGTTTTAATTGTACATCAATTAGGATCAGCATTAATTATTTATCTTATTTCATACATTGTTTATAAGATATATCATTTATGTTCACATTGGTTCTTTAAACTTATTGAACCTTACATTAATAAAATCAATATTTCAGTTGAAAAGGGGTAACACAGTTACCTCTTTTGCTTTTTAGAATAAAAAAATGTCGTTTGGTTTTAAATAAGGGGTATTGCATTTTAATAAGTCTATGAAATATTTATTGGGTGAGTAGAAATTTTAAAAAGATTTCTGTAGCATCAGCTCTTGTTGCAGCAACAACATTACCAACTACGATGGTTAGTGCATTAGAAACAAATGTGAAAAATGATTCTAATACACCTGTCACTTTAAGTAGTGAAAGACGTGGCTGGTATGAAGAGTATGGATACAAATATTATTATGATGATAATGGTGAATTACTTAAAGGGCTTCAAGAAATTGATGGGAATACGTATTATTTTTATAGCTATGATGGTCATATGGCATATTCTTCTTGGTATGATGAAGATACAATTACAGATAATGGGTTGATTGTCACTGTTAATAAAAGTGGTATTGTAACGAATTATGCAAATATTGTTGTTGGAGATTGGACACATTATGGGGATAAATGGTATTACTATGATGCTGATATGAATCCTTATATCGGAGTTAAAACAATTAATGGTGTAGAATATTATTTTAATTATGGACAATTAGCTGAATATTTGGATAAAGTTGTTACATCAGGAGATACACTTGCTTATGTAAGAGATGGAAAAGTTATTGAAAAAGCTAAATTTAAAGATAATGAATTGATTTATTTAAATGGCAATTGTTATTACTATTATTTAAATGATGCAGGTTATTATTATCCATATGATGGGGAATATACTGTAGATGGAAAATCTTTGTATTTTATTTATGGTATGCTTCAAACAAGTGACAGTGATGAAATATTAACTGATTATCGAAATGATTATCTTTATGCTTATAATAATAAAGGTGAAATTGTAGATAAGGTTAAGAGAGTAGCTGGATGGAATGAAATTGGAAATGATTGGTACTATGTTTCAAGTGAAATGAATTTTGTAGATGGTATTTATACTGTTAATGGAAAAGAATATTATTTTGAAAATGGTAGATTAATAAAATCTTCTAATGGAATATCTGTTGTTTCATCATATAGAGATGAAAATGATAAGATAGTAACTTATGTCATTGCATATAATAGCGAAGGTGTTGTTGTTGAAAAGAAAAAAGCAGTAGCTAATACTTGGATTCAACTTAGAGGAAAATGGTATTATTATGATAAAAACT
>ERZ834859.3004-NODE-3004-length-13131-cov-3.823188_pt1 | contig 13131 bp, 9 predicted proteins | sample MGYA00519947_ERZ834859 | MGnify/ENA primary metagenome ERZ834859 (study PRJEB31850, sample SAMEA3708763) | human gut metagenome | biome: human gut; feature: human-associated habitat; material: faeces | place: China | collected 2014 ...
CATAAGAATGATCGAGCCATTTCCAAGATGATCATTATCTACCACACGGGAGACGATATTGTCAGCTCCGTAGTCCTTCCAGTCTAAACTGTCAATGTCCCACTGGATCACATGATATCCAAGACTGTTGGCCGCATCAATCAGTGTATCATTGTAATCTCCATAGGGTGGACGGAAGAGGATCATATCCTGTCCGGTCAGTTCCTTTACTTTATCATGAACCTTCTGAATCTCCTGTTTACATTCATCGGCTGACAGTGTGGACATCTGTTTGTGATTCTCACTGTGATTGCCAAGATCATGTCCGGCAGCAGCAATAGCTTTTACATCATCCGGGTAAGATTCCACCCATCCCCCAGTCATGAAGAACGTGGTTTTTACATGATACTTTTCCAGAATGGACAGCAAGGTCTCGGTTTGTTCGTTGCCCCAGGCAGCATCGAAGCTGATCGCAACTTTAGGACTTTCGGTATTGACACAATAGATCGGCAGCTTTCTGGAACTCACAATTCCAGATGTAGGAGCTAACTGTTTCTGAAAGGAAAAAAGACAGATGAGTACAAGCATCAGGCAAAGGCAGGGAGCGATCATGCGCTGGATGGAAAGAGAGGATAGAAAGGAAGCAATACGTTTCATAAGACCTCCGGAATTATTCAGATATATCTAAAATAATGTATGTATAAGACAAAATGGATATGCCACTTTTTAAGATGTAAACTTGGAATAGAGTAGAAATGATTTTCAAAAGACCGATGCAAGACGTTCTGCATCGGTCTTTTTCCTGCAATCAGCACTTGAAATTTCTCTTCTTGTTTTGTATAATGGAAAGCAACGTGAATACGTGTATACAAAATAACTGACAGATGGGGTGCGTTTGTATGAGCAATATTACCATGATGGAATTGAGCAGAGAACTGGATGAGCAGTTCGACCGGCTTGTAAATGAATGTAGAGTATCTGGCCGGATCGATCAGAACCTGTATCAGGAATATGATGTAAAAAGAGGTTTGCGTGACTCCAGCGGAAAAGGTGTACTGACCGGTCTGACGGAGATATCTGATGTCCTTTCGTATAAAAGTGTGAATGGAAAGAAGATGCCTGCAGAGGGGGAATTGTATTTCCAGGGATACAATGTACAAGATCTGATCCAGGGATTTGAAGATCGCAGATATGGTTTTGAAGAGACCACATATCTGTTGTTGTTTGGCAGTCTGCCCACACCGAAGCAGCTTAGAAGCTTTGTACGTATTGTAAAGAGTCTTCAGGAGTTGTCCGGACAGTTCCTGCGCGACGTAGTAATGAAGGCTACCAGCCAGAATCAGATGAATGCATTACAGAGATGTATTCTGACCTTATATTGTTATGATGCCAACCCGGATGAGGTAACAGTTCCCAATGTACTGCGCCAGTCCCTGCAGCTGATCGCAAAGATGCCGCAGATCGCAGTGCATTCTTACTGTGCATGGAGACATTTTCATGCTGACGACACGCTGGTGATCCGTCTGCCGAATAAAGATATGTCCATTGCGGAAAATATATTGCAGATGCTTCGCCCGGATGGGGAGTTTACCGAGCTGGAAGCGAAGGTACTGGATGTGGCACTGGTGCTGCATGCGGAGCATGGTGGTGGTAACAACTCTACATTTACCAATCATGTAGTCACTTCTTCTGGAACAGATACCTATTCTGCTACGGCAGCTTCCATTGCATCGCTGAAAGGTCCCCGCCATGGTGGTGCCAACCTGAAGGTACAGCAGATGTTTGCTGATGAATTTGAAAAAAACGACATCTGGAAGCATTTTGAGGCAGTACAAAACGGCAGGGTGTACGATCTGGATTCGTCCCTGTTCGGCATGAGTGCAAATTTTTCATATCAGCAGGCACTCGAAGCATTACAGCCGATGTTGTATAACAGCTAAAATTCTGTAGTTTTTCATAAAATAAAAAATAATCGGTTGCTTATCTTTTTTTTGTAGTGTACAATAATGAAGATACAGTACATATTTAATAAGGAGAAAAGCCGTGGATATTATAGTAAAGTATATTGATGAATTGTTGGAAAAAAGCACACCGGAAGCGCCGATGTGGAATATTGAAAAGCTCAAGCAGGGTTTAAAGTCTAAGTGGAATTACATTGACGGTTGTATGATTAAAGCCGTACTTGAGATGTATGCTATTTCAAAGGACGAGAAATATTTAAAGTTTGCAGACGATTTCATTGATTATCGTGTAGCAGAAGACGGAACAATTGACGGATACAGCATTGGTGAAAAGAATATTGACAATGTCAATGCCGGCAAGACTTTATTTGAATTATATGATATCACCGGAAAAGAAAAATATAGAAAAGCAATCGACCTTGTATATTCTCAGATTGCTATTATGCCTCGTTGTGAATCTGGCAACTTCTGGCACAAGGATATTTATCCGAATCAGGTATGGCTGGACGGAATGTATATGGGACAGCCGTTTTACATGGAGTACGAAACAAGATTTAACGACCGAAAGAATTATGATGATATTTTTTCGCAGTTTAAATTTGTTATTGAAAATATGAAAAATCCGCTCAACGGTCTGTACTATCATGCAATCGACACATCAAAGCAGATGTTCTGGTGTGACAAGGTCACAGGTCTTTCACAGAATATCTGGCTGAGAGCAATCGGCTGGTACTCAATGGCATTGTTAGATACACTTGATAAGGTGGACAACTCTGACCATAAGTATGACAAAGAGTGCAAGATGTTACAGGATGCATATGTAGATTTAATGAATGCGATGATCCGTTATCAGGACGAAAGCGGTATGTGGTATCAGGTTGTCAACTTCGGCGGCATGGAACGCAACTATCTTGAAACAAGCGGAAGTTCTATCATGGCATATTCGCTGTTAAAGGGTGTACGTCTTGGCTTCCTGCCTGAAAGCTACCGTGTATACGGTGAGAAAGCCATTGACGGTATCTGCAAGCGCTATTTAAAAGAAAAGGACGGAGAAATGTCACTTGGCGGTATTTGTCTGGTTGCCGGACTTGGCGGTAAAGACAATCGTCCGGGTACATATGATTATTATATGTCAGAACCGGTTGTAGAAGATGATGCAAAGGGTGTCGGACCATTTTTACTTGCCTATACAGAATTATTACGTTACAAGAAAAATTAGTAAAAAGATACGAGGGAGTCTGACAAAAGCAGGCTTCCTTGTTTTTTCATGCCGCAGAGCCAAATCTGACATTTGGCTCGCGGTTTCTCCGGCATTAAAATGCCTGCGGAACGGAGAATAGTGCGAAAAATCACACTGATGTGCTATTTTTTTACACAGATGTTTGCTTTGGAGCGAAAGCAAACACCTATGATGGCAGATGAGAAATCGCCTGCGCGAATTTCTCATCGCCGCTTCGCAACAAAGTCGCTCAGAAACGAGGATTAAGATGAAACCGTATATTACGAAAAAAGAAGTAGAAGAAACACAAGGGAAGGATGCACGGACACAGCGCTTTTTGACGGCAGAAAACGGCTGCCTTGGCGGTTGTACTTCCGGGACAACGGTTTATGCCGGCTATGAGTTTAGTGCGCATCCGGGCGTGCATGAAGACCAGGAGGGCTTTTATGTGCTTGAGGGTGAGGGATATGCCAGGCTTGGTGATCTGGAGTTTCCAATTGAAGCAGGTGATTCATTTATTGCACTTCCCGGTGTGCCGCATACGATTAAGACAAAACCAGGCTGTCAGCCTGTCAAGGTATTTTGGTTTCACAGTGCAGTCTGATGCGGACTGCTGCTGATAAAGGAGTGTGTTTGTTTGATCAATGAGGAATTGGAAGAAAAAAAGAAATGGTTTTTTAAAGAAAATATCCGACTGGAGGAACTACGGAAAAATCTGGAGCAGCAGCAGGGAAAGCTAGAGGAAGAAGAGCAGGTTGTGGAGGTTCAGAAGCAGATGTTGGAAAAGCAGAAACGCAGTCTGGATTTGCTAAGAAAGCAGTTAGATAATCAGAAGCATCTGTTTGACCAGCAGTGGCAGATTCTGGAACGGGAAACCAGACAGCTTGCTATTGACCGCGAAAAATTTAAGCGCGACAAGCTGATGTACCGCGATGAGGTGTACCGTGAGGCCAGAAGAAAGTTTGCCATGGTACAGAATATCAGTCATAGCGGTGTAAATCTCTTCTTTAAAGGTGTTGACAGCAGTGCAGCATTAAAAAAGCGCTATAAGGCATTGTTAAAAATTTATCACCCGGACAATGCGGGCGGTGATAAAGAAGTGTTACAGGCAATCAGCGCAGAATATGAAACATTAAGCAGGAATATTGAATAAGATAAGAAAATAAAGCAAATTATGCAAAAAAAGCCGGATATATTGATAAAAATACTCATATTTATAAGTTGTTGTCTGTACAAATATGGTGTATAATTCAGACATAACGGCTTGTCGGACGAACAGGCAGCTACGTTTAGAAGTACACGAAATGAAGGAGAATGAGATGTTTAAGATTAATGACAATTATTTAAAGCTTCCGGGAAGTTATCTGTTTTCCACGATAGCCAAAAAGGTTCAAGCCTTTCAGGCTGCTAATCCGGACAAGGAAATTATAAGACTGGGTATCGGTGATGTAACGCTGCCGCTTGCGCCGGTTGTAATTGATACATTACACGGTGCAGTTGATGAAATGAGCAAGGCAGAAACATTTCACGGTTATGCACCGGATTTAGGGTATGATTTTTTAAGAAATGCAATTGCAGATTTCGATTATAAAAGACGTGGTGCCGACATCAGTGCCGATGAAATTTTCGTCAGTGATGGTGCAAAGTCTGATTCAGGAAACATCGGCGACATTTTCTCAGTAGATAATAAAATTGCAGTGTGTGACCCTGTATATCCGGTATATGTAGATACCAATGCAATGGCAGGAAGAACCGGGGATTATTTACCGGATCAGCAGAAGTGGAGCAATGTAATCTACATGCCGTGTACGGCAGAAACGAATTTTGCGCCGGAGCTGCCAAAGGAAACACCGGATATTATCTATCTTTGCTTCCCGAACAACCCAACCGGTTCTACGATTACAAAGGACGAATTACAGAAGTGGGTTGATTATGCAAATAAAGTGGGGGCGGTTATCATCTATGATGCAGCTTATGAAGCATACATTTCAGAGGAAAATGTACCACATACGATTTTTGAATGTGAAGGTGCAAGAACCTGTGCCATTGAACTGCGCAGCTTTTCAAAGAATGCCGGCTTTACGGGAACAAGACTTGGATTTACTGTTATTCCAAAGGATTTAAAGAGTGGTGATGTGACATTACACAGTCTCTGGGCAAGACGCCACGGAACAAAGTTTAACGGTGCGCCATATATTATCCAGAAGGCGGGTGCAGCTGTTTACACAGAAGAAGGACAGAAGCAGACCGGTGAGCAGATTGCATACTACATGAACAATGCAAAGACAATTCTGGAAGGCTTAAAGTCCGCAGGCTATACCGTATCAGGCGGTGTCAATGCACCGTACATCTGGTTAAAGACACCGGATAACATGACATCTTGGGAATTCTTTGATTTCCTGCTTGAAAAGGCAAATGTTGTCGGTACACCGGGTTCAGGTTTTGGTCCAAGTGGTGAAGGCTACTTCAGACTGACCGCTTTCGGTTCTTATGAAAATACCGTAAAGGCACTTGAAAGAATTAAGGCAATCTAATTGTTATCATAATATTAAATACACACACCCGCGGGAACAGGCTGAAAAGCCGGAGATTTCCGCGGGTATTTTTATAAATTTTTATAATCCTGATTTGTGGATTTTTATGTATGAAGCGGGATACAGTACGGCATAAAACATTAAAAACAAAATAGTGAAAAAACTTTTATAAAAGAATTTTGCAAAATAAATAGCAATTTCCGGGAAAATAGTGTATGATAAGGACAGTGCAGAAATGCAGAACATAAAATAAAGCATGTAATAATGAAAAGCAGTAAATCAAACAGTAAAAATGGAGGTTTCAATATGTGGCAGGCAGATTTAGGAAATGGAAAGTACCGCAACCCGATTCTATACGCAGATTATTCAGACCCGGATGCAATCCGTGTCGGCGAAGATTATTTTATGATTGCATCAAGCTTTTGCAATGTACCGGGGCTGCCGATTTTACATTCAAAAGATTTAGTCAACTGGAAAGTAGTCAATTATGCATTGGACGAGTTACCGGAATTCCGTTACCGCAATCCGATTCATGGCTGCGGGGTATGGGCACCGGCAATCCGGTATCATGAAGGAACCTATTATATATGTTTTCCGATGCCGGATGAGGGCATTTACATGACAACAACAAAAGACCCGTTTGGCAAATGGAGCAAGCCGGTGAATATCCGTCCGGGAGCAGGCTGGATTGATCCGTGTCCGTTCTGGGATGATGACGGAAAGGCGTATCTGGTAGCAGGTGTTGCAAAGAGCCGTATCGGATACAAGAGTGTACTGCATATGGTAGAAATGCAGCCGGACGGTATGGGATTAATCGGCGAAGAAGTCAAGATTTTTGACGGCAATGAAAATGATCAGGTAACAATTGAAGGTCCGAAAATGTACAAGCGCAACGGCTGGTATTATGTATTTGCTCCGGCAGGCGGTGTAAAGACCGGCTGGCAGACAGTACTCCGTTCTAAAAATCCTTTTGGACCGTATGAATATAAGGTCGTAATGCGTCAGGGTGATTCACCGGTCAACGGTCCTCATCAGGGTGCATGGGTGGACACGGTGACAGGTCAGGACTGGTTCTTACATTTTCAGGATGTCTACGCAGGCGGAAGAATTGTTCATTTACAGCCAATGCACTGGGAAAATGACTGGCCAATAATCGGTATCAATAAGCCGGGCAATGATTACGGCGAACCGGTTATGGAGTACACAAAGCCGGATATCGGAAAGAGTAATTCATATCCGGTTTGCGAGCCGGATACGAGTGATGACTTTACATCGGATAAACTCGGTATGCAGTGGCAGTGGAATGCCAATCCTCAGAAGGACTGGTATGAGCTTACCGGATCAAAGTTAAAGTTAAATGCACTGGATACTGTGCCGCTCCGCCCGGTTAGTGATTACCGCAATCTGCTGTTACAGAAATGGCCGGCACCGGAATTTACCTGTGTGACAAAAATGCAGCTTTCCGGCATGGAAAACGGCGATGTGGCAGGCGTTGTATCATTGGGAACGGAATACGGCGCGCTGGCGGTTGAAAAGCGGGATAACAAATATACGGTCAGACAGATTTTGGGAACACAGTATTTTGACTGTGATATGCCGTATACAACACAAAACAGCAATGATTTTAAACTGTCCGAAAGTGATTTTAAGGATACCGGGAAAACAGTGACATTCCGTTACACGGTAAAATGCACCGGTCATATTGACCAAATGGAGTTAAATCTTCCTGTAAAAGCAGCACCGGTCGAGGAATTAACACTGGAATTAAGTTTTGACGGCAAAAACTATGAAAAAGCCTTTTCATTTGCTTCCAAAGCAGGCAGATGGGTCGGTGTGAAAAACGGCATTTTCTGTGTCCATGACAACACCGTAAAAAATGACAAGACAGGATATGTACTTGTAGATTCTGTGGAATATATGCCAAAAGAAGATTAGTAGAACGATATTTTATAAAGCGGTCCTTTGCAAAAGAATGAGCCAAAGTCAGATGATAATGGAGCATTTCTTTTACAAAGGACTTTTTTATTCAATCAGTAGAAAATATGGTCGCCAATCACCGTGCCATAGGTGTCGATACCGCTGCGGTATACGTGGAAATACAGCGCATTAATCGTAACATTTCCGTTTAAAACCTCCTGCGCCGCCTGAACGCACGAAGCGGAAGCACCGCGGGAGAGCACAATCGTAAAACGGCCGCTGGCAACCGGTGTAAATTGTCCGGAAGCATAGATGACACCGGAAATGGAGTTGGCAAAACGTGGGCTGTTGACACGGTTTACAACAACACTTCCGACAGCTAACTTACCCTCGTAAGACTGGTTGCCCGCTTCACATTCGATAATTGCGGCAAGCATGGCAAGGTCAGAGGTGTCATATGAAATCGGTGTTTTATTAATATTAGAAGTAATGTCACCGCTGCCGGAATTATTATTCCCTGCGGCGGCAGCCGCGCGGCTTGCGGCCTCGGCTTCTGCGCGTTCCTGTGCCAGCTTTTCTTCTTCAAGCTTTTTTTCATAGGCAAGTGCGGCAGCTTCGGCCTCGGATACGTTGTTGGAAGACGTATCAAAATCCTGCTGGGTTTTTGCGAGCAGTGTCTTTAAATTTTCCTGTTCATTTAAAGCAGCTTCCCGTAAGGACGACAGTTCGGAAACCTCGGTATCCAGCTGTTCTTTTGCTGCCTGCTGGCGTTCATAATTGGCTTCCATCTCATCTAACATATCACGGTCATACTGTGATAACTGGTAAATGTATTCGCTTTTTAATAAAAGTTCACTCATACTTTGGGAAGTTAACAGCAGTTCAATCACATCCGAGCTGCTGCGTTCATACATATACCGGATACGCAGTTTCATGGAATCGTACTGTTCGTCCATTGTCTGGGACAGCGACAGCAGTTCTTCATTTAAGGCATCAACATCTGCCTGTTTGTCATCAATCTGTTCTTCTAAGGAAGATAAACGGCTTCCGGCGCTCTGGAGCTGACTGTCAATTTCGGATAAATCCGCAGACAGACTCTGCTGTTGTGCCTTTAAGCTTTCCAGTTCCCGGTTGGCATTGTCTAAATCGTCCTGCGTGGTTGCATAGGACAGATAAGGAATGGTCAATGCGGTACTGCAAAATACACAGCACAGACAAATCATGAATTGTTTTAACTTTTTCTTATTATTCAATGCAAATCTCCTGTTACAATCTAATCGTTATTCCAATCATTTATGCTGGTATCAGTATAAAATGCAGACCACAAAAATGCAAGCGTCAAACCACTTTTATGCTTTATGGGGCGGGGTTCGATTTTTTTTCACCGGCGGACAGGCACATGTGGGTTTGGAACTTTTAAACATGGTATTATTTATATCACGATACATAATAAAATATTACAGTAAAATATCTCCTGTTTTAAGAGGAAATTCATAAAAAATAATAAAATTAAGCATTATTCAGGCAGAAGCATAGACATTTCAGCAGAAACGTGAAATAATGAAAAAGTAAGTTGTTAGAAAATCAAAATAAACCGAAAAAACGTAAAGAGAGGAAAAAAGATGCTTGAATTAAACAACATCGTAAAGGATTATATTTCCGGAGATACCAGGGTAGAGGCATTAAAGGGAATTAATCTGCGTTTCCGCGACAGCGAATTTGTATCAATTCTGGGACAGTCCGGCTGCGGAAAAACAACTATGTTAAATATCATCGGGGGGCTTGACCAGTATACAAGCGGTGATTTAAAGATTAACGGACGTTCTACGAAGAAATTCAAGGACCGTGACTGGGATGCATACCGCAATAATTCGATTGGATTTGTCTTCCAGAGTTATAACCTGATACCGCACCAGACCGTGCTTGCCAATGTCGAACTGGCACTGACTTTATCCGGTGTATCCAAGTCAGAGCGCAGAAAGCGCGCAATAGAAGCACTGGAAAAAGTAGGCTTAAAGGAACAGATTCACAAGAAACCCAATCAGATGTCCGGTGGACAGATGCAGCGTGTTGCGATTGCAAGAGCATTGGTAAATGACCCGGATATTTTACTGGCAGACGAGCCGACAGGCGCATTGGATACAGAAACCAGCGTACAGATTATGGAGATTTTAAAAGAAATTGCCAAAGACCGTCTGATTATTATGGTTACGCATAATCCTGAACTGGCAGAGCAGTATTCAACAAGAATTATCCGCCTTTTAGACGGACAGATTACAGACGATACCGATGCTTACAGTGAAGAACAGATGAAAGCGGATATACAGGAAAAGGAGCAAAAGCTTTCAGATGCACAGACAGGAAAGAAGAAAAAGAAAGCAAAGACATCGATGTCCTTTTTTACAGCGCTTTCTCTTAGTATGAATAACCTGATGACCAAAAAGACCCGTACCCTGCTTACCGCATTTGCCGGAAGTATCGGTATTATCGGCATTGCGTTGATTCTTTCCATTTCAAATGGTATTCAGGACTATATTGACAGGGTACAACGCGATACACTGTCGAGTTATCCGGTCCAGTTACAGTCCCAGACCATGGATATCAGCAGCATGATTGAAATGATGACTGGGTCTGATAAGGATTCTGTTGAACATGACAAGGATAAAGTGTACAGTAATATGATTATGTCGGAAATGATGAATACTATGATTTCCGATGTGAAAAATAATAATTTAAAATCCTTTAAAAAGTATATAGATGATAATAAAGATGAGATTTCAACATATGCAAGTGATATCCGGTACAGCTACAATGTTGATATCAATATTTACGATACAGACACAAGCGACGGTGTGACACAGCTAAATCCAAGCACTATTATGAATACGATTTACGGTACAAACACTTCACAGGGCAGCATGAGTGCGATGTATACCAATGCAGATGTATGGAACCAGCTGCCGGGCAATCAGGATTTACTGGATTCCCAGTATGATATGGTAGCGGGAAGATGGCCGCAGCAGTACAACGAAGTGGTGTTAGTTGTTGATGAGAACAACGAAATTGATGATTATACCCTGTATTCACTGGGCTTTAAAGACCCTGACGAGGTAACGGCGATGTATAAGCGCATGATGACAGGCGAAACCTATGACACCGAGGAAACAGAGTATACTTATGATGAAATTTTAGATAGGAAATTCCAGATGATTCTGCCAACCGATTATTACCGGTACAACGCAGAAAAAGACATCTGGGAAGATATGCGTGAAGATGAAACGTATATGAAAAATGTAGTAGACAACGGCACACAGATTCAGGTGTGCGGTATTATCCGTCAGAAAGAAGATGCGGTCAACACGGCAATCCGGAGCGGTGTAGGTTATACAAAGGAACTGATGCAGTATCTGATGCAGGGTGTCAACGACAGTGAAGTGGCAAAAGCTCAGCTTGCCGATGAAACAACCGATATTTTTACGGGAATCCCGTTTGACAATGACAAGGATACACCGATTACAATGGATGATGTCAATGCATATGTTGCGACGCTTTCAGAGCAGGAACAGGCACAGATGCAGGCTTATATGAGCCAGATGACAGAAGAACAGATTTTGCAGCAGTTTTCGCAGTCTTTAAAGGCACAGACAACAGAAGCCACATTTGAGGGCAACAAAGAAAAGTTAGGCATTACAAACGAAGATAACCCGTCAGAAATTGATTTATATGCTGCAAGCTTTGAGGCCAAGGAAAAACTGGAAGATATTATCAGCGATTATAATAAGAAAGCAACTGATGAGGGCAGAGATGAAGATGTGATTAATTATACCGATTATGTTGGCATTATGATGTCTTCCGTCAGCACGATTATTACGGCGATTTCAGCGGTACTGATTGCATTTGTTGCGATTTCACTCGTTGTTTCTTCTATTATGATAGGTATTATTACGTATATTTCCGTACTTGAAAGAACAAAGGAAATCGGTATTTTAAGAAGTATCGGTGCGTCAAAGAAAGATGTTTCGCGCGTATTTAACGCCGAAACACTGATTGAAGGCTTTGTATCCGGTGCACTGGGTATTGTGATTACACTGATTTTGTGCATTCCGGCGAACCGGATTATTGAAAATGTGACAACAATTGCAGGAGTTGCAAAACTTCCTGTTGCAGGTGCCGTAATCCTTGTTATAATAAGTATGGTGCTGACACTGATTGCCGGATTTGTTCCGGCGAAGATGGCAGCGAAAAAAGATCCGGTAGTAGCACTGCGTACAGAATAATAAAGCATTTGCGATACGCACGGAATTATTAGGAATAAAGGAAGCAGTCATGAGGAACGTTTACAAATTTTTAAGAGCCTCAATACTCATTTTAATACTGGTTGGCGGGACATATTTTATTGCGCAGGAATATTCAGCCGGTATTGAAAATGCAGTCAATACATCAGCAGGCGGTCAGAGTCTTACAAAGGAAACCATAACCAATCTCGGAGATGTCTTAGCGACGGTAGAAGCAGAGATCGCCGGGGGAGCCGGAAGTGAAAAAACGAATGATACGGTAAAGTCTGATTATCAGCCGGTACAGGGAACCGGACAGCTTGTGGAAGACAGCAAATCCCAGCAGACGGATACGACACCGGCGGCATCTTATGATTTTCCGGAAAATATGTATCCGTACAGAGCCATGCTTTCGGATACACAGAAGGAAGTTTATGACCAGGTGTACGGGGCAGCACTGGAATTAAAGGAAAGTGTGACCCTGTGCCGTCAGCTTGACCAGAGCAGTATTAAAAATGTCATGAATGCGGTCTTTAACGATCACCCCGAGCTGTTCTGGCTGGATACCGGCTACAGCTACGGGTACACCAGCAAGGGAGCGGTCATTTCCGTGATGTTAAAATACAATGAAACGGCACAGACACTGCAGTCTGCCAGACAGAAGTTTTTAAATGCGGCGGCGAAGGTGATTAACGGCGCCAGTTCGCTTACGACCGACCTTGACAAGGAACAGTATGTTTATAAAGCCCTTCAGAATATGTGTGTCTATGATGAAAATTCAGACATGAACCAGAGTGCATACAGCGTATTCATTAACGGAAGCTCGGTGTGTGCCGGATATTCGAGGGCATTTCAGTATATTATGCAGCAGTTAAATATTCCGTGTTATTTCTGCACCGGATATGCTAACGGCGGTTATCACGCATGGAATATTGTCTATATTGACGGAAAGTATTATAATGTAGATTTGTCGTGGGACGACTCTCTTGGAGATGTATCCAATACATATTCCTTTGCGTACTTTAATCTTTCAGATAAAGCAATTTCTGTAGACCATACGCGCAGGGAACTATCGGTGAATCTGCCGGAGTGCAAATAAAATGTCTGTGGAACGGAGATTAGTGTAAAAAATGACACTGATGTGCTGATTTTTTACACAGCACTTTGTGCCGCAGGCGTCACAAAGTTGCTATTTATCGCAGAGCCAAATAAGATTTGGCTCGCGATTCCTCCGGCATTAAAATGCC
>ERZ834859.3011-NODE-3011-length-13093-cov-3.897914_pt1 | contig 13093 bp, 10 predicted proteins | sample MGYA00519947_ERZ834859 | MGnify/ENA primary metagenome ERZ834859 (study PRJEB31850, sample SAMEA3708763) | human gut metagenome | biome: human gut; feature: human-associated habitat; material: faeces | place: China | collected 2014 ...
GCCGGCTTATCAGGCTGCAGAAAAAGGATTTACTGTAAAGCTTTATGAAGACAGTGCAGTAGGTATGAACGATCTGAAGCTTGGAAGAATCGATGCATATGCAAATACAACAACAAATGTAAACGCATTTACACACAACAACTCAGATGCAAAATTCCGTTTCTTTGATGAGCAGCTCCTTGCTAACAATGTAGCTTACTTCCTTCCGAAGACAGATGACGGAGAGAAACTTACAAAAGAACTTAACGATGTAATTCAGGAGATGCTGGATGACGGAACTGTAGCAAAGATCACTGAAAAGTGGATGTATGCTGACATGACAAAATTAATTCAGAAATAAGCATAAGTCAGGAAGATTGAAAAAATATGGGAACAGAAACACAGCTGGTTAAGATTGAACATTTATATAAGGAATTTGATGAAAATACAAAAGTATTAAGTGACATCAATCTGACGATCAATAAGAATGAAGTAATTGCTATTTTGGGACCTTCTGGTACCGGAAAATCGACGTTACTCAGATGTCTGAACTATTTGACTGTACCGACAAAAGGAAAGATTACGATTGGTGATATAGCAGTTGATGCGGAAAATCATTCGAAAAAAGATGTGATTGAGCTCCGTAAACATTCATCAATGGTATTTCAGGGATACAATTTATTTAAGAATAAGACAGCTCTGGAAAATGTAATGGAAGCGTTGACCGTGGTACAGAAGAAGTCGAAAGCAGATGCAGAGAAAATCGCTTTGGAATTACTGGATAAGGTCGGAATGAGTGAGAGAAAAGATTTCTACCCGTCTAAATTATCGGGCGGGCAGCAACAGAGGGTTGGAATTGCAAGGGCACTTGCTGTTAATCCAAATGTTGTGTTATTTGATGAACCGACGTCTGCACTTGATCCGGAACTGGTAGGGGAAGTATTAAATACGATCAAATCTCTTGCAGAAGAAGGAACGACAATGATTCTGGTAACACATGAGATCGGATTTGCCAGAGAAGTTGCAACGAGAATCTTATTTATGGATGGCGGAAAGATTGCAGCGGATGGTACACCGGAGGAGATCATTGATCATCCGGAGAATCCAAGACTTCAGCAGTTCCTGAATTTTGTTAATCGAAAATAGAATGTCTGAAAGACCTGCACGAGTTTGGTGCAGGTCTTTTTTAAAGAGAAAAGAATGTTAGTAAAAGGAGTAGAAGAATGCAGGACATAAGTGACAGAATCAAACAAATCGCAAAAGAGGCAGAACCGGAACTTATCAGTATCCGAAGAGAACTGCATCAGTATCCGGAGCTTGGAATCAATCTTCCGAAAACGCATGAGATCATCAGCAGAGAGTTAAAAAAGATTCCAAACCTGAAGGTTCGTGAACACATGGCAGGCGGATATGGAATTATTGCGGAGCTACAGGGAAAGAAAGCGCAGGGGAAGAATATCCTTCTGCGTGCAGATATTGACGCACTGCCGCTGGAAGAACAGGTGGACTGTGATTATAAATCCACCCATCCGGGGAAGATGCATGCATGTGGGCACGACGGACATGCCACCTGGTTGATCGGTGCTGCAAAGATACTGGCAAGGCTCACAGGTGAATTCGGAGGATGTATCAGGTTCGCATTTCAGCCGGGAGAAGAGGTCGGACTTGGAGCAGATACGATGATCTTGGAAGATAAGGTACTGGAAGAACCGAAGATAGATATGGCTTTTGCAGCACATGGATGGCCTTCGGTACAAAGTGGTAAGATTGGAATCGTAAGAAGATATGCGTTCGGATGTGTAGGCGGATTTCAGGTTAAGATCACAGGAAAAAAGGGACATGCATCATGGCCGGAACAGACGGTAGACCCAATTGCTGTGGCAAATGAAATCTATCAGCATATACCGTCTATACTGACACGTACAATTAGTGGAACGGAACCTAAGATCCTTTCTGTTACATATATGCTGGCAGGAGAGAATGGCGTAAGAAATATTATTCCTCAGGAATGCGAATTCGGCGGTACCATGCGAGCTGCCAAAAAAGAAGTACTTGAAAAAATGGGACAGGAACTGGAAAAAGAAATAAAGGCAGTGTGTCAGGTGTATGGAGCTGCTTATGAAGCAAAGATTGAAATACATGGTGGCAGTGTGAAGAATGCCCCGGGATTGTTAAATGGGGTAAAGAATGCAGCAGCAGATGTACTCGGAAAAGACAATGTATATATCATTGAAGAAGATAATCTTGGAGGAGAAAATTTTGCAGAATATAGTAGCAGAGTTCCATCTGTATATATGTTCATAGGAATAAAACCAGAAGGCAGAGCAGAGATACCTGGATTGCACAGTCCGGAATATCGTTTTGATGATTCTGTACTTTCAGGAGCAGCTGCAGCATTTGCAAGTATTGGAATCAAAGGATGCCAGGGAGAACTTGAAGAAGAATAGAACGGAAAACTGAAAAAGAAGAGAGGAAAAAAAGATATGGAAAAATTAATATACGTAGACAGAAGAAATACAAATTGTAATAAGTGGGATGGACAGTACAAGATGTTCGGAGAAGAAGGGCTGCATGCGATGTGGGTGGCAGATATGGATTTCCGTGTACCAGAATGCGTCGTTGAAGCCTTGAAAAAATATGTAGAATCCGGCGTTTACGGATATTATAAAATACCGGATGCTTATTATCAGGCATTTATAAACTGGGAAAAGGAACACCATGGATATGAAGTGAAAAAAGAATGGATTCGTTTTTCTCCGGGGGTTGTAGCAGGATTTCACTGGCTGGTGCAGATGCTGACAGAAGAGAAAGATGCTGTGATCGTAAATACACCGGTTTATTATCCGTTCCTGGATGCTGTAAAAAATAATCACAGAAGATTGATCTGTTCGGATCTGAAAGAACAGGATGGGGTATATAGTATAGATTTTGAAGACTTTGAGCGGAAAATAGAAGAAAACAATGTAAAGCTGTTCATATTGTGTTCCCCACATAACCCGGCAGGAAGGGTGTGGAAAAAAGAAGAGCTTAAGAGATTATTTGAAATCTGTAAAGAACATCAGGTATATATCATATCAGATGAGATTCATCAGGATCTGGTGTTCGGGGAACATAAGCATATTCCATCTTTGTCAGTAGGAGATTATGACAAGATCATGGTATCGATTGTTGCGGCATCTAAAACATTTAATATAGCGGGAGCACAGAATTCTATGGTCATTATTCCGGATGAAGAACTTCAGGAAAAATGGGATACTTATGTAAAAGGAAACCGGGTGCTGGGAGGAAATGCATTTGGATACGTGGCAGCTGAGGCTGCATATGCAGGTGGAGGAGAATGGCTGCAAAGTGTGTTAACGCAGATTAATGAGAATTATCACTATTTGAAAGCAGAATTAGAACAGAATCTGCCAGAGGCAGTTGTTACACCGCTGGAAGGTACATATCTTTGCTGGATCAATCTCGGAGCATATGTGAAAGCAGAAGATATGAAAGAAATAATACAGAAAAAATGCCATCTGGCAGTAGATTTTGGGGACTGGTTTGGTGGAGAACATTTTGGAACCTTTATAAGAATGAATCTGGCGACATCTAGAGAGAATGTAGAAATCGGTGTGAATGCGCTGATTCAGAACTTAATGAAAAAATAGTTATAGAGATTATCAATAAGAACAAAGTACATAGTCCTGATTTTCTATTTGACAGAAAGAATTTTCTACGAGAAAATATCTTTATATAGGGAGTGAATGGATATGTATGAAATAGATGTCTGTTATAAGATTATTTTTGAAGCAATGCTGGAAGAAAATGCACTGGAAAAGATAGCAGATAGAATCAGTAAATATACAGCTGCAGAAGTAATATTTGTGTCAGGGTCTGGAAAGATCTTGGCATATTCGCATGCCTGTGAAAATGGGAAAAGAGAGTGTATACAGCAAAAGCATATTACGCAGAAAGAATATGAACATTACAGGAAATATGGGTATGACGGAGAAGGACAGCTGATGGTAGAAGAAGTGGAGCTTTCCGGAAGATTCAAGGGATATATTGCTGTTATATATAAAGAAAAAAATGAACAGATTTTTTACAGAGAACTGGTACAGGTAATTGGACAGGCGGTAAAAGAATATCTGGAAGAAGAACAGAAAGGTTATCTATATGCGCAGCCTTTTGGAAAGTCGGTTACCGCATGGAGTCTGTTGCATGAAGAGACACTGCCTGAGAATATGGAAGAAAGACCAGAGCCTCGGTATATAGGTCTGTTACTTCAAAAACAAGAGATACAGGAGAGGGAGCTTTTATGCATAGAAAGTCTTGCAGAGATTTATTGTGTGTATGAGGATCAAAATGAACTCTTTTTATTATTTTCCGGAGTGAGTGGGAAGAATCTTGCAGAGATTTATGATAGAATAAGGGAACAGAAAATACCATGCAGTGTCAGTGAACCATTTGGAGAGTTAACGTGGTGTGCGGCAAAGTATAGATTGCTGAAGAGAATGTCACTGGCTGGCGGTACCATGATTGATCCAACTATGAAACGAGAGAAGGAATGGTCGGTGCAGGGCTTATATACATATACGTTACCGTTACTTGAATCTGCAGGACTCAGCGATTACAGGATTCTAAGACTGATTCAGGAAGATGAAGAAAATAATACAGATCTTTATCATACTTTAAAAATGTATCTTTTGAATGGAAATAATGTGACAGCGGCAGCAGAGAACCTGCATATTCACCGCAATACGCTGGTATACAGATTAAAACAGATAAAAGAGTGCATGGAAATCGATATTAATGACAATGGGACAGCAAGAGAATTACTGTCATTTATGATGATGTATGACATTGCAAGGAGACATAAATAATGAAGCTGATACAGGATTTACCGGAGATATTTGAAGAATTTGGAGAGAAAAAAAGAGAGGCATTTCTTGAAATAAAAGAGTATAAAGATAAAGGCATTCCAGTGATAGGAATGTACTGTGCATATTTTCCAACAGAACTTGCTATGGCAGTTGGTGCGATTCCGGTAGGATTGTGTTCATTTGCAAATGAGACGATTCCGGCGGCAGAGAGAGACCTTCCAAAGAGTATGTGTCCTCTGGTAAAATCAAGTTATGGATTTGCGATCAGTGACAGATGCCCGTTCTTTCACTTTGCAGACCTGGTAATCGGTGAGACTACCTGTGATGGAAAGAAGAAAATGTATGAGATGATGTCGGAGTTTAAACCGGTACACGTGATGGAACTGCCAAACAGCCAGTCAGAAAGAGGACTGGCCTTTTGGAAAAATGAAATTATCCGCACAAAAGAATATTTTGAAGAATTTTTCCACAAGGTGATTACGGAGGAGATGATTCGTGATGCGGTGCATCTAAATAATCAGATCCGTATGTCTTTGAAAAGTCTGTGTGAGCTGATGAAACTGGATCCGGCACCGGTACTTGGTGAGGATATTCAGAAGATGGTGCAGGGAAGTAAATATCGGTTTGATTTTGCAACGACACCAGCAATTGTAAAAGAAGTCAGGGAGAGGATCCTGCGGGAATATGAAGAGGGAAAGCATCTGGGAAAAAGGCCGAGAATCTTGGTAACAGGATGCCCGATCGGTGGGGACAGTTTGAAAGTCATCCGTGCGATAGAGAATAACGGTGGTGTCGTTGTTGCTATTGAAAACTGCAGCGGAGTAAGGACACTGGCGAATCCGGTGGAGGAAGATACGGACGATATCTACGAAGCAATCGCAAGAAAATACCTTTCTACCGGGTGTTCGATCATGACACCGAACGACAACAGAATAGATCTGATCGGAGAAATCATTGATGAATATCATGTGGATGGTGTCGTAGAGATGATTCTGACAGGATGTCATTCAACGGGAGCGGAATCTATCTATATCAGAAAGTTTGTTACGGAGGAAAAGCATTTGCCGTACATGGCAATTGATACGGATTATTCGACTGCGGATCAGGCACAGATCTCTACGAGGCTTGAAGCTTTTCTGGAGATGATACAGCCAGGAGAAGAAAGCAGAGTAGATATTAATTATTGCTATAAAATAGTATTGAACGGAATCACACAGAAAAAAACGGCAAAAGAGATATTGGAAGAAACCTGGAAATATACAGGAATTCCATTAGGAATCAGAGTGGATATAGAGGGTAGCGAAGAATGGTTCGGGACAGAAAAAGAAACAATTGATAAAAGAGAGGAACAGAGGCTGGAAAGAGCATTTCCGGAAGGCGGGGGTGCCGTAATGGCAATCGTTCCGGAAGAGGTCCGGAAAGAAGATGTCACAAAACTATTAGAAATTCTGGTCAGAAGCTATTCCATGAAAATGCAGGCAAAACGTACAGATGAAAAAGAAATTCCAGATTTCTTATGGATCATAGCAGAAGAATCAAAAGATGCCGCATATATCGAGAAAGAGTTAATGAAAGAAAAGGAGAATCTTTCAGATGTGAAAGTGCATTATTATGAAGGAAATGAAATATTTATTTCAGGGATCCAGGGGAAAGAAGTCAGAAAAAATGTGATTACCATATGCAAGCGTTGTATGGAGACGGCAGAGGAAAGAATCTTAATCGGGAATGGCTTTCAGGATCTGAATCAGAAAGAAGAAAACAGAAAACTTCAACAATACGTATTTGAAATCGCTAAGAGGAAAAATTCGAGAGAATCCGTTCTGCTTGTAGAAAATTATTATCATGAACTCGCAGTATCTTATATCAGTGACAGGCTGGGAGAAGACTCTTTATATCTGGACGAACTTGAAAAGATCAAAGAAGAGGACCGGAATAAAGGAAGAGAATTATATGAGACTTTGTACTGGTATCTGAGAATGAAACGAAATGTTGCACAGACTGCAGCAAAACTGAAAATCCACCGTAATACCCTGCTTCCAAGAATAGCCAGAATCAATGAACTAATGGATCTGGATGATAAAGATGGATTGGAATGTGAGAGAATTCTGATGACAATGGAAATAGAGAAACGAAAAATAGCTGATGCATAAAGCATTGGCTTTTTTAGTTACATTTAAAGTTTTTCTGGTAAAATGCAAGACAGAAAATAGCAACAATAGCAATAATAACAGCAACAATAATAACAACAGCAGCAACAGTGAAAATACATCCGGAAGCAGCAGTGCAAAATATCCGGTAGAGATCACATTTAACAAGACGGATGATATGCGTTAAGATATACGGGGTAGTTTTATTGCTGTGCTTTCGCATGCCATAATAATTAAAAAGCGGAATCTTAACCATTGCGATACTGAAATTCTGAGTTACACACAAAGGTTAAGATTCCGCTATCACATTCATTATCATTGGCTGATTATGTTTTGTTTCTGCTTTAAATATTGCTTCGTATAAGTACAGACTGCAAAGCATTTTCCACACAGATCCGTATCAATCCCGGTGCTTTTTCTCATGATCTGACGCTGCTTTTTATAACATGCAGAGACAGATACGATATCTTCGCGTGGCATACCCGGACGCCACAATGTATTTTTCAGTGCATGTGCAGGGCAATACCGGACGCAGGCATGACAGGCACCACACTGAGAGCGTGTGATCGGAGCATCGCAGGTTAACGGGGCATCGGTCAGAAGAGAAGAAATCCTTACGGCAGATCCATATTGTGGTGTTACCAGCAGACAGTTTTTGCCGATCCAGCCAAGGCCGGCTCTGGTGGCGACAGTCTTGTGTGGCAGGGAACTATGGTTGTCCGAATCTACCATTATCCGATCGGTTGTCAGGGCATAAGCATGATAGCCTCTGGAGATCAGATATTCCTCACCGGCAGTTACGATGGCATTTAGCTTGTCGTTCAAAGTAGTATAAAGCTCGTAGTATTCTCTGGTCGGAGCAAGCTGAAGATCTTTGATGATATGCTTCGGTAGAGGAACTGCGACTGCAATTCCGACCGGATAGTCAGAAGATGGAACTGCGGTCAGATCCCCAATTCCGACCAAAGCAGCACCCTGCGAGATTAGATAATCTCTGAATTCTTTTGTGGGATTCATAAAATCCCTCCTTTCAGAACATTTCCGTTCATTGACTTATTGTACATTCAATTTTACAATAGAATGCAGAAGAAAGATAGTGGGAAAGGAAACTATTATGGAAAGTAGAATGACGGAATTAATGGAAGCAATTCAGGAAAGTGAAGGACAGGCCGAACGCAGGGTGCTTACTTTGCTGGGAGGCAGATACATTTCTGAAAAGGCACTGGTCATAGGTGGGAAAATTGTCTGGGAAAGCAGGAAAAATGGTTATTTTCATGGATATACAGATGAGATAAAGAATATTAAAGAAAGTGGAATCACCTATATTGGAAATGAGAAAGTATTCTGCGATACATTGGGGCAGGAAAAACAGATTGTGATCTGTGGTGCCGGTCATGTGTCGATTCCGGTGATTAAAATGGCAGTGATGATGGATTGTGAGGTGATTGTACTGGAAGATCGTCCGATGTATGCGGATCATGCAAGACTGGCCGGGGCGTCACAGGTTATCTGCGAACCATTCGAAGAAGCACTGGACAAGATACAGGGAAGTGCAGATACATATTTTGTGATCCTGACGAGAGGACACCGGTATGACCAGATCTGTCTGGAGAAAATAGCCGCAAAAGAGCATGCCTATATCGGTATGATCGGAAGCCGCAGAAGAACAGCACTGGTAAAACAAAGTCTGGCGGAAAAAGGCGTGGATCAGGAGGTACTGGATGCAGTGTATACACCGATCGGTCTGGATATCGGAGCGCAGACACCGGCAGAGATCGGAGTGGCAATTATTGCAGAGATTATTGAAGTAAAGAACAGGAAGAAACGGACTTATGGATATTCCAAAGAAATTATGCGTGCGCTGACTGCTCAGGAACCGTATCCGGAAAAGAAGATAATGGCAACGATCATTACCAGACATGGTTCCGCACCACAGGGGCTGGGAACCAAAATGCTGATATACAGAGATGGCCGCTGCGTTGGGACGATCGGCGGCGGATGTATGGAAGCAAGAGTCATCCAGATTGCCAGACTTATGGCAGCAGGAGAGGGAGAACAGGCAAGGATCTGCCATGTAGACATGACCGGAAATGAAGCCGAAGAAGAAGGTATGGTCTGTGGCGGGGAAGTGGATGTATTTCTGGAAATCGTCTAAGCGCGGAAAACAGGATCATCGGAGGCATTAAAAAGATGATAGAAGTAGAGGTAAAAATACCCATTGAAAATATAGAAAAGATAAAGCAAAAATTGCTTGAAACAGGGTTCATATATCAGAAAACCGTTGTGGAGACGGATACTTATTTTATCAGCGATCACTATGATATGCGGAAGAAGGACAAGGCACTGCGCATCCGTAAGACGGAGAATCTGGATACGGGAGAAGTAAAAGCACAGCTTAACTGCAAAGGACCGAAATTAGACCAGGTATCCATGACCAGGAAAGAAACAGAGATTGATATCTATGAGCCGGAAAAGATGGAAGACATTCTTAAAGAACTTGAATTTTATCCAGCGTCTTGCAGAGTGAAGAAGACAAGAGGTTATTATATAAAAGATCATATGACAGCGGCTGCAGATAAGGTAGAGAATCTGGGTAACTTTCTGGAATTGGAAATAATTGTTGCAAAAGAAGAAGAACGAGCAGGTGGATTGGATATGATATATGAGCTAATGAGAATGTTGGGATGCGAAAAGACAGAGACAGTAAGGGATTCATATTTGTCAATGTTAGAAAAACGAGGTAACTAGTATCAGAAAGATCCATGAGGGACAGATAAAAAGCCAAATTTCCTGTCCCCGTGGTTATTGACAAAAAATATCGATAAGTCTATACTAACCTTACGAGTTGAGAAAAATTATCAGTAACAGTGGAAATAATACCACTGCCTGTAGATAAATTTGGAAGGAAGTACAGACGATGACATTAAAAGAATTACCAATCGGCAAAAGTGCAACATTGACAGTCGTAGGTGGAGAAGGTGCATTGAGACAGCATTTTCTGGATATGGGACTTATTCCGGGGGCAGACGTTACCATGGTAAAATACGCACCAATGGGTGATCCGGTGGAACTTCGTATCCATAGTTATGAACTGACACTCAGGCTTGCAGATGCGGAAAAGATAGAGATTACAGATGTCCGTGATGAGATTAAGATTAAGAATCAGATTCCGAAAGAGAAGATTGATCATCCGGGACTTGGAGAAGGCGGTAAATATCATGAAAAAGCAGATGAGAATCCACTGCCGGAAGGAACAACACTGACATTTGCACTGGCAGGAAATCAGAATTGCGGAAAGACGACACTGTTCAACCAGCTGACCGGCTCCAATCAGCATGTTGGAAATTTTCCGGGAGTGACAGTTGACCGTAAAGATGGAGTGATCAAGGAACACAGTGATACCCTGGTGACAGATCTGCCGGGAATCTACTCTATGTCGCCGTATTCCAGTGAAGAGATCGTGACCAGGAACTTTGTGTTAAATGAGCATCCAAAGGGAATCATCAATATCGTTGATGCAACCAATATTGAGAGGAACCTGTATCTGACCATGCAGCTGATGGAGCTGGATATTCCTATGGTTCTGGCACTGAATATGATGGATGAGGTGCGGGACAACGGCGGTTCGATCCTGGTAAATGAGATGGAGCAGGAACTTGGAATACCGGTTATTCCAATCTCGGCTGCGAAGAATGAAGGAATTGGCGAACTGATCGAGCATGCCGTGCATGTGGCAAAATATCAGGAAAGTCCGGGGAGACAGGATTTCTGTGATGCAGATGACCATGGCGGAGCAGTACACAGATGCCTGCACGGGATCATGCATTTGATCGAGGATCATGCAAAGAAGGCAGACATTCCGGTAAGATTTGCGGCATGCAAACTGGCAGAAGGGGATGAACTGATCCTGGAACAGCTCAAGCTGGATGAGAATGAAAAACAGCTCCTGGAGCATATTGTAAAGCAGATGGAGACGGAGCGTGGGCTTGACCGGTCCGCGGCGATTGCCCATATGCGCTTTGACTTTATTGAAAAAGTCTGCGCTGAGACCGTGATTAAGCCTCATGAAAGCAAGGAGCATCTGCGCAGTCAGAAGATGGATAAAATACTTACAGGCAAATATACAGCCATTCCATGCTTCGCAGGAATTATGGCTCTGGTTTTCTGGCTGACCTTTGGTGTGATCGGAAAGGGACTTTCAGATCTTCTGGATATGGGAATTACCTGGCTGACTGCAGTGGTGGATCAGGCCATGACTGCATGGAACGTAAATAATGTGCTTCATTCTCTTGTAATTGACGGTATTTTCAATGGAGTTGGAAGTGTGCTCAGCTTTCTGCCGATTATCGTCACCCTGTTTTTCTTCCTGTCACTTCTGGAAGACAGTGGATATATGGCCAGAGTTGCTTTTGTAATGGATAAGCTGCTTCGAAAGATTGGACTTTCCGGACGAAGTATTGTCCCAATGCTTGTAGGCTTTGGATGCACAGTTCCTGGCGTTATGGCAAGCAGAACCCTGCCCTCAGAGCGTGACCGTAAGATGACGATCCTCCTTACTCCTTTTATGAGCTGTTCGGCAAAGCTTCCTATTTATGCTTTCTTTACAGCTGCCTTTTTCCCGAAATACGGTGCACTGGTAATGATAGCACTTTATTTCGGCGGAATTATTATGGGAATTCTGATGGCACTGATTTTTGGAAAAACCATGTTTAAGGGAGAAGCAGTTCCCTTTGTAATGGAGCTTCCTAATTATCGTCTTCCAGGTGTAAAAAACGTTGGCCAGCTTCTCTGGGAAAAGGCAAAGGATTTTCTTCAGAGAGCCTTCACTGTTATTTTTGTGGCAACCATTGTGATCTGGTTTTTACAGACCTTTGATCTGCATCTGAATATTGTGACAGATTCCAAAGACAGTATTCTTGCAGTACTTGCCGGATTTATTGCACCGGTATTTGGGCCTCTTGGCTTTGGGGACTGGAGATTTTCTACAGCTCTTGTAACAGGTTTCATGGCAAAGGAGAGCGTGGTTTCCACATTGTCCATATTATTTGGAAGCACAGCGGCACTGGTGGAGGTGCTTTCTCCGCTGGCAGCAGTGTGCCTTCTTACCTTCTGCCTTTTATATACGCCTTGTGTAGCCGCGATCGCTTCTGTGAAACGTGAGCTTGGCGGAAAATGGGCAGCTGGAGTGGTGATCGGACAATGTGTGATCGCCTGGATTGCGGCATTTTTGGTAAAAATCGTCGGCGTTTTGATCGGATTTTGAGAAAAATGACTATTTTTCATTTTTGTTAAAAATAATATTGACTATTGGTCATTTTGGGTTATACTATAGTACGAAAGAAATGAATTTAAGGAGATGACATCAATGGTCAAAGTAGGAAAATGGATAGCCAAGCATAAGGTCCTGGTGCTTTTGATCGGACTTTTGCTGGTAATCCCGTCTGTGATCGGAATCGCAGAGACGAGAGTCAATTATGATCTGTTAAGTTACCTGCCGGATACCCTTGAGACGGTAAAAGGTCAGGATATTCTGGTAGATGAGTTTGGTATGGGCGCCTTTTCCATGGTAATTGTGGAGAATATGGATATGAAGGATGTCCAGAAGCTGGAAGAGAAATTCAGTGAAGTAGAGCATGTAAAGGATGTTCTTTGGTATGATGATGTGGCGGATATCACTCTTCCGGTAGAGATGATTCCTGAGAAGTACAGAAAGGTATTTATAAATGGCGATGCAACCATGATGCTGGTTCTGTTCGATAATACCACATCTTCAGATACTTCCATGGAAGCTATCACAGAACTACGTAAGATTGCCAACGAGCAGTGCTTCCTCAGTGGCATGACAGGAGTTGTTACAGATATTAAGAACATTGCCATGCAGGAGCTGCCGATTTACGTTGTGATCGCAGCAGTACTCAGTCTGATCGTTCTGGAGCTGACAAGCGGATCCTTTGTTGTTCCGTTTTTGTTCCTGCTCAGTATCGGACTTGCTATCCTTTATAACCTGGGAAGCAATATTATTCTGGGCGAGACCTCTTATATTACACAGGCACTTACCGCAGTACTTCAGCTTGGTGTTACCATGGATTATTCCATTTTCCT
>ERZ834859.3018-NODE-3018-length-13046-cov-2.514972_pt1 | contig 13046 bp, 14 predicted proteins | sample MGYA00519947_ERZ834859 | MGnify/ENA primary metagenome ERZ834859 (study PRJEB31850, sample SAMEA3708763) | human gut metagenome | biome: human gut; feature: human-associated habitat; material: faeces | place: China | collected 2014 ...
TTCCTGAATCTTTAACACCGACACTTCTTCCGGCTTATCAGGTGACGGAGATCCAAGTAGTCAAGCCGGAAGAAGTGTCGGTGTTAAAGATTCAGGAAGGACAGGATCTGGCATCGATCATTACCTGTACTCCTTACGGGTTAAACACACACCGCCTGATCGTAACTGGAAAGCGGGTGCCTTATGAGGCAAAACAAGCAAACAGCATGGGAGAAGAACTGCCCTCTGCAAGGGAATTGGTGTTTACTCTGTTGCCGTTTGCGTTCTTACTATTATTCCTCCTATACATTTGGAGAGAAAGGAGACGGACAATCAATGAAGCGAAAGATGATGACAAGATTTAGTGCTGGATGTTTGACCCTGTTGTTAATGTTTGGAAGTGTCTGCAGGGTGCAGGCAGCCCAGGAACCAGCAGAACCGAATGCAGGGCAAAGCGCAGAGCAGATGGTACAGACGGGAAGCGTGACCGTCCAGCTGACACCGGGAAAAGAGGGAACCAGCGTAGCGGATGTGGAGTTTTCCCTGACCAAGGTAGGAAAGATCCAGGACAGTACCTATGTGCTGCTTCCGGAATACGAATCCACCAAGATTGACCTGAACACGCTGACCACTGCAGAGCAGTTGGAAAGTGCAGCAAAGAAGTTGGCAGAGACCGCCAAACAGGAGCCGGGTAAAAAAACGGATGGAACCGGACAGGTGGTGTTTGAAAAACAGGAGCTGGGAGTGTATCTTTTAACGGCCAAAGACCAGCCGGGGTACGACCTGGTATCCCCGACCCTCTTAAGCATCCCTACCATGGAAACAGACGAAACCTTACATTACGACATCAAAGTGGAACCGAAGCACACCCCGAGACCAGCCGAGCATACGGCACCCCAGACCGGATTGTTTGATGCCACCATTTGGTATGTAGCAGGGGGAGTCCTCCTTCTGGTACTTGCCGGGGGACTGGTAATTGCAGCAAAACATGAGAAAAAGTAAGGGACTTATGGGATTGGCCTTTTTGTTGGTGCTGCTGGGGCTGGGCTGCCTGTTCCTGGCATACCGGGAACAGGAACCATTCCAGGCGATCAAAGTCAAAGGGGAGGCGCTGCAGAAACTGGTGGTACAAGAGACTGTCAGCCAGGGGGCAGATCCCATGGAACGTACGATTGATTTTGCAGCGCTGCAGCGCATCAATCCGGAAATCGTGGGATGGCTGTATGTACCCCAGATTGGGGTAGACAGCCCCATCCTGACGGGACAGACAGATACGGAATACCTGACCAAAGATTTTGAAGGGGCATACAGCCCACTGGGGAGTATTTTTACCTTTGCAGGAGCCAGGCTTTCGGACAGTCAGGTGTATCTGTTTGCCCACAACATGGCTTCCGGACAGATGTTCGGGAGCCTGAAACAATTCACAAACGATGCGTTTCTGGCAGCAAATCCGCAAGCCTATCTGTATACACCGGAGCGTGTCCGGAAACTGCAGGTGGAAGACTGGACGTATCTGCAGGCGGATGATCCCTGCTTTTCCAGTCGGGAAAGTCAGGAGACTGCCAGAGTCACGCTTGTGACCTGTGTGGGATATTTCCAGACCCCTAAGCGGCTGGCAGTGAATACAAAGGTAGTGGAAGAACGCACTGCCTTTTAGAAAGGAGTGCGAATCCATGAAGAAACGAAATAAGATGTTGCTGATAACCAGCATGGTTCTGGCTGCCTGTGGCAGCCTTTGTCTGGGACGTTCCCTGACGACTCTACCCGGAAAGGAATGCCCCCAAACAGAACAGGTGGAAGAATCCGAAACAAAGGATCCGGATTTCGAAGAAACCCAGGAACCCAAAAAGGAGGAGGAACCGGTTGTACCGGCACAAACAGTGCCGGTTCCTAAGACCGGGGATTCCTGGTGGTAAAAAAAGAAAAGGAGAGGTTGATGGAAATGGAGAAAACAATGGGAGTTCCAAAGCCGGAGGGATCTGGAACCGAACAGTATCTGGAAGAGATGCAGCGCATTTTTGCGGCAAGGGAAGAGACCTACCAGAAGCGGAAACAAGAGTATGAACAGAAAAGCCAGGAACTGCAGAAGATTCAAACCGAGCTTGGAAGACAATACCAAAGCCTGGAAGGACAGAAACAGGAGCTGGCATCTGCCCAACAGAAGCTGGCAGAACAGAAAGTGGCACACAGGGAAGAACAGGAAGAGCTGCAGCGTGAAAAACAGGACTTTGAACAGACTAAGAAGCTCTATGAAGGACAGCAACAGGAACTGCTGATGAAGAGCCGACTGGAACTGGAACAGCTGCGCAATGAGCGGATGGAAGCGGAAGATCTGAAACGGGAGTATGAATATAAGATCGGCCAACAGGAATGCGGAATCCCACCGTCCCTTCCGGATTTGTCCGCATATGTGCCGAAATTGGAATACGAGGCAGTGAAACAGGAACGGGATACTCTGTTCCAAGAAAAGACGCAATTGCGGGAGGAGAACCAACACCTGGCTATCCAGTTGGAGCAGAAAGAGCTTCTGTTGAAACAATTGGGGGAGGAGAGAACCTCCTTGCTGAAAAAGCTGCTGGAATCCAAGCAGGAACCGCCACAGGAGCCAGAAAAAGAGAAGGAAGTGCTGCAGGTGGAAAACGAATCGGATTCAGCGGAAGTAATCCCGGAAGAGATGAATGCAGCCGAAGAGAACGAATGGAGACAGCGACCGTTGCGGGTTTCCGTAAAAGAACAGGAGATTACCAGAGAGGAATTGACTGCAACGGTCTTACAGCGGTATCTGCAGAACAACCATCCGGAGTTTGAGCAGCTGGAAATCCGGCATTCGGAAGAAGGCGAACAGCTCCATGGGGAAGTGGGAAAACTGTCCTATGCCTTTTTGTTTTTCGAAGACTTGATCCAGTTTGACATTTCCGCAAAACGCAAAGGCGGAAGGGAGTTGGAAGAAAAATTGGAAAGAATCGGGAAAAAGGTGCCGGGGGTACAGTTCCAGTATGTGAAAAAAGAGGGGCGGGTGTATGCCAGCGGCTTTTTGACCAAAGATCTGACACCAGAACAGGCCATGAAACAGGTCTTTGAGATTGCGGATTATTTCCGGGAATAAAAACGGAATGTTCCGAATTTCGGAACAGGAAAGGAGAATCAATGTTTTATAGTATCATCGGGATTGCCCTGCTTCTGTTATCAGCAGTGACCATTGCATGTATGGTGGTGTTTGAAGTCCGAGACCATAAAGTAGGGAAGCCCCTTCCTGGGAAAAGAAAATTCCAAAAGTCGTATTCCCAGGCGTTTCTGGATGCCGTTCCCAGAGCCTATGAATCCGCCGGTACATTACGGGGGATGCTGACGCTTTTGGTGGAGCAGTGTCCCAAAGAAAATGGACGGGCAAAAGCAGCCCTGGATTACCTGGAACACAGTCGGTACCGGGACTATGAAACAGCACTGGCTTATCTGTCAGATTCCAGTGCTGTTTGTGAAAAACAAATCAGGGAGGTGTTAAAGCGGGAAATTCAAAAGACAACCGCATTAACTTGTCACTAAGCACGGATGGTTCGTGCTTTTTTTGTACTCAAAATGAAAGAGATGTTCCGGATTTCGGAACAGGAAAAGGAGATTGTTATGAGAAGAAGTAATTGGAAATCGAAACTGGTCGTTGTGATCGCAGTGGTCATTGGAATTTTATGTGGATTAGCTGCCGCTTATGTTGTGAATCAGAAATTTGGTGCCGCCTATATTGGACTGGCATTTTTTATTACCATGCCATTGGTGGCAGGAATCTTAATGTTTTTGATGATCCGTGTGTTTCATATTGGAGAGTAAGTAGGAGGAAAAAATGATGAAACAAAACAAGATGCAGAATGAAAGAACAAACCAGAGAAAATTGGTCAATCCAACAAAAAAGGAATGGCGATGGCACGTGGCACAGTTCGGTGTGGGCTGCCTCCTCTTATTTTTTGCAGTAAACGTCCCTGTGTTGGCGGCGGGAAACGTGGATACCTCTCAGATCACAAATGGATTTGATGCCATCTATCAGGTAATCGCAGCCATTGTATCGTCCATTGGTTCTATCTTCCTGTTATGGGGACTGTTCGAATGGGCACAGTCATTGAATGCACAGGACGGTGGCGCACAGTCCATTGCATTTAAACGAATCGGAAGTGGTCTGGTAGCAACCCTGGCACCACAGATCATTGCGGTCATCCGGACAGGACTGCCAAGCTAGGAGGTGATGGCAAATGCCAGGATGGGTAGAAGACCTGTTGAAGGAAATGTTCTATGGCCCGTTTTATCAGCTGGCAAAAGTCGTCTGGGATTGGTGCATCGGATTGAGCACGGGGGTCATTAGTCAAGACCCCCAGCACTTTTCCCCGGCCACTTGGAAATTTGTAACAGATACTCTGTATCCCTGGGCAATGGGAATCGGTTTATCCATGATGAATGTATTTTTCATCTGCGTATTTCTAAAAGCAGCCTCCAACTTAAAAGAAAATATCACGTTGGAACTGTGTATCGAAGGGATGATCCGGCTGGTGGCCTTAAATGTGTTGATGCAGATGGGAATGCAGTTGATGAAGACCCTGTTTTCCATGGCATCCCTGATGGGAGGAATGGTATTGGATTTCCAGGCACCAGATTTTTTCACCGGCGAAGTGGATGCCGGAAGTGTTCTGTTCTGGTGGTTCATGGGATTTTTATATTTCTTTATCGCACTGATCTGTGGAATGCTGATCTTTTTGACTCTGTTCAGCCGTTATGTCAAGCTGTATCTTTTGACCGTGACCTTCCCACTGGCCATGCCGAGTATGGTGTCCGGACGTGGGATTGATGAAACGGCGAAGAGCTGGGTGAGAAGTTTTTTAGGAAATGTGTTTGAGATCGTGGTGATCGCTCTGGTGATGTCGATCTCCGGGCGGATCATCGGAGGCATGGATATCCAGGGGGACAGCTTTGCAGATTTCTTTGACGGATTTGGGCAGGCACTGACCTCTACGATCTATATGATCGGAATGGCAGTGTCGGTACGGGGTGCAAGGAGCTTTATGAAAGAGACCTTCCACTTATAAACAACTTGTTCCGAAATTCGGAACGGAAAGGAGTAGAAAGAAAGGATATGAAAATCGATATCAACAAAGATTTTGAAACGGCATATCAGCAATCCATCTGGAAAGGGCTGGATCTGAAACAGTTGATTACGGTGGGCTGCTTTTTGCCGACGGTGATCGGGATTATGGTTGCCCTTTGGTATTTTTTAAACGTTCCGCCGCAGGGAGGCGTTTACATTGGAATTCTGGCAGCACTGCCGATCCCGTTTTTGGGACTGTTCAAATACCGGGGAATGTCTATCCCGATGTTATGCAAAGAATGGAAGTATCTACAGAAAACAAAGAAACTTTGTGGGGAAACAGAAACTGAAGCCGGTCAGAAACACCGAGTATTTACCATGCATCCATCGAGAAAGGAGCGATAAAAAGAAATGGCAATTTTTAATGGAAATAAGGAATTTTCCAAGAAAAGGGAGCTGTCCCAGCCTTTGGTTCCAGTACCCAAGAACGTGCGTCAGGCATTCAACATCCATAAAGCCTATGCAAACGGGGTGTTCCAGTTGGAAACCAAGAAAAAGGATACACTGTATGATCGGTGCTATGTATTTGAAGATATCAATTACATTAACAAGAACCGGACGGAGAAGAAGAACTTTCTGTCAGAACTGATGTTCTGGCTCAATTCCATGGATGCGTCTTATAAGATCACATTGTGTAATGAATATCAGTCGGTAGAAAAGTTTCTGGCATCGATCCGGAATGAACGCAATGAGAGGGAATATCCAGACATTGCAAAAGGGATCCGGCAGTGGCAGGAATCGAAACTGGCGGATGCCAACTCCACGGTACGGACACTCCGGTACCTGACCATTACCTGCAGGGCAGACAGTCTGGCGCAGGCGAACATCTATTTCCGGGCATTGGAGCCCATGATCGAGGATGCCTTTGCAGGATGGGGCAGTGACATTGCTGTGTTGGGAACCCTGGATCGGTTCCGGGTGCTCCATGGGATGCTGCGTCCCGGGGAAGAATTTCCACAGGTGGTGCTTCGGGAAACCCTGCAGGACTGGAAAAGTGATGTGCTGCCACGGAGCATCCAGCAGTTTAATGATTACCTGATTCTGGGAAATACCATGATGACGGTTCTGACGGCGACCCAGTATCGGAAATCTCTGGATACGGACACCTTTTTACATACTTTAAGCAGCCTTCCTTATCCGTCTTTTGTGACGCTGGACTTTGCTCCGGTGCAACAGGAAGTCATCAACGATAAATTAGTTGCCATGCACATGAACAATGAGCGGGAAATCAATGACGAGATCGAGCAGAAGCGTCAGGCGGGGCAGATCGTCACCTCTCCGTCTTACACCAAAAAGAAACGGCGGGATGAGATCGAGGAATACATTGAAATGGTGGATGCCAACGATGAGAAAGGGGTCTTTTTAAATCTTCTGGTGGTGTTGACGGCTCCGGTGAAGGAAGGCGTGGAGCTGTTGCAAGAGCGGATGGAAGAGGTCTGCGCCATCGGACGTTCTGATAAAGTGGGCGCCTTTTTGGAGCCTTGTGATTTTCGACAACTGAAAGCCTTAAATACGGCACTTCCAATCGGTGGGAGACAGGTGGATTATATGCGGTTCTTTCTCACCTCTTCTTTGGTGGCATTTAATCCCTATCATGCCCAGGATATCCTGGAGCCGGGCGGAAAGATGCTGGGGATCAATAAAACAACGGGACGGTATCTCATTGCCAACCGGAAACTCCTTCCAAACCCTCACGGGATCATTGTGGGATATTCCGGTTCTGGAAAATCCATGCTGATCAAGCTGACCGAGATTTCCCAGACCTTGCTTGGAAGCGAAGATGACATCATTGTGTTAGACCCACAGAATGAATTTGAAGATATCTGCAGGGGGTATCAGGGGGTGTATTTTGACCTGACCCCTAAAAGCGGGATTTATCTCAATGGATTTGAAGTGACCCAGGAAGTCTTTTCCGGCAGTGAAGAGCTGAAAGCGGAATTTGTGGCCAAACAGTGTGAGTATGCCAAAGGACTGGTGCAGGCGATCATGAAAAATATCCTGGTCACCCAGGAGCACGATTCCGTGGTGAGCCGTTGTACGGAGCAGATGTTTGCCCAGGTCTTTGCCCAGAAGCGGTTAAAGAAACAGCCCACCTTACTCTGGCTGCGGGAAGAGATTGGAAAGGAACTGGAACAGGTACGGCACGCTCACGATGAAGCCATCATCCGTCCCATCTACAACTCCCTGGAAGAGTATACCACGGGCTCCTGTGACATGCTGGCACATCCGACCAATATCAAATTCCAGAACCGTCTGGTGGGATTTGGGATGTGCAACGTGCCGGAAAACAACTGGGAGGCTGTCATGGATACGGTGCTGCATTATCTGTCTACCAGGATGGATTACAATAAAAAGTTGCAGAAAGCCACACACTTAGTGGTGGATGAGGCACAGGTGGTTTCGGAAAAACCGGGATCTGCAGATATGCTCAACAATGCAGTCATTACCTTCCGAAAGTTCGGAGGAATCGTAACCCTTGCTATGCAGAACGTGGTGGCAGCTCTGGCCAACAAAAAGATGGTAGAGCTATTCCAGAACTGTTCCTATAAATGCTTTTTAGATCAGGGCGGTGTGGATGCCCAGAGCCTGGCAGAGATCCAGCCACTATCCGAACGGGAATTCCGTGCGCTGGGAACGGGAAAACCGGGAGAGGGTGTGATCGTCTGGAATAAAAAAGTGGTGCTGTTTAATGCCCGGATTGAGAAAGACAACATCTTATACGAAAAGTATTCCACCAACTTCCATGAAAAAGCGCAGCGGAAGGAACGTGATTCTGCTAGGAGCACTTCCCCTGTGAGAAAAGAAAACGTGACGAAATCAGAGGAAGAACCGGAACGTTGGGAGGAACGGGTGCCCCTGCAGGTGGCGTATAAACCGGAACCGGAGATGCCTCAGAACTGGCAGGAAGAAAAGCCCGATGTGCTGCAACAGGGATGGGGAGAACAAGAGTGGGAGACCGTGCTACAGCTGGCAGCGTTTGCACCCATCCGGCTGGGAGATGTGACTGCTTTGTTGGAGATCGCCCCGGAGGAAGCACAGAGGCTGTTGGATGCCATGCTTCAAGCAGGTGCTCTGGAAGAGAAAGAGGGCTGGTATCAGATTGCGAAGTAGGTGAAATCAATGAGATTGAATGAAACAAAACGAAAACAAAGAACGTCCCAGGAAGAAGTTCTGGCAGAGTTGTTTGCAGAGGCAGAATTGCAGGGCTCTGTCCGGAAGAAGAAAAACTGGGATGCCTGGCTGGACCAGGAAGAGGAGCAACAGAGTGAAAAAGAACTGCAGGTGTATCTGGAGGAATATAGCGATCCTACCTTGTATCTGACTCCAAAAGAAGTGAAAGCATGGAACCGGATGCCAAAGTCCAAACAGAAACGACTTCTGGAGAAAGAATCCAGACAGGTATTGCAGGCATGGAAAGTAGGAGAGCGGAAGGGATCTGCTGGTGGCGGAAGGAAAGCGGATTCCATGGAAGAGCTGGTCTTTTTGCAGGGAAGAGGAACACAAAGAGGCACAAGATCAGGGACACCGTTACATGGGATTTGGAAGCCAGAAAAGGGAAGCACAAAGGGCTTCGGGGAGGAGAGACCAACCGCTCCCCACAATCCCCAGAGACACAGTTCCCCGGGTGCCAGACAGACACATTCAAAAACCGGAAAACAAGCGGCTGCAGGAGTGCAGAGTGCGGCATCTTCTGTTGCGGGTAGCGCATCCACGGTTACTCCAGCTACACTGGCCGCCAGAACTGCAAAGAAAACAGCACAAACCTTTAAAAACTATGTCCAGGAAGTGAATCAGGCAGCCCAGCAAGCAATCGGGGAAGAACGGGCAAAACTGGAAGACACCAAACAGCAGAATGCGCAGGTTGGAGATCTGCCGTCCTTTGTAAAATATGTGGGGGCAACGATTGGAAGTGTAGTACTGGCAGGTGCGGCAATGGTACTGCAGCTTGCAGCGGCACTTTTGACCGCGCTTGTGACCATGCTGGCCTTTCTTTTGGTGGCGGTATTGGCAATCTCTCTGATTGTCAGTGTGATCATGTCCCTGATCGGTGGGTTTTTAGACCAACAGCCGGCCACCGGACATGGACTGCCGCCCTTTATTACCGAAGATATGATGGAAGCATTTTTTGCTGTGCAGGAAGAAAGTGGGATTCCGGTCTCTACCGGAGTCGCACAGGTGATTGCGGAATCCGGATTTGGGTTATATGGGCCAGGAGGAGACAATGGGCAGGGACTCTCCCAGCTGGCGTACGAGTATAAAAATCTGTTTGGGATCAAATATTTTTCCGGGGACAAGTATGCGATTGGTGGTGTGGATTTATCCACCGGTGAAGAAACCGGAAATGGGAATACGACGATCACGGCGGCCTTTGCCGTGTACCCGGATTATGGAGCCTGTATCCGGCAGCGAGGGTGGATGTTAAACCGAGAACCTTATGCAGGGAAAGTTGCCCCTTATCGGAACCACAATGACAAGAAGTATACCAAAGAAGCCGCCAGGGGATTTATGAATGGAATCCGTGCGGCGGGCTGGGCAACGGATAGTTCTTATGTGGAAAAATGTGTGCAGCACATGGACAATTATAACCTCTATCGGTTCGATAACATGACTTATGAAGAGTACCAAAAAAGTGGTGGTGGAAACTATGACGGAACGGTGACGCCGCTGATGCAGAGTATCGTGGATCATGCCGCTAAGAACCAGGGAATCTACCCTTGTACCCCGGATATGTGTGCCCAGTGGGTGACGGGAATTTATCAGGCGGCAGGAGCACCGACGATTCCTTATGGAAATGCGATTGATATGTGGAACAACTATAAAAATACGGGCAATACCAGCATGGAAAACATTCCGCCGGGAGCCATTGTGTGTGGCAGTGGCTACGGAAGTATGGGCAGCATATATGGACATGTCGGGATCTATCTTGGGAATGGAATGGTGGCCAATAACCGGGGCTATTTTTCCGTGGAAAGTCTGGAAGAATGGTGCAGTTGGCAGACCGCAACCTGTCAGGGACATACGGGGTGGATCGGCTGGGTGTTCCCAGGTGGAGTTCCGGCAAATTAGAACAAAAAGAAAGGATGAAAAGAATGAGAACTTACCGAGTTATGAAAAGTAAGAAAGGGGATAAAATGCAGTGAGAAAAAGAATCGGAATTATGATGGCAGCCATGATACTTTTGTGTGGGATTTTGACAGGCATCGGAATCTTTCTGGTTGTTCTGAAACAGGAGAAATTACCGGAACAGAAACCAGAAAAAGTGAAGCAGGAATTACAGAAAAAATCAGAAGAAACACTGGAAGATCCAAAGCAGAAACCAGAGGAAACAGAGCCAGAAAAGGAAGCAGAAGAACAAGCGGAGGAACCACTTTCTATGGAGCTTTCAGGGTTAAATGAGGAAGCACTTTCCATGATGGGAATTTCGAAAAGAGAAGTGGCAGATGCGTTGAGAACATGGACACAGGAACATGGATTTTCCAGTGCCACAGGAGCACAGTTCATGGAGCCGATGCTGGTACGATTTTCAGAAGAAAAATACAGCATGGATTGCCAGCTTCTTTTTGCAGATGGAGGCAATGGAATCCAGCCGGAGGATGTACAAACCAAGCTGACGATGGATTATTTCAAAGAGAAAAAGTTGTTGCAGATTCATCCATGAAAGGAAACCAAACTGCAAGGCAAAAAGAGAAAGGTTACAGATTGAATATTTTATAGTATCCAGGGGTCTTAGGGGCGTTCCCCTAACAAGATGGCAGGATGTTTGTTAAACATTATGCGTATCTTGCCAATTTTCCTCTGGGAAAATTGCGTAGAAAATCCGTAGATTTCTGGAAGTTTGCAATACAAAAGCATACAAATATGCTGTACAAATGTATGCTTTTTGCGTGGGAAGGAAAGAAAGGAGACGGCATGGCGAAACAGATGAAAAGTTTTCGGCTATCGGAAGAGGCAATCGCTGTGATTGAACACCGGAATCGGGAACTATATCGATCCGGTCAGGCGTATGTGGAATCCCTGCTTTTGGGAGAAAAGAAACGACCAATGGAGGAACAACTGCTGGAAGTTTTGGAGGAGATCAAAGGGAAACTGAACCGGCAGAATTATAAGTTGGAAAAGCTGCAGAAATGCTTGGATTCTGCATTGGAACAGAGGAGAAAAACAGAAGAGAACAGACTGCCATATACCCCGCCGCCCTCTGACATTATTTGAGGAAAAAATTTGGAAAATAGGATGATAGCAAAGGAGTAAACGTAATGAAGCTACAGGAACAATTAGAAAAAGTACAGAAAGATCTGGAAAAAGTTGAAGAGCGCAGAAAAGAACTGCAGAAAAAGGAGAAGGAATTACGAACCAAAATCGAATTGGAAACCGCAAAAGAAGAGGCGAAAAAGAATGAAGAAATCCGAAAGATTGTAGAAGAAGCCTATGGACAAGTGGACGGGGCAGATCTGGAAGCATTTCGTCAGTTTATGCAGGAACAGGCTGGGAAGAGGAAGCAACAAGAGGAAGAATTCAAAGGATATGATCTGGGAGGAATTTAAGTGAAGCGCAATGTATTGGTAGGTGTCCGATTTTCTCCAGAAGAGCATGCGTATCTTTGTGAACAGGCAGAAAAAGATGTGGAAACCCAGAAGAGAAACGGGACGAAAAATCTGTCTGCTTATATCCGAAAACGAGTGTTGGAAAGGTCTGGATACCAAGAAGAAATACAGATCCAAAAATCCTTGAAAGAATTGACTTATCAGTTTCGGAAAATCGGGACGAACATCAACCAGGCAACCAAACAGTTACACATTGGATATGAGCCCATGGCGGCAGTTAGTCGACTGCAAAAAAATATGAACGTTTTGGAACGACAGCTGGAAGAAATGAAAGAGGAATTCAAACAAATTTATGGCAATCACAAAAATATTAAACATTAAATCCCAATCGAATCTCCACAATGCCATCGAGTATATTTTAAAGCCAGAGAAAACGAAAGAGCAGTTGTGGGTTGGTGGAAATGCCGGGAACACGACACAAGAGGTGTACCGAACCATGATGGATACCAAACAGACATGGGGAAAGCTGGATGGAAGAAAAGGATACCATATCATCATCAGCTGGAAACCAGGAGAATGTACGGAAGAAAAAGCCTATCAGATCATTCAGGAATTTTGTCAGGAATATCTGGGCGAGAACTATGATTATGTGTTTGGAATCCACACGGATCGGAAGCATTGCCATGGCCACGTTGTGTTCAATTCCGTGAATCGAGTTACTGGTTATAAATATCGTTATGAACGTGGGGACTGGGAAAAATTTATGCAGCCGATCACGGACAAGCTTTGTGTGAAATATGGACTTCCCAAACTGGAATATGAAAAAGGAAACCGGAAAGGAGTCTCATACGGAGAATGGAAAGATCAAGGAAAAAGCAGTTGGAAAAATCTGATCCGTGCAGATATTGATTATGCAATCTCTCTTTCGGAATCGTACGAAGAATTTTTAGAACAGATGCGATCCATGCATTATCAGATCCGGGAAGGAACGTCCCGGGAAGAGGGGGCGATTTTATCCTTGAAACTGCCTGGACAAGGACGGGCTTGCCGTACTAAAAAGAAAACATTGGGAGAAGCCTATACGGTGGCTGCCATCCGGGAGCGGATCGGAAAAGAATGGAGATCCTATCCGGTACCAAAGCCTCCAAGGCTGCAACGCTGCCAGATGCATTTCGGACGGAAAAACATCCGGGGAATCTCTGGATATCAAGCCAGTCATGTCCGAGACATTTACCAGATCCAGAACCGCTATGCCCGTGGAAATATTTATGCGATCAATCAGGGCAGTATGCGGAAACATTTAACAGAGATTGAGAAGCTGCGGGCAGACTGCAGATATTTATTAACCATGGATATCCGAAGCAGAGAGGCGCTGGAACAAAGAGAGCGGGAAGTGCTGA
>ERZ834859.3025-NODE-3025-length-13028-cov-83.944192_pt1 | contig 13028 bp, 9 predicted proteins | sample MGYA00519947_ERZ834859 | MGnify/ENA primary metagenome ERZ834859 (study PRJEB31850, sample SAMEA3708763) | human gut metagenome | biome: human gut; feature: human-associated habitat; material: faeces | place: China | collected 2014 ...
TACCTTTATAATATACATCGCCCACACCGATAAGCGGCAGGAAAAGATTGGCAAGCGGCGCAAGGTCGCCCGATGCTCCGAGCGAACCGCGGTCGTAGACGATAGGCATCACATCGTTATTGAAAAAGTCGAGGATGCGCTGTACGGTAATCACCTGCACACCGCTATGCCCCAAAGAAAGCGCATGTGCCTTGAGCAGCATCATCAGCTTGATGATGACCGGACGTATCTCCTCGCCCACGCTGCAAGCATGGCTCTTGATGAGATTCTCCTGCAAGATGCCCACTTCGTCTTGCGATATATTCTTACTACACAACGAACCGAACCCGGTAGTTATTCCATACAAAGGCTCTGCCGATTCAACGGTTTTCTTATCCAGATAGTCGCGGCATTTCTGTATGCGTTCCTTAGCTTCGGGAGCCAGCTCAAGTTTCAGGTTCTCGTTGATGATGCGTTCGATAAGTTCGAAAGTCAGCTCGCCCGAACCGACATAATAAACATTCTTCATACTTTGAGCTCCTCATTGATTTCGTCCAACAATTCTTTTTCTTTGGCGCAGGCAAGGCGTTCCAGTTCATCGGCTTCGACTTGCAGTTTGGCAACGAACTCCTTATCCTTCAGCGAACCGAGGTTAATGCGCACATTCATCAAGGCTCCCAACACGGCAGAGCGGGCCGACATCATTGCCACGCAGGCATCGGTTACGGCATTGCGGTTGCCCAGGCGGGCTACGTCCATAATGACGGTCATAAGTTCGAAGGCATTGCGCGCCACCTGCATAGGCACAAGTGCGGCAAACTTCGTAGCTTCCTGAATGGCTGCGCTGCGGGCGGCCTTTTCCTCATCGGTGGCCTTCGGCATCTTGAAGCAGGCAAATACGCTGTCGTAGGCTTCGGAGTCGCGGTCTATGTCGCCGATGAAGGTATCTTTTACTTGCAAAGCCACTTCGGAGATATGTTTCATCAGTTCTTCATGCTCCTCATAGCCTTTCTTGCCGATAGTGAGGTTGGCAACCATTGCCGCCAAAGCCGAAGCGACGGCTCCATTCAATGCGGCGATGCTTCCGCCGCCGGGGACGGGATCGCTGCCCGCCACTTTATTCAAAAACTCTTTGACTGTTAAATCGACTAACATGGTATTTAGGTATTAAATATAAAGTATTAGTTCTCTGTTTCAAAGTACCGGATAAAGCACACCTTCCTTCACCGTGGCATGCACACTGTTCATCCCCACGTAATAGGGCAGAAAATGGTAATTGTCCGTGTTCAGCACCACAAAGTCTCCTTTCTTTCCTACCTCGATACTGCCGATGCTGTCGGCCCGGTTCAAGGCGGAGGCACCGTTCAGCGTGAGGGCGGTTATGGCTTCTTCGATACTCATCTTCATATAGATACATGCCAGCGCAAAGGTCAGCGGGATAGAACCGGAGAAACAACTGCCGGGGTTGAGGTCGGTGGCCAATGCTACGGCACAGCCCGCATCAATCATCTCGCGCCCGCGGGCATACGGCTCTTTCAGGGCAAAGGCGGTAAGAGGGAGCAAAGTGGCAACCACGCCTTTATCCGCCATGGCTCGGATGTCGGCATCGGAAGCATGCAGCAAGTGGTCGGCGGAGACGGCAGAGAGTTCCGCAGCCAGCCCCGCACCGCCCAGCGGTACGATTTCATCGGCGTGGAGTTTCAGTGCCAGTCCCATTTCACGGGCGGCGGTCAGCAAGCGGCGGGACTGTCCGATAGAGAACACGCCTTGCTCGCAAAAGACATCGCAAAACTCTGCCAGCCGGTTTTGAACAACGGCGGGCATGACTTCACGGATAATGAAATCCACGTAATCGTCCGTACGTCCATTGTATTCCTGAGGCACTGCATGCGCGCCCAGAAACGTAGGAACGATGTCCACACGCTTGTGCTCGTCATTGTTCAGACTGCGCATCACGCGGAGTTGCAGCAACTCGGTTTCCTTGTCCAGGCCGTAGCCGCTCTTGCCCTCGACGGTGGTAACTCCCATAGTGCTCATCTGCTTCAAAAAGCCCTCTGCCTTGGCGCGCAGTTGGATAAAGTTGCACTCACGCGTAGCTTTCACCGTACTGACAATGCCGCCGCCACGCTCCATAATGGACATATAGCTCTCGCCTTTCAACCGCCAGGAGAATTCCTCGGCACGTTCCCCGCCAAACACGAAGTGCGTATGCGAATCGACAAAGCCGGGCAAAAGGCACTTGCCGCGGGCGTTGTAATGCCAGTAGCGCTGATAATAGCCGTCGCGCTCCTCGCCACGGTTAGGGCCTACGTAGGTGATGACGCCTCCGGTAACTTCCACCGTAGCGTCATCGATGATGCAAAGTTCTTCCATTTCCCTGCCGCGGCGGGCGGAAAAGCCGACGGGAGTTACGACACGGGCATTGAAGATTATCAGATTTTCTGTCATAGCTGTTTCTGTTTCATTTTCTTCCGGTTACTCGCACAGTCTGCGTATTCCTGCACTTATTCCATTATCCGGGCTTCCAGTACCTGCTGCATCGAGAAGTTCTCCAGTCCGAGGTAATAGGAAGCCGTATCAATCAGCGCTTCCATAGGTACGAGACCTATAATCTCACTGCCCACAATGCTGACACCGTAGCGGCGCGCTTCGATGCGTACCAGTTCGAAGGCACGGTAAAGCGCCGTGCGGGTATAGTCGGTCATGTTGATGGATACCTGGGTAATCCCCCGGTCTTTCAGTTCCACGCCCATAGCCTTGCAGTAGCGCAGCCCGCCGCCGATGAAACGTATCTTTTTGGCAATGTCGTGCGCAATCTCCAGACTCGGCGTATTGAGGTTGATGTTATAGGCTACCAACGGCATGCGTGCTCCCACTGCCACCGTACCTGCGGTAGGATGACGTTCGGCGGGACCGAAATCGGGTTGCCATTCGGGAAGCTTTATCTTCTCCGCCATGCCTTCGAACTCTCCTTTACGGACAGCCGCAAGGTTCTCGCGGTGAGGTGCCGAAGCGGATTTCTCGTAGAGGAATACAGGCAGGTTATAACGTTTTGCCACTTCCGCACCCACTTCCTTAGAAAGCGCAACGGCCTCTTCCATGGTCACATTCTTGATTGGGATAAAAGGAACAACGTCCACAGCGCCCATACGGGGATGCTGCCCCTGGTGTTTGTTCAGGTCGATGAGCTGTACGGCCACGCCGATGGCTTCGAGCACGGCATCGCGGAGCAGTTCGGGCTCGCCCACTACGGTAACCACCAGCCGGTTGTGGTCTTCATCGTTACTGTAATCCAGCAACTTCACACCTTGTTTGCCACGGAAAGGGGCTACAATACGGTCTATCTTCTGCAAGTCACGTCCCTCGCTGAAATTGGGGACACATTCTACGATTCGGTTCATAACGGTTATGTTTTTGGAGCTTACTACAGAGGAGACGGTATTTTTCTTTGATATTATCTCCGGACAGACCTATTATTTTTTCAGACAGAAGAACAAAAGGACATAAACTATGCAGGCGGATACCTGCCGGACATCACAGTTGAGTTTATCCTCTTAACCTTATATCTTTTTGTGCATTTGTTCTTTGGTTCTCTTATATTCTGAATATCCTTTCTGTTCTTTGGTTCGTCTGTCTGAAAAAAGAATACTCTTATATCCTTATCTTCTCTATAAATAAGCCTGTTACTATTATTTTATATATTTATCAATCAGTTCTTCATCCGCCACGTAAGGCATCGTGATGTGATAGCCTTCCGCATGGGTGCGGTTAAACTCTTCGCTGGTTTCCATGGCATGTGCATTTCGTGCCCACGAACGGCGTGCCACACCGCCCATCACATCCCAAAGCATGGCAGAGCGCAAGATTTCGTCCACCCGTTCGGAACCGTCGCACACCATGCCGAAGCCGCCGTTAACGGCCTTACCGATACCTACTCCGCCACCGTTGTGCAACGCCACAAGACTCATGCCCCGCGCGCAGTTGCCGGCAAAGCATTGCACCGCCATGTCCGCCATTACATTGCTGCCGTCCTTGATGTTGGATGTCTCGCGGAAAGGAGAGTCCGTACCGCTGACATCGTGATGGTCGCGTCCCAGCATAATGGGCCCTACTTCGCCGCGGCGCACCATTTCGTTGAAGCGCAAGGCAATCTTCATGCGTCCCTCGGCATCCTGATAGAGGATGCGCGCCTGTGTGCCTACCACCAGGTTGTTCTTCTCGGCATCGCGTATCCAGTTATAATTATCCAAATCCTGTCCGCGACGGGTAGGGTCGATGCACTCCATGGCGGCACGGTCGGTCTTTACCAGGTCCTCGTGTTTGCCGCTAAGACATACCCAACGGAAAGGCCCGTAGCCGTAATCGAAGAGTTCCGGCCCCATAATGTCTTCCACGTAGCTGGGAAAGATGAAACCGTTCTTGTCGCTGCCGTTGCGCGCTATTTCGGGAACGCCGGCATCATAAACGGCTTTCATGAAAGAGTTGCCGTAATCGAAGAAGTACGTGCCCCGGCCGACAAGCTCTTTTATGGCAAGGAAGTGGCGCTTCAACGTGGCATCCACCTTACGGCGGAATTCGGCAGGATTCTCATGCAGCATCCGGGTACGCTCCTCGAAGGTCAGTCCTACGGGGCAGTAGCCGCCGTCGTATGCCGCATGGCAGGATGTCTGGTCGGAAAGCAGGTCTATATGTATCTGTTCCTTTACGGCATATTCCAAAAGATCTACCACATTGCCGTGATAGGCGATGGAAATCGGAGTGTGACTGTCCATGGCCTCTTTGGCCAGCGCAAAGGCTTGCGGCAGCGAATCCGTTACGTGTCCCACCCAGCCTTGACGGTGGCGGGTTTCGATACGCGAGGCATCCACTTCGGCTATGACAGCCGCCGCACCAGACATCTCGACAGCTTTGGGCTGGGCGCCGCTCATACCGCCCAGGCCGGAAGAGACGAAAAGCCGTCCGCGCAGGTCACCGTCCTGAGGGATGCCGAGCTTCAGCCGTCCGGCATTCAAAAGGGTGTTGAAAGTGCCGTGCACAATGCCCTGCGGCCCGATATACATCCACCCGCCGGCAGTCATCTGACCGTAATTGGCTACACCCATCTGCATGGCTGTATGCCAGTCCTGCTGATTATCATATAGCCCTACCATCATCGCATTCGTAATAATGACGCGCGGCGCTTCGGGTTTCGACTTGAAGAGTCCCAGCGGATGCCCGCTTTCGATAACGAGCGTCTGGTCATCGGTAAGGACTTCGAGGTATTGTTTTATCAGACGATACTGCATCCAATTCTGGCACACCTGCCCCGTCTCGCCGTAAGTGACAAGTTCGTAAGGGTAAAGGGCTATGTCGAAACAAAGATTATTGTCTATCATCACCTGAAAGGCCTTGCCCTCGATGCAGCGTCCTTTGTATTCGTCGATGGGCTTTGCCTTGAGGTCGCCTTGCGGACGGTAGCGGTAGCCGTAAATGCGTCCGCGTGTACGGAGTTCTTCCATAAATTCCGGAGCGAGTGTTTCGTGCAGTTCTTTAGGGATGTAGCGTAGGGCATTCTTCAATGCCGTAGCGGTTTGTGCCGCGTCAAGAGTGTAGCCGCGGTCGGGCGCCCGCCGGATACCTTCTACGAAGGTGGGATAAGGGGGCAGTGTTTTGCTTAAAGTTATCTCCATAGTATATAAGGTGAATAGTTACAAATTGTCAGAATACACTAGCTTGTATCTGCCGCAATATAAAAATAATTCCCGATATTCGCAATAGAATACCGGGAATTTTATCATTTAGTAAAGTTGGAATAGTGTACAGCTTATTCTTGATCACGGATTTTCATTTTAGCAATATCATCGCGATAATCCGGTATAGACCTGCACAGGATTAGTCTTTCAGCTTATTTTTCAGGCAAAGGCAGAATACGTCCCTTGAAACTGTAATTTCCTGCCATGTAAACCTTGTTTGCCTGCACGGAACATTGGTTGGAATCGTGATAAAGCGTCATTACCCACTCGAATACCCGATAATGCCGACTCCCCTGCACCCGCAAACTGATGTTGACATCTCCGTTATGCCGCACTTCCGGTTCGCCTATCTGCAAATCGGCCTCACCGCCATTCAACGGAGAGATGCCGGAGAATAGTTTCGAACCGTCGACTTCACGCGTAAGGTAGGCCCGCAGTTTGTCCCCCTTTATTACAAAATAGCTATCTGAGACCTGCTGCGTACGAAGTTTTTCGGGACGGTCGGAAGGGATATAAATCTCTTCCAATACAATCTTGCAGTTGCCGGATGTCAATGCCTGCAAGGCAACATGATGAGCCGTTTGTCCTTCTACGGTATCGACAGTTCTGCAACCGGAGAACACTACGGCAAAAGCCAAATACAAAAAAAGCGCAACCCAGAATCGTCCTTTCATACTATTTTAATTTTAGTTAAAGTCAGAAAAGTTACTTCTCCATTAACTTATACTGTTGTTTTACATAAGCCACAAATTCATCAGTAAAGACATATTCATCACCTGCCTTCCGTGCAGCCTTGTTATAGGTTTCCACAAACATCACCGGCTCCACAGAATTGTCGACAATCGCCTGCAATCCGAGTTGATGCTTGATGAGCGTTGCCATATAAAAGCCATTCGGATGTCCGCCGTTAACCGGCAACTTGGCAACCTGCCCATAGACATCGGCGTCCACTGTTCCTTTCGAGTAACCCACCGTCAAAGAATCTATCTTTTGCAGTAGCTTCGGCGTATTGTAGTAGTTCTCGTTCATCTGTTTCAGCACATCTTCACCGAAAAGCCCGGCGTCTTTCATAGAATAAGGCCCCTCGAACTTGTTCAGAATATCAGCGCAACCCTCCGACTGCATCATGCTCAACGCGACCGCAACAGGACTTCCACTGTCTTTGTATTTCTCTCGAAGATAGCCCCAACGATAGCTGTGATGCAGTTCGTGGCCTATCAGATTGACCAGGGATTCTTCATCCTGACTATAAACACAATTCAAATCCATAAATACATTGCCGCTGAGCGACCAGGCTTCGGGGGTAAACAAGAGAATGTAGAATTTACTGTGATCGGGATGTCGCATCGCAAAACTATCCGGTAAGTATTTCAAGGCTTGCTTGTTGCCACGGACAAAAGCGCCGGAGAGAGCAGAACCTGCCAAATAGTCATCGAGCCTATCAAGGTCATCGCCAAACCGGCTGAGATTTTGAATACAAAAATAACGTACGATATCTTCATTGTTCTTCATCGTCTGAAGGGGAACGGACAAGATACTATCCTTAATGGCCTTCAAATTCCGGTTGAAAACAATTTCATAAGAAGCCTTGAAAGTTTTTTTCAGCGATTTCCCCACAGGGCGGTCAAAAAACTGCTTATATCCATCGGTGGCAAACAATATTTCCCTCTCCTGTTGTGAAGGCAGATGACCGTTTCTCGCTTTCTTGGTCAGTTCGATAAGGGCTTGGGCTGATTCGATGGAACAAGTCGGTTCAGACTTGAGTTGTCTCAGATACTTTCCGATGACCTCTGCCGACTCGCTCGTTTCTTTTTCAAAAGCCTCTTTCAGCTCCGGATAATCCGCCAGCAGTTCCAGCATCTTCTCCCTGCCCACAAACTCCGAGCGTCCCGTTTCCGGATTCAACTCGTAATACACGCGCGCAAAGACCAGCCCCGAGGCATTGATGGCATCCCCCACTTCACCGCCCAGCTTGGTTGCATCGGGCGGAGTTGCCGTACTTGCGGCAGCCTGCCCCACAGGTTGCGCACAGAAATAAATCCTGCCTTTCACCCACATGGCAGGTGCATACCAGCCGCCAAAGCGGTAGCGTTTATAACGCATTTTCTTACAATTTACATATAGCGACGTATCCATCCGCACCGCATAACAGCGAGACTTCAAATATCTGCAAAGACCGGAATTGTCCTTCGCTTCTATACGGTAATCCGCTCCCCCCATCAGATAAATCTGATTCTTGGAACGCTTCTCCACTTTCAGTATGGTGACCGTATCTCCACGCCCTTCCACCAATTCTTTCAAATTGGAATACATTATCTGCTGTGCCGAACATGGCAAGACCAATAATGCCAATAGCCCTAACACCCAACCTCTTTTCATATCGCTATCCTTTCTTTTTGAAACTTTGCATACTCAGGCGAAAGGTACATTTTTTATTGATATTCAGCAAATATAGAAGAGAAAAAACATCATATTCCCCGCAAAATCATTTGCATATACCTATCATCGGCCTTGCATGCCGCCATCGCCGCGAACGGAAACCTATGGTACGGAAGCCCGAAGCCACCTTGCCGCAACAAGCAAGATACGCTGCTGATTACAAGCAAGATGCGTGTACCAACAATGTACCTCCTGCTGGTACACGCCGTACCAACCGTTGGTAGCTCCCGTACCAAGCAGTGGTAGCTCTCCTACCCAACCGTGGTAGGCCTCGTACCAACCCGTGGTACTTCGAATACCGCCAGCCGGTATTTCGCATATCCTTAGGGGAAAAAACATATATTTCGTTATCTTTGTCGTTCTCTAAAGCATGGAAACAAAATGGAAAGCATTGAAAATATAAAATCGGTCTACCGGCGCATTGAGGATGAAGCCCGATGCGAATTGAATAAAGTACAGCAACAGATTTATCGCATCAGCACACTGCGGCTGCTGCTGTTCGTGGCAGGAATTGCGGGGATTATCTATTTCCGGACGGAAAGTTGGGCAGTGCTGACGGGCATTGCACTTGTCACCCTGCTGCCGTTCATTCTCCTGATAAAATACCACAACCGCCTGTTTCACCGCAAAGATTATCTGGAAAAGAAGGCAGAGGTCAACCGGCAGGAACTGGCTGCGCTGGACTATGACACATCCTGCTTCGACGGCGGCGAGGAATTTGCAGACCCTGCACATCTGTATGCTTACGACCTGGACGTATTCGGCACGCATTCGCTGTTCCAATACATCAACCGTACCTGTACCGAACCGGGGAGACGCCTGCTGGCCGACTGGCTGGGACAGCATCTTACAAAGAAGGAGGATATACTGGAGCGCCAGGCTGCCGTACGCGAACTTGCTCCCGAACTGAAATTCCGCCAGCGGTTCCGTATCCTCGGCCTGCTGCATAAAGGCAAGGCAGCCGATGAAACCGAGTTGAAAGCATGGGCGGCAAGTCCCGGGATATTTCGCAAGAGCAGACTCTTGCGTGTGCTGCCGGCAACCGTTACGGGTATCAACGGTGTATGTTTGCTTTTGGTCGTTGCCGGTTACCTGCCGGCAAGTATGTGGGGAGTAATCTGGACACTCTTTGTCGTTGCCGGATTTGCCTTTACCGGAAAGATTACCAAGATACAAGCCGTGTACGGCAAGAAACTGCAGATTCTCGGAACGTATGCCGGGCTACTCAGGCTTATGGAGGCCCGCCCCATGCAATGCCGCCTGCTGAAAAGCATTAAAGAGGAAATCGGCGGCGAACAGCGGAAAGCATCCCTCTCCATCAGCCGTTTGAGCAAGCTGATGAACGAGTTGGACCAACGCAACAATATGTTCATGTACGCCATCCTCAACGGACTGTTCTTCTGGGAACTGCGGCAGATTATGCGCATCGAGGCATGGAAAGAGCAATATGCCGGCGAACTGCCTCAGTGGCTCGACGCCCTCGGGCAGATGGATGCTCTTAACTCACTGGCAACCTTTGCCTATAATCATCCCGCATATGCTTATCCTACTCTGCTCGACAAGGCTGATATGGCTGCCGCCAAAGCCGGCATCTCTTCCGATGCAAGGAAAGCCGGTGCGGCAAATACCGGCAGCAATGCCCGTTTCATACTCCGTGCAAAGGCTTTGGGACATCCTCTGATGCATCGCGACCGTTGTGTGCGCAACGACATCGACATGGAGAAACGCCCTTTCTTCATCATCATCACCGGCGCCAACATGGCAGGAAAAAGCACGTACCTGCGTACGATAGGCGTCAATTATCTGCTTGCCTGCACCGGCATGCCCGTCTGTGCGGAGGAAATGGAAGTGTATCCCGCGCGCCTTGTCACCAGCCTGCGCACCAGCGACTCCCTGACCGACAACGAGTCTTACTTCTTTGCCGAACTCAAGCGCCTGAAACTCATTATCGACAAACTGCAAGCGGGCGAAGAGCTGTTTATCATTCTGGACGAAATACTCAAAGGAACAAACTCGATGGATAAGCAGAAGGGGTCATTCGCACTTATCAAGCAGTTCATGGCTTTAGAGGCAGACGGCATCATCGCCACCCACGACCTGCTGCTGGGTACGCTCATCGACCTTTTCCCGGAGAATATCCGTAACTTCCGCTTCGAGGCGGATATCACCGACAATGAGCTGACCTTCTCCTACCGTCTCCGCCCGGGCGTGGCGCAGAACATGAACGCCTGCTTCCTGATGAAAAAAATGGGGATTGCCGTCACCGACTAATCCCCGTTTTATACCGATAAGCTAAAGCGCTCGCTTTTATCTGCGCAAACTTACACTGCCTTGCACTTAGACAGGAAAGCCGAGACCGCCGCTGCCTCGCTACCCGTGAAGTAACGTACGGAAGTCACCGGAGTATAGGTGTAAGGCACAAACTGAAACAGTTGCAATGCGGCAAATTTATTGTCCTGCGAAATCATAATGTCCATACGTACATTACCGCTCGATTCGCTCTTTATACCTGCCTCGCAGTCCGGATTGCCGCGCTCAATCATTTCGGTCAGCTCACCTATATGCTTCAAATCGAAAAACATGCTGCGCTCCTTCGTCACGCTTCCCGTAGGCAGGTACACCATTTCCTTCGACTTCCAGAACAAACGGAATACCCCCAGCAGAATCAATGCCGTGCCCACTACCATCAGCGCCATGCTTATGGTGGAAGATTTATCGTGCATTTCAAAAATAGAAACAAAGATAAGAAGACCCGCCACCATCATCGCCAATGAGATGAGCAGTCCGGAAACACTTGTACGTTTTGCAATATCGGGATGTGAAGACGCAAAGAGAGTTGCGTCGATAGTTTTAGTTGCCATATTATAAACAGTTTTATAAATTAATGAATTATTGTAATAGAGAATAAGGGAGTACAATCTCTTCTCTATACGGACATTTATCCGATGCCCATACACAGAAAAAAGACCTGAATACAATAAGACATTAAATCAGAATCCGCCTCAGTGTGAAAATATAGTATTCACACACAGGCTTGCAACCATAGTAAGCGGTGGAATCATAAAGCTTCTCTTTATGCAAAGACAGAACCGCTTCGCGCCGGGCAAGCTTATCCACCCAGTCCTTTAGTGAGAAGATGTATTCGGCGGTATAGGAACGCTGAATGCGGGACATGGCAAGCGAGTGCAGATGACCGCTGTTACTCGCCAGCTCCGCTACCGGCAGATAGGGCAACTGAGGTGAAGTAAAGCATGTGCCATCCTGAGAATGAGCGGTAGTCACCGCCTGAATATCCGTAGAATCTCCTGTACTCACCCCTCCATCGGAAGTAAATACAGTGCCCGACGTCTGCCACAAAGCCAACGCAAGCACCAGGAGTCCTATGATTTTCAAATATCTGCCCATAACTGTGTGCAAATATAACGGTTTATTTCACAGGTTTGTTTTATACACACATCTTTTAAGGTTTGTTCATGTAAAAAGAGGATTGCCAAAATACGTTTGATTGAATCTCTAAAAAATCTTGCTTCGTCATAAATAGAAAGGTTATAGCCGTTGCAATATTGAAGTGGCAAAATTACACCACAACCACAACCTTTGAAGTAGGTACTTCTGTTAGTGCTTACCGTAAAAATGATAAAAGCGTAAACAAAAAAGCCGCCCCAATCGCTGGGACGGCTTTCTATATATAAAAAGAATAGTTGAATTATTCTGCTTTTGCTTCTTCAGCAGCAGGAGCTTCGGCAACCGGTGCAGTTTCAGCAGCGGGAGCAGCTTCAGCAGCAGCGCTCTTCTTTGAACGACGGGTACGGGTAGCTTTCTTAGCCACTTTTTCCTTAGCCATGTTTTCGTTGTAGTCAACGAGTTCAATGAAGCACATTTCTGCGTTGTCACCCAAACGGTTACCAGTCTTGATGATACGAGTGTAACCACCCGGACGGTCAGCAATCTTCACAGAGATTTCCTTGAACAGTTCAGTTACAGCATACTTGTCTTGCAAATTGCTAAATACAACACGACGAGAGTTTGTCGTATCGTCCTTGGCTTTTGTAATCAAAGGCTCAACGAACTTCTTCAGAGCTTTAGCCTTTGCAACGGTCGTAGTGATTCTTTTGTGCTTTATCAAAGAACACGCCATATTAGCCAACATAGCGTTTCTATGAGAGGCAGTACGACCCAAATGGTTGAATTTCTTATTATGTCTCATTTTTTATTCTTTATCTAATTTATATTTAGAAATATCAGTTCCAAACGACAGATTCAGACTTTCCAGCAAATCATCAAGCTCGGTAAGCGATTTCTTTCCGAAATTTCTGAACTTCAGCAAATCGGTCTTGTTGAACTGTACCAAGTCGCCCAAAGTCTCTACATCGGCAGCCTTCAAACAGTTGAGGGCACGAACCGAGAGATCCATATCGACAAGCTTGGTCTTCAGCAACTGACGCATGTGCAATACTTCCTCATCAAACTCTTCATTGCCGTCAGCATCGTTGCTTTCCAGCGTAATCTTCTCATCGGAGAAGAGCATGAAGTGATAAATCAGAATCTTTGCCGCTTCTTTCAGAGCTTCTTTCGGGTGAATGGAACCATCCGTAGTAATCTCAAGCACCAGCTTTTCGTAGTCGGTCTTCTGCTCAACACGGAAGTTCTCTACCTGATACTTAACATTACGTATCGGAGTATAAATAGAATCGATAGGAATTACGTTCACATCGGTGCAATATTCGCGGTTTTCGTCAGCAGGAACATAACCACGGCCCTTGTTGATCGTAATATCTATCTGCATAGTTGATTTTGAATCTAAATGACAAATAACTAATTCAGGATTTAACACTTCAAATCCAGTCAAATACTTACCTATGTCACCTGCTTTAAATT
>ERZ834859.3029-NODE-3029-length-13022-cov-2.840287_pt1 | contig 13022 bp, 17 predicted proteins | sample MGYA00519947_ERZ834859 | MGnify/ENA primary metagenome ERZ834859 (study PRJEB31850, sample SAMEA3708763) | human gut metagenome | biome: human gut; feature: human-associated habitat; material: faeces | place: China | collected 2014 ...
TCTCAGAGGGACCTATACATTTGCGGTAAGGAACAACTCCAATTACAAAGTGAGTGTTTCCGGATTTGTGAATTACTAAATTTGAGTCGTTGATCTTGAGAATTAAAGAAGAGGAGGGCATTTATGAAAAGATTGGCAAGTGTTATTTTGGCCATCGTTATGATATTCACGATGAATGTATCTGCGTTGGCTGAAGGGTACACCGTAAACGACATTCCTCGGGTTATCTATGACGACTTGGATGAAATGGGAACGTTACCGCCTGTAACGCTTGACTACTATTATGGACCCTCGCCGTTTGCTTACGGAGAAGGGGAAATCATTCCTCGTGTAAGGGAATGGCAAACAGCGAGTTCTGGACTCTATAAATGTGAGTCTCAGACAGGACTTTATTTATCTATTGCGTCGGTTGCTCTTGGCTTTACGGGCCTTGCCCCGGCCATGACTGTTGCCCAGATACTGTCTACTGTAGGTTTAGGGATTTCGATCAAGGATAGTCAATCTGTAACAGCAGAGACTTATATTTCCTATAGATATACCTATCGAGATGGTGAGGGACGTTGGTCAACGGAACCAAATCAGGATGAATATTATTTTTTGGGGTATCGTACTGGCAAGAGAGAAACCTTTAAGCACGTTATGGGCGGATATCTGGAATCGAATAACAGATGGAGAACGAAGACAAAGGATTATCCGGGTGCCATTGATGTAGAGGAATCTCCACACTACGATGACTATGATTGGATTCTGCAGCAGGGAAAGATTAATGTGATTCTCGGTCAAGTTTATGATGAAACAGGGTGGTAAAAGGGGAGAAACCTTTTGAAATTCACTGTAAAGAAGCTTGTGATCTTTGTTGCAATTATAGCAATCATAGGAATATTCGTAGCAGTAAATTTGACCTTTAGGCAGGAAAGAATCAATAGTGAATTTTTTGATATATCTGTTAAATCCATATCGATAGTTCAAGACGGTGCAGACAAAAGATTGGAAATTACATTTATTATTGATAATATCTCCAATCAGAATATAACAGATTTGCAGGTATCGGCACAACCCAGTCAAGCGGTTAGCAAGTATCTAGAATTTGGCGGGGGCGTTGTTCCTCTGGGAGAGTATTCTTTGCTCACAAAGGAAGATGCAGTTCGCTCTAATGGAGCGTACGGAGTAGAATGTTCGGCATCATTGAAAATTATTGAATCAGAGGAATTAACTGAACAAGAAATACTGGAGTGTTGCAATGAAGTAACACTGTATTTGAAGTGGAACGGAGGGGACGAGGCTCATATTTTGGATACGACAAGGTTTTCGTAGTGTTGTAGCTACTACTATGTTTTAAATTATTACTGCATACACAACGCAAGGAGTGCTCCGGTGAAGGATTACTCCTTGCGTTTCTATGATAACGGTTTACCCGTTTGCGCTATGCGTGAACGGGTAAACCGTCATATCCTGTAATAACGGATTTATGTTGACTGCCCCGGAGAACTATGGTATAGTGACAGCGGCAGGAAAGAATTTGCTGCCGCTGAAAAAGAGCTGGCTGGAGAGGCCGGGGAAATGAGGGACATATTTGCGATTGAATAACTTTGTTTCGGCGTTTGACGCATAGCAGAGGCTATCGCGTCAAACAAAGAGATTTGGCATATAGCCTCTGCTCATTCCAAATCACAAGAGCTTTGGAGGAGCATCATGCGCTATATGAAAGCAGCCGACGTGCTGCCGCCGGACCTGCTGGCCCAGGTCCAGGCGTATATCGACGGGGAGTATCTGTACATCCCCCGGCGGGAGACCAGCCGCAAACCCTGGGGCGCGGCCAATGGCCGCAAGGCGGAGACCCTGGCCCGAAATCAGGAGATCTATCGGCGCTATCGGGAGGGGACCTCTGTGGACCAGCTGGCGGAAGCCTACTTTCTGGCGCCGAAGAGCATTTGGAAGATCATCGCCCGCCTGAGAAATGAATAAGAACACAAGCGCCATGCGGACTCCCGCATGGCGCTTTCTTATTTCTGAACCGAGTTGACGGTTGCGGGACCGGCCTGCGGCAGGGTATGCTGAGGGCAGTAAGACAACACCAAGGAGGAATTTCCAATGTCCCAGCGAATCCCGCAAAAACCGAAACGGCGCCGCCTGGACTACCGGCAGGATCCCTGCCGGGATGTATTCACCTGCCGGGTCTGCGGCTGGCCGGTAGGACCTCAGGCTGCCGGAACCCAGCACCGCAACCACTGCCCCAACTGCCTTGCCAGCGTCCACCTGGATGACGAGCCGGGGGACCGGGCCGCCGACTGCGGCGGCATCATGGAGCCGGTGGCCGTCTGGGTACGCAAGGGCGGCGAGTGGGCCATCATCCACCGCTGCAAGATCTGCGGCGTGCTCCATTCCAACCGGGTGGCGGCGGATGATAACCCCACGCTGCTGATGAGCTTGGCGGTGAAGCCTCTGGCCGCACCGCCGTTCCCCTTGGACCGGCTGGAGCGGGCGGCGGAGTAAAAACCTGAAAAATCGGCGGAGGCTGTACGGCCTCCGCCGGTTTTTCTATGCCACGTGTTTGAAATTCCCCCAGGTCTCATTGACACTGGAGACGCAGGCGAAGGTATCCGGGAAGCGGGCCAGAATCTCCTGGAACCGAACCACCTGATGGCGGTTCACCACGCAGATCAGCAGGGAACGGGGAGTCTCCGAGTACATTCCCTCCGCCTGGAGCACAGTGACACCGTGGCGTAGCTGCTGCATGAGCTGCCGGGAGAGCTCCTCCGGCTGCCGGGTGACCACCTCGAATTTCATGGCGGATTTGCCGCCCTTCAAAATGGTGTCGCTGATGCTGGAGCTGAGATAGCAGTAGATCAGGCACAGGATCACCGGCTCGAACTGGCAGCCGTAGACGAAGAAGGATAACACCGCCACCGCGGCATTGAGGCTGAAGATCAGCCAGACCAGGCTGGCCTCCGGGTGCTTTTTCCGCACCCAGGCGGCTACGATGTCCGTTCCGCCGGTGGAGCCGTTCTGCCGGATCACCCAGCCGTATATGGCGCCGCTGATGACTCCGGCGGCCACTGGCCCCAGAATGGCGGAGGAGCCGGAGTCATAGGCGATGGCGCTTAGGTCCATCTGGCCCAGCACCAGCGTGACGGCGGAGAACACCAGCACGAACACCAGTGTTTTGCGGGCGAAGTCCCGGTCGACTTTTTTCCAGGCCAGCAGGACCAGCGGCAGGTTGATGAGCAGGGAGAGGTAGCCGATATTGACGTGCAGCAGGTATTGCAGCATGGTGGCTAGGCCGTTGATGCCCGCCGGGGCGAAGGCGTTGGGAAAGACGAACAGCTCATAGCTGACGCCCATCAGGCAGGCCAGACCGGCTGTGATCGCGTAGCTGCGCAGAGCGGTCCAAGAGGGATGATGCTTCATAGGAGTGCCTCCGTTTTCTGAAATCCGGGCCGCAGTATACGCCATTTTCCTCCAAAACGCAACAGAAATTGCAAAAAAAATTCTGCATTGCAGGAAAACTTTCCTGCAATGCAGAATCCGTATATACGGCCCTGCCGGAGGGGAAAAAACTGGATGTCCACGCAGTCTGAACGGGCAGTGCCGTCACGGGGAATCAGAACTTCTTGTCCTTTGCGGTCTCACAGTAGGCGCAGCGATAGGTGTGAGTGGCGGGATCGCTCAGCAGGAATATGGCGTCCAGCTGGGGCTCTGCTACGGTGATGCAGCGGGGGTTTTTGCAGTGGATGACATTCACCAGCTTTTTCGGAAGCTCCAGATGCTTCTTTTCCACCCGCACGCCGTTGCGGATGATGTTGACGGTGATGTTGGGGTCGATATAGCCCAGCACATCCAGATCTACCTCCATAGGGGAGTCGATCTTGATGATGTCCTTCTTACCCATCCGGCCGCTGCGGACATTCTTGATGATGGCCACGGAGCAGTCCAGCTGGTCCAGATGGAGGTAGCGGTAGATGTCCATGCTCTTGCCAGCCTGGATGTGGTCCAGGACCACGCCGTTTTGGATGCTGTCGATGTTCATAGCGTCAATGCCTCCTTCTCACACCTGAATGCCCAGCAGCTTCAGGATCAGTGCCATGCGGATGTACTTGCCGTTCTTCACCTGTCTCCAGTAGGCGGCCCGGGGATCCTTGTCCACCGCCACAGTGATCTCGTTGACACGGGGCAGGGGGTGGAGGATGGACAGGTCCGCCTTGGCGTTCTCCAGCTTCTCCGGTGTCAGGATGTAGCTGTCCTTCAAGCGCAGGTAGTCCTCCTCATTGAAGAACCGCTCCTTCTGGACACGGGTCATGTAGAGAATGTCCAGCTGGGGGATGACGGACTCCAGATCCGTGGTCTGGGTGTAGGGGATGCCCTTCTTCTTCAGAGCCTCCTCCTTCACATACCGGGGCAGCTTCAGCTCGGTGGGGGAGATCAGCACGAAGTTGATGTGATCGTACCGGCTCAGGGCGTTCACCAGGGAGTGGACGGTGCGGCCGAATTTCAGGTCGCCGCAGAAGCCGATGGTGAAGTTGTTCAGCCGCCCCTTCTCCCGGTGGATGGTCAGCAGGTCGGTGAGCGTCTGGGTGGGATGGTTGTGGCCGCCGTCGCCGGCATTGATGATAGGTACCTCACTGAACTGGGAGGCGGCGTAGGGAGCACCCTCCTTGGGATGGCGCATGGCGATGATGTCGGCGTAGCAGCTGACAGTGTGGATGGTGTCGCCCACGGTCTCGCCCTTGGCGGTGGAGCTGGAGCTGGCCTCAGAAAAGCCCAGGGTGCTGCCGCCCAGGGCCAGCATGGCGGACTCAAAGGAGAGCCGGGTCCGGGTGGAGGGCTCGAAGAAGAGCGTTGCCAGCTGCTTGTGGGCACAGGCGTCCTGGTACTTGACCGGGTTGGCGATAATGTCCTCCGCAGTGGCGATCAGCTGATTGATCTCCTCCACGGAGAGGTCGGTGATGTCGATAAGATTTCTGGGCATGATGAACTCCTTTCAGGGGTGTGGTGGGAGGGAGCCGCTCCTCGGGCGGCAGGGAATAGCTCCCGGCAAAGCCGGAAGCGGAATGAGCGGAATTTATTTCGACGTGATCCAGGATTCGTCGGAGGGGTTGGCCCGGAACCTCTTCAGCCGCTCAATGTCCTCCGGCTTGATCTTCCCCTCCTCAGCGGCCACCTCGCAGACGGCATCGAAGTTGGAGAGGGAGTGGTTGACGACATTCGCGGCGGCCAGCCGGTCCAGGCCCTTTTGGAGCCCGTAAGTGAAGATGGATGCGACGCCGAGAACCTCGGCACCCGCCTCCCGCAGCGCCTCCACAACTTCAATGCAGCTGCCGGCGGTGGAGATCAGGTCCTCCACCACAACGACCTTCTGGCCCTTCTCCAGCCTGCCCTCGATGCGGTTCTGGCGGCCGTGGTCCTTGTTGCCGGAGCGGACGTAGCCCATGGGCAGGTCCATCAGGTGGCCCACGATGGCCGCGTGAGCGATGCCGGCGGTGGACGTGCCCATCAGCACCTCCACATCCGGATAATGGGTGCGGATCAGCTCCACCAAGCCCTTCTCCACGGCCGTGCGGACGGCGGGAGCGGTGAGGGTCAGGCGGTTGTCGCAGTAGATGGGGCTCTTGATGCCGCTGGCCCAGGTGAAGGGCTCGTCCGGCCGCAGGAACACCGCGCCGATGCTCAGCAGATCGTGGGCGATTTCACGTTCTAGGTTCATGGAAAAATCCTCCTTATCCAAATGTGCGAAGATAGTCAGTGCTTTCGGCCGACCCAGAAAGCACTTGCGGCCACAATGGCTGCAAGGTACAATAGCGCCGACTCGGTATAACCGAATGGCAGGGCTTTGATCCAGATTGTTCCGAATGCCAGTACCATGAAAAAGACAGCAATGACAAGGGCAAGTTCCATCAAATCAAATTTCATGCAGACGTGCCCCCGTTCCGCTCAGCCCCAAAAGTCCTTGACCGCTCTCCGATAAGCGGACACCGGGTCCTCCGCCTGGGTGATGGGACGGCCCACCACGATGTAGTCGCAGCCAGACTTGCCCGCCTTCTCCGGAGTCATGATCCGCTTCTGGTCGCCGGCGGCACTGTCCGCGAACCGGATGCCGGGGGTGACGGTCAGGAAGTCCGCGCCGCACCGCTCCTTCACCAGAGCCGCCTCCAGAGGAGAGCAGACCACGCCGTCCAGGCCGCTGGCGGCGGCGTTCTTGGCGTAGGAGAGCACCGTCTCTGCCATGGGGGTGTCGATCAGCAGCTCGTTTTTCAGGGCGGCGGCGTCGGTGGAGGTCAGCTGGGTGACGGCAATCAGCAGGGGGCGAGTGCCGTCGGGACGAGTCAGGCCCTCCAGGGCGGCCCGCATCATCTCAGAGGTCCCGGCGGCGTGGAGGTTCACCATATCCACATCCAGTCGGGAGAGGACCGCCATGGCCCGCTTCACGGTGTTGGGGATGTCGTGGAGCTTCAGGTCCAGGAAGATCTTGTGGCCCCGGGCCTTGATGTCCCGGACCACCTGGGGGCCCTCGGCATAGAACAGCTCCATGCCGATCTTCACAAAGGGCTTCTCCCCGGCGGGGAACTGGTCCAGGAAGGAGAGGGTCTCCTCACGGGTGGGGAAGTCCAGGGCGATGATGACGTCTTTTGCGCTCATATTCAAACAGTCCTTTCTGTAAATTTCTCGGTGACAGCGTTCAGCCGTGCGCCGCGCCGGTCAGGTCCGCGATACGCTCCACGCCCAGCCTTTCGCACACGCCCGGCAGGGCTTCGATGATCTTCTTGCAGGCATAGGGGTCCCGCAGGTTGGCGGCGCCGATCTCCACGGCGCTGGCCCCCGCCAGCATCATCTCACACACGTCCTCCGCAGAGGAGACGCCGCCGCAGCCGATGATGGGCAGCTGCACCGCCTCGTACACGTCCCACACCATCCGCACCGCCACCGGGAACACCGCGGGGCCGGACAGTCCGCCGGTGCGGTTGGCGATGAGGGGCTTTTTCGTTTTCAGGTCGATCCGCATCCCCAACAGGGTGTTGATGAGGCAGATGCCGTCGGCTCCCGCGTCAGCGCAGGCCCTTGCGATCTCCGCGATGTCCGTGACGTTGGGGGAGAGCTTCATGAAGACCGGCTTCCGGGTGACAGCCTTCACGGCCCTAGTCACCTCCGCCGCAGCTTTTGGATCGGAGCCAAAGTTCCTGCCGCCGGCGTGGACGTTGGGACAGGAGATGTTCACTTCCAGAATGGACACCTGCTCCACGTCGTTGAGCTTGGCGCAGTTCTCAGCGTACTCCTGGAGAGAGAAGCCCCCCACGTTGGCGATCACCGGCCCATGAAAGATCTTTGCAATGTTGGGCACCTCCTCCGCGATCACCGCGTCGATGCCGGGGTTCTGGAGGCCCACGGCGTTCAGCATCCCGGAGGCGGTCTCCGCGATCCGGGGCTGAGGGTTGCCCGGACGGCTCTGTGCGGTAGTGCCCTTCCAGGAGAAGCTGCCCAGAAGGTCCAGGTCGTACAGCTCTGCGTACTCCCGGCCATAGCCGAAGGTGCCGGAGGCGGGGATTACGGGATTTTTCAGCTCCACCCCTGCAAGGCGGACAGACAGGCTTACCATACGATTTCCTCCTTGTACAGAATGGGGCCGTCCTTACACACCCGCTTGTAGCCGTTTACCGTGGGTACGGAGCAGCCCATGCAGGCGCCGAAGCCGCAGCCCATCCGGGCCTCGAAGCTGAACTGCCCGCCGGTGAGCTGGGGCAGGCCGTGGACGGCCTTCAGCATGGGGGTGGGGCCGCAGACGAAGGCGTAGCCGCACTCCGGCACGTGACGGGCCAGATCCGTAACAAATCCCTTTGTGCCCAAGCTGCCGTCCTCCGTGGCCACCATCAGGCGGCAGCCCAGCTTGCCGAATTCCTCCAGGTAAAAGGCGTCTCCGCCGGAGCGGAATCCCAGTCCCACTGTGGGGGCGATGCCCGCCTCCAGCATCCGCTGGGCCAGGCCGTACAGGGGCGCGATGCCGATGCCGCCGCCCAGCAGGATGGGGTGGGCCCCGCCCTTTGCCAGATCAAAGCCGTTGCCGAGACCCGACAGCACATCCAGCTCTGTGCCGGGGACGCACCGCACTAAGTCATGGGTGCCTTCGCCCACCACCCGGACCAGGAGCAGCAGGGCGTCCTTCGTCCAGTTGCAGATGGAGATAGGCCGCCGGAGGAATTTGCCGGGCAGCTGGATGTTCACGAACTGCCCCGGCGCCGTGATGGCGGAGGTGTCGCCGGACAGCACCAGCTCATAGGTGTCGGCGGTCAGCTGCCGGGCGTGTTCCATGGTAAAGAGGGATTGTTTCATAGGTAGTCCTCCTGACAGGGGGGAATGGGGGTCTTATTGATGTTGCGGGAGCTGGCGGTGTACACCAGATTCCCGTTGCAGATGGTCTTGTCCACTCCGGCGGTGACGGTCCAGCCGTCAAAGGGCGTGGAGCGGCCCCGGGAGAAGAAGGCACCGCTGTTGATGGCATGGGGCCGGTTCAGATCCAGCACGGTCAGATCCGCGATCTCTCCCGCCTCGATCTTTCCGCCGGGCAGGCGGAACAGCCGCCGGGGATTGACGCACAGGGCGTTCAGCAGCGTGGCGAAGGGGACGATGCCCGGCTCCACCAGCTCCGTATACAGCACCGGGAAGGCACACTCCAACCCCACGATGCCGTTGAGGCTGCGGAGTCCCCTAGACTTCTCCTCCGCGCTGTGGGGGGCGTGGTCCGTGGCGATGCAGTCGATGGTGCCGTCCAGCAGCCCTTCGATCAAAGCATCCCGGTCCGCGGCGGAGCGGATGGGGGGATTCATCTTGAACCGGCCGTCATCCATCAGGTCCTCGTCGCAGAGGATCAGGTAGTGGGGCCCGGTCTCGCAGGATACCGGCAGCCCCTCCGCCTTGGCCTTGCGGATGAGGGCCACGCTCTCCTTGGTGGAGACATGGCACACGTGGTACCGGCAGCCGGTCTCCCGCACCAGCTCCAGATCCCGCTCCACCTGTTTCCACTCGCTCTCAGGGGCGTTGCCGGGGAAGCCGTTCCGCTTCGCCCACTCCCCGTCGTGGATGCACCAGCCGGGAGTCAGCAGGGACTCGTCCTCACAGTGGGCAGTGATGGGCTTGTCCAGCTGTTTTGCGAGTTCCATGGCATCGCGCATCTGGTCGGCGGACTGGACGCCTTTCCCGTCGTCGGAGAAGCCGCAGACAAAGGGCTCCATAGCCGGCATGTCCGCCAGCTCCGCGCCTTTTTCGCCCCGGGTGATGGCCCCATAGGGATACACCCGCACCCGGCCGTCCCGGGCGATGGCGTCCAGCTCCGGCCACAGGTGCTCCAGGGAGTCCGGCACCGGATTCAGGTTGGGCATGGCGCACACCGCCGTGTAGCCTCCTGCGGCGGCCGCCGCCGTGCCGGAGGCGATGGTTTCCTTATAAGAAAATCCAGGCTCCCGAAGATGAACATGTACATCAACGAAACCTGGAACAATGACTTGATCCTGACATTCAATTACGGAAAAACCTTCCTGGGAAAGGGAGGGAGAAACGGAAACAATACGGCCTTTGGAAATGGCAACATCCACATTCTGGAAAGTTCCATCCCGGAAAACAGCCCCGCCGGTCAGCAAGAAATTCATGGGTACGCTCCTTCCTCTGCGTCTTCATTCGACATATTATCATAACGGAAAAGGAAGCAGTTGTCAACGCCTATTTTCTGGAGTTTTCCAAAAGCGGCGGCGATTGCCGCCGCCTCTGGAATCTTCCATCAGGGCCGGGGCGGACGGCAGGCCAGGCAGCCGGTATAGAGCCGGGAGACCTCAGGCCAGTCCACCAGTCGCCACCAGGCTTCGAAGTAGTCCGCCCGGCGATTCTGGTATTGGAGATAGTAGGCGTGCTCCCATACGTCGCAACACAGCAAGGGGATCAGGGGCAGCGGTGTGTCCTGGTTTGCGGTCTTTTGGACAGCCAGGTGCCCCTCGCCGTCTGCGGATAGCCAGGCCCAGCCGGAGCCGAATTGCCCCAGGGCCGCCTTGCGCATGGCCTCCTTCAAACCTGCCATGCCGCCGAAGTCCCGTACCACAGCGCCCTCCAGCGCCATGTCCGGGGCGGAGACCGGCAGGGGGTGGAGGGTGCGGAAATACAGGTCATGATTAAAGACGCCTCCGGCGTTGTTCCGAACGCCCTGTCGCAGGCCATCCGGCAGTTCCTCCCAGTTTAGGCACAGCTTCCAAAGCGGCCAGGACTGATAGGCGGGCGTCCGCTCCAGCAGCTGGTTCAGAGCGTCCACATAGGCGGCGAAGTGCTTGTCGTGATGGAAATACAGCACTTTTTCGATCAGCTCCGGCGCCAGCGCGTCATAGCCGTAGGGCAGGGGCGGCAGGGTGAAGGGATAATGCTGTTCCATGTATTGCTCCAAGGGGATCATCCTTTCCGGCGAAGTGTCAAAGTCCGCTGTTCCCATCCTATGCAGAAAGGGAATCCCATATTTCCAAAAGGTGCTGCACAAAAACCGGGAGGGCGTTTCGCCCTCCCGGTCCGGTCTCAGCAGTGGCCGCAGGTATGGCCGCTCTCGTGGTGGCCGCAGCCGTGGTCGCCGCAGGTGTGCTCCTCACCGTGGTGATGGTCGCAGGTGGCTGCATCGGCGCTGACCAGCGTGCCTGCCAGCAGTTCTGCCACCCGGGTGTCCGCGTCGCCCTGGCAGCCGGCGTACAGCCGGATACCTGCCTCCGCCAACGCCATCTGGGCCCCACCGCCGATGCCGCCGCAGATCAGGGCATCCACCTGACGGTCCTTCAAAAAGCCAGCCAGGGCCCCGTGTCCGCTGCCATTGGTATCCACCACCTGGGAGGAGGCTACGGTGCCGTTCTCCACATCATAGAGCTTGAACTGTGCCGTGTGGCCAAAGTGCTGGAACACCTGGCCGTTTTCATAGGTGACTGCGATTTTCATGAGGACGCTTCCTTTCCGTCTTGGGAGGCACACCGGCCGCAGGGCCTGCCGCAGCCCCGGCAACTTTCCTGGGGACAGAGGGCGTAGCTGCCACCGCCAATCTGCAGTGGACGGCCCTCCACCAGAAAGACCGCCAGCTTCTGTCGGGCCTGGGCATAGATCCGCTGAACGGTAGTCCGGGCCACCCCCATCTGGGCGGAGGCCTCCTCCTGGTTCAGGCCCAGGTAATCCATCAGACGCACCGCCTCATACTCCTCCACCGTCAGCTCCACGGCCTCTCTGTGGGCAGGCCGTTCCGGGGAAAAGCGGCAGTGGGTCGGCATCTGGCAGACCCGGCGGCATTTGGCACTGCGCGGCATGGATGTCCCTCCCTTGTTTTGAATATATGTCCATTATATACGGTTTTGAACATATGTCAAGAATAACCTTGGGAAAATCTGCGTTCCGCCTTGACAGGTCCAGGGCGGTCCCCTTATGATGGAGCCAGAGAGGGGGCGGTTCTCTTGAAAAAGAAGTGGAAGGTCCTGCTGGTGTGCGTGGTGGTTTTGACTGGAATCGCCGCCTGGTGCCTCGTCCCCCGTCCTGCGGTGGAGGAGGATTTCAAAATCCATTATGTGAGGACAGGAGAAAGGCTGACAGACATCACGGGCCAGGTAGACCTGGAGGCCCTCGGCGGCCTGCTGCGGAACGCAGACCGCCTGGGATACCACTGGGGATATGACGGCAGGGTCGAGGAGCGGTATATGCTGATCATGGGCGTAGACCGGAAAGGCCCGGTCCACATTCTTCTGGATGAGGGAACCTTCCTGGTGGACCGTGGAGACTTCCTGGGAATGTACCCGCTGGTAAACGGAGAAGAACTTCTGGAACAGGTCTGGGCGTTGCTTCCAGAACCATAACAGGGGAGGGATACGCCTGTGTCAAGAAAGTGGAAAATCCTGCTGGCGTGCGTCGTGGCAGTGACGGCAGCATGTGCTGCGGCGTGGTATCTCCTTCCCCGCCCCGCGGTAGGGGAGGACTACGAAGTCCAGTATATCAATGTGGGAGAGACGCTGGAGAATATTACCGGTCAGATAGACCAGAATACCTGTAACGCCCTCAATGACCTGCTTCGGCAAACAGAGAGAAGGGGGTACCGCAGAAATGTCTTTCCAAGGCAGCTGCGGGAGGACACGGTGCAGATCATAGGCGTCGACAGCAATGGACCCTGGTTCTTTGAGCTGGACGGCGAAGCTTGCGTACTCTGCGACGGACAAAGGGGCGGCTACCCCATTATTGACGGCGAAGGGCTGCTGAAACAGGCCTGGGCCCTGCTGCCGGAGCCGTGACAGGGGAGGGATGCGCCTGTGAAAAGAAAGTGGAGATTCCTGCTGTTGTGCGCTGCCGCCGTGGCAGCCCTGGCTGGCTATTTCTTCCTGCTGCCCGCCCCGGCAGTGGGAGAGGGCTTCCAGCTGCTGGAGGTCCGGCAGGACGGACGGGATTTGACGGCGTCGCTCCGGCCGGAGCAGCTGGCGGACCTGGAGGCTACAATGCGGGGGGCCTCTAGGTTCCGCTGGAAGAATCCCGTTGGGGTATATCCTCTGGAAGCGGATACCGTCACGCTCCTGGGTGCCAATGGGGAATCCGTCATCCTGGTGGGCAGTCAGGGGCGCTTTGCGGTGGACGGCTATCCCCTGCACGACGGGGAGACCCTGCTGGCGGAGGTTCAGAACATCCTCGCATCCTAATTCATTTTGCTTATAGATAAGAGCAGATACAGCGGAAAGGAGCAATCAGATGGAACAGCGGGAAGCGGCCATCTGCCAATGGTTCGACATGTGGCTCACCAAGCGGGACACCGGCATCCGGGACCTTTTCGCCCCGGACGCGGTGTACATCGAGAGCTGGGGCCCGGAGTACCACGGCGCGGACAAGATCGCCTGGTGGTTCACCGAGTGGAATCGCCGGGGCACGGTGGAGCGGTGGGATATCCGCCAGTTCTTCCACAAGGGGGACCAGACGGTGGTGGAGTGGACCTTCGCCAACCGGATGGACGACGGCCGCCGGGAGGTGTTCGGGGGCATGACCCTGGTCCGCTG
>ERZ834859.3035-NODE-3035-length-12995-cov-11.644590_pt1 | contig 12995 bp, 14 predicted proteins | sample MGYA00519947_ERZ834859 | MGnify/ENA primary metagenome ERZ834859 (study PRJEB31850, sample SAMEA3708763) | human gut metagenome | biome: human gut; feature: human-associated habitat; material: faeces | place: China | collected 2014 ...
CAGTGCCGACAATACTTGTCTGGAGACGGACCGGGAAGATAGGTCAATGCCAACACAAGGGATTCGCTTGAGCGAATCCCTTGCTTATGCCTCCTTAGCTCAACGGTAGAGCATCCGGCTGTTAACCGGAGGGTTGTAGGTTCGAATCCTACAGGAGGCGCCAGAGATATTGCCGTCACCTGTGTGGCGGCATTCTTTGAATATGGGCCTTTAGCTCAGTTGGTTAGAGCAACCGGCTCATAACCGGTCGGTCCCGGGTTCAAGTCCCTGAAGGCCCACCAAATATAATATCATGACATATAGGGGAATAGCTCAGTTGGTAGAGCGACGGTCTCCAAAACCGTAGGCCGAGGGTTCGAAGCCTTCTTCCCCTGCCAAAGCGCCGCAGACGTATATGCCTGCGGCGCTTTTTGCTGCTTGATAGCTGCCTCTTGCCGCTGCATTTGGCGGATAGCTTTTGAAGTTGTTCTATCTCTTCATTGCGCGCTATGTGAGATGTTTTTAAATGATCGTACATATGGCTCAGGTGCGCTGGATATCCAGCGCACCTGAGCCATAAGCACTTTGCGGCAATCTTATGGAAAGGTTTTCACCGCGCCCTGTCCGTTTCGAAAAGTCGTCCCGTTTTGCTGTCAGCGCCATTGGTTATGCCGTTTCAACATGCCGCAGTACGGGAAATTATGATCTGACGGATCGGCTGTTAAGCGTCGGTGTAGACTCGGATTGAAGGCATCCGGTACTTTTATGCTGCCGCTGATATGGAATCTTATTCGCTGCGGACCCCACACTTGACAAATGGTGCCGCCTTTGGTATTCTGCCATGTTCCTGCCGCCGGGTGGGAACGGGAGCGTTTGCTCCGCGTCGTAGGCCTTAGAAGACGCGGGCAGGCGCATTTTTTATTTTTTGTATGGAGATAATCAATATGGCATGGGGCGTGCTCGGCATTGCCTGAATTTTTAAGGTCGTTTGGGCGACCTGCATGAAGTATTTAGAGGGATTCACAAAGCTCAGCTGGTCGCTGCTCACGTTTGCCGGCATGGCGGTGAGCTTTTTCCTGCTGGCACGCGCGACGAAAACACTGCCGCTCGGTACGGCTTATGCGGTCTGAACCGGCATTGGCGCGCTGGGCTCCGTGATCGTTGGCATCATCTTGTTCAAAGAGCCGGTGACGGTTGGGCGCCTGATCTTTGCGGCACTGCTGCTGGTCGGCATCATCGGCTTGAAGATCACGTCGGCCTGATACATACGATTATTCTGCCTCGGCCAGCGCGTCGATGCGCTGCTGCAGATCCTGAACGAACCGTCCGATGTGCAGTCCGTCGATGAGCCGGTGGTTTACCTCGAGCGCGAGGCCGAGCACGTCCCGCTCGCCCTCGCGATGATATTTGCCCCAGACAATGCGCGGGATGGCGTCGTCAGCGTCAAAATCGCGCTCATTGGTCAGCGCCGTGAGCGAGACCCACGGCAGACAGCTGAAATAGATCAGCGCGTCGCTCTCGGCTGCAGCGGAGAGAAACTCCGTCTGCGCCCGGCTCTTGGCGCGTGCCGCGCGGCAGAAGTCCTCCAGCGCGTCACCGGCCGGCATCGTCACGATGTGGAATTGTTCCGCACCGGGGTGCAGGTCGGTGAAGCTCGGTTCACGGCGTGCGAGCAGGACCGGCTGGCCGTTTCGGATGGCATATCGGAATGCGGTCGTGTGATTGATCGACTGCGTGCACAGCCAGACCAGAGCGTAATAAAAGGACAGGCCGCGCCGTTTCGTGTAAGTATGCAGTGCCGTGACGTCCGCGGTGACGGTCACGCTGTAAAACGGATCCGACAGGCCGGAGAAGAACGTGTATGTCTCGCGCCGCGGCCAGGTATCGAGCGCGACGGGGGTCGCATCCGGAGCGTTCATGGGGGCTACCTCCTCGTTTTTTCAGCAGTATACCACGCGCGGGCGGAAAAACGCATTTTTTTCGCGGAAAGGTGCGGTGTTTACAGTTCTTTGATATATTTCTCATATACGTGTGATAAAATACAAGAATCAAATTCATCAGCCTGGAAAGGTGATCGGTCATGAGACAACGGCTTGCAAAATGGATGATGGGCAGAAACGGGATGGACGCACTCAATCGCCTTCTGTCCGTGCTGACACTGATCTTGCTGATCGTCAGCATGTTCGTGCACGGTTATGCGGCGCGCATCCTGTGGTCGCTGGCGGTCGTTGGCCTGATCGTCATTTATTTTCGTATGCTCTCGCGCAATGTCTACCGCCGTCAGCAGGAAAACGGTGCGTATCTGCGCCAGAAGTATAAAATAACCAGCGCGTGGCGCGGCGCTGTGGATCGCTGGCATCAGCGGCATGACTACCGCTTTTTCAAGTGCCCGGCCTGCCGGACACGCCTGCGTGTGCCGCGCGGCAAGGGCAAGATCAATATCGTCTGCCGCAAATGCGGCACGTCCTTCCAGCGGAAAACCTGAGGCGCAGCCGTATGTTCGGATATGTGATCGCAAATCTGGAGGGGCTGACGCAGGCGCAGAAGGATCGCTATAAGGGCTGCTACTGCGGCCTGTGCCGGGTGCTCAAGCAGCGGCACGGCTTTTCCGGCCGCCTGACGCTGACGTATGACATGACGTTCCTGGTGCTGCTGCTCTCGGCGCTGTACGAAGCGGACGAGGAGCGCGGCATGGAGGTTTGCCCTGCGCACCCGCTGCGCAAACATTTTTACTGGCAGACACGCTACACCGAGTACGCTGCCGATATGAACGTCGTGCTGGCGTACAACAACTGCCGCGACGACTGGCAGGATGACGGCAGCGCGCTGAAATATTGGGAGGCGGAGGCGCTCAGCGCCCGGTGCGCAGCCGTGCGCGCACGCTGGCCGCGCCAATGCGCCGCGATCGAGCAGTGCATGGCGGAGCTTTCCGAGATTGAACAGGCCGACACCGGCGACCCGGATGCCGCGGCGAATTGCTTTGGCCGCCTGATGGGCGAGCTCTTTGTGACGGATGACCTCTGGGACGCGCGCCTGCGCCCGTTTGGCGAGGCACTGGGGCGGTTCATCTATCTGCTCGACGCGGTGATCGACCTGCCGGAGGATCTCCGGCACGGGCGCTATAACCCGCTGCGCACGCTGCCGCAGGATGCGGATCTGCACGCGCTGCTGACGATGCTGCTCGGCGAGTGTTCGACGGCGTTTGAGGCGCTGCCGGTGCTGCAGGACGTGGAGCTGCTGCGCAATATTTTGTACTCCGGCGTATGGCTGCGCTACGAGGCGGCCATGAAAAAACGAAAGATCGGGAGGAGCGCCGAATGAGAGACCCGTATGAAGTTCTCGGTGTTTCCAGGGACGCGAGCGAAGAGGAGATCAAGGCGGCCTATCGCCGTCTGGCCAAAAAATATCATCCGGACCTGAATCCGGACGACCCGCACGCGACGGAAAAAATGAATGAGGTCAACGCGGCCTATGACGCGATCAAAAACGGCAAAGCCAACAGCTATGGTGCGACCGGCGGTTACGGCCAGGCGGGCGGCTATGGTGCCTATGGCGGCTGGGGCGCACAGCGTGACCCCGGTATCCGGCCGGAATATCAGGCGGCGGTGAACTTTATCCAGACGCGGCATTTTGCCGAGGCGCTGCAGGCGCTGTCCGGCGTGCCGGCGGCCGAGCGCGACGCCAACTGGTATGCCCTGAGCGCCATGGCGAATTCCGGCGCGGGCAACCGCGTGCAGGCGCTGGCGGATGCGCGGCGCGCGGCCGAGATGGATCCGACGAATCCGGACTTTCAGCGCCTGCTGCACCAGCTCGAGAGCGGCGGCGATGCGTATGCGACCTACAGCGCCGGCTATCCGAACAGCGGCTTCGGCACCGGCAGCTGGTGCGCGGATATGTGCCTGCTGAACCTGTGCTGCAATCCGTGCTTTTCGCCCTGCTGCTGAGAAAATTGCAAACGAACACCCCGGCGGGATCGTGTGCGTCCTGCCGGGGTGCTTTGCGCTCATGCGCCGGGGAAGGTGCGCAGGTACCGGTCGGTGAACGTGGTCAGCGCGGCAAAGTCCATACACGGCCGGTAGACGGCCTCCAGCTCGTTGTGCAGGAGATTGGCCATGCGCAGCTGCTCCACGGCGCTTGCGAGGGCGAGCTGCTGCTGCCGGGTGTCGCTGCGCATGGTGCGGCGCAGCGCGCGCTGGCGCACCGGGTCCGGCAGCACGTCGAGCCGGATGTGCCGCTGGGTCAGTCCATCCGGCACGTCGTCCGGCGTGCCGGCGAGGAAGCCCACGCCGCGCGACGGTACGAGCACGGCCTGCGTGCGCGACGGAATGAGCGGGTCGGGACAGGAGAGAACGTTCAGCCCGCACCGGACGGCGTGTGCGCGCACGATGCGCAGAAATTCTTCCGCCAGGCCGCAGCCGTCGTCAAGCAGGTACACGCGCGCACAGTGCGCGGCGATCGTCTCAGGGAAGAAAATTCGCCCCTCACACGTGATGGCACTTAAAAACAGCCGCTCGCACCGGCCGGACTCCGTGCCCTTGCCCGGCGCGCCGAATTCCCGCGCGCAGACGCTCTTTGCCCGGCGGCGCGCAGCCTCCCGGTCATCGGGATAGACCAGCCCCGGCGTGGCGCGCGCATCGAGCGCGGCCGCCGCCGTGAGGTACTGCTGCGCGCGCAGGCGGAACATGGCGCAGTCGGCGTTCAGGGCGCGGATGCGCGCCGTGTCGAGCGCCTCCGTGCGGCAGAACGTGCCGAGATCCAGATATTCGCCGCTCGCACCGAAGAGCGCGGGGTCGACGGTGTGCGGTGCCGTGCCGTCGAAGAAGCCGGAGCGTTTTTCCGGGAAATAGACCCCGTCGAGCGAGGCGGGGTCGCCCGCGCAGTGCAGCCGGACGACGGCCAGCCCGGCTGCGCGCCCGGCGTCGCCGACGCGCTTGAGAAATGTGGATTTTCCGCAGCCCGGCCCGCCCTTGAGGATGCAGAAATAGCGCTCCGGCGGCCGCAGAAACTGTCTGTGCAGTGCGTAGTAGCCCGCGCCGGTCAGGGCGCTGAGAAAGTAGCGTGTTTCCAGTCCGTTGTTCATGGCGAAACCTCACATTTTTCAGGTTGCTACAGCGTATGCATCCGGTGCGGCCGTTGACAATTTCGCGTCCCAATGCTATCCTTTTTCCATCTTGATTACGGAGATTTGTCATGATCCAGACCATCTTATTTGATTTTGACGGCACGCTGTTTGACACCGGCGAGGGCATTCTGCGCAGCGTGCAGTATGCACTCGAGGGCTTCGGCATCCACGAGACGGACACGGCGCGCCTGCGCAAGTTTGTCGGTCCGCCGCTGTTTGACTCGTTCACGGAGCTGTACGATATGCCGCCGGAGCAGGCGCAAAAAGCGGTCGCGCGTTACCGGGAGCGGTATCTGCCTGTCGGCATCTATGAGTGCACGCTCTATCCCGGTATTCCGGAGCTGCTCGAGCAGCTGCGCGCGCACGGGTTTCGCGTCGCAGTCGCTACCGGGAAGCCAACGCCGATGGCGCGCTCGATCCTGCAGCGGTTCGATCTCGAGCGGCTGTTTGACTGCGTGATCGGCTGCGAATATGACGGTTCGCGCAGCACGAAGGCGGAGGTCGTCGCAGCGGTGCTTGCCGAGACGCATACGGCCCCGGAGGCCGCGCTCATGGTCGGCGACCGGAAGTATGATGTCACCGGCGCTGCCGCCTGCGGCGTGCCGTGTCTCGGCGTGTATTACGGCTATGCCGAGCCGGGCGAGCTGGAGGCCGCCGGCGCGGTGACCACGGTGCAGACGGTCGCGGAGCTGTCCGAGCGGCTGCTGCACTGGAACGAGGCATAACTGAAAAACGCCCTGCGGAACACATGATTTCCGCAGGGCGTTTTTTGCTTTTATCACGACACCGCTTTTCCCAGCACGCGCAGCGGCAGTGCGTCCGAGACCTCCAGATCGGCATAGGCCGGATTGAGCGAGTGCAGAAACACGCGCCCGCCGTCGCGCCGGAGCTGCTTGAGATAGGCGCTGCCGTCGTAGAGGAACACGCCGATCTCGCCGGGGTCGAGCGTCGGCTGCTGGTGCACCCAGACGGTCTGCCCGCTGTGAAAGCGCGGCTCCATACTGTCGCCCGCCACGCGCACGCCGAAGTTCGCCGCCTCCGGCACTTCCGGGCCGACCGGCTGCATCTCATAGCTCTCCCCGTCGAGAAACTGGCCCGTGCCGGCCGAGACGGCCAGCGAGTACAGCGGCAGGCTGCGCAGCACGGCCGGCTCCGGCGCGGCGGCAAAGCGCTTGCTCTCGCGCAGGAGCGCGATGTATTCCAGCGCGCGGCGGCGGCCCTCCGCGTTCAGCCCGGCGAGCAGGCCGCCGGCGTCCCCACCGGAGAACGTGCCCGCGATATCGTCTACGTCCAGCACGCGGCACAGCGTCAGAAACTGCTGCGCGTTCGGGAGCGTGGCGTCATTTTCCCACTTCGACACCGCCTGATTCGACACGGGCACACCGGCCTCAGCCAGTGCGTCCGCCAGCGTCTGCTGGCGCATGCCGTGCGCGCGGCGCAGGGAAGCGATCGTTTCACCAAAGGTTTTGTACATATGCAGCACCTCAGATACAATATATCGTATCGGACGAAAAAACGCAAGAAAAATATCTGAATTAGATAAGAAAACGCTTTAAATATCCTGACAAGAGATTTATAATAGAGATAATCTCTTTGCTGGAGAAAGCACTATGGACCGTATGATCTTACATTCGGATATCAACGCCTGCTATGCGAGCATCGAGCTGCTGCGCCATCCGGAGCTGCGCGGGCGGCCGGTGGCGGTCGGCGGGGAGCAGGAGCTGCGCCACGGCATCATTCTGGCCAAGGATCAGATGGCGCGCGCAGCCGGGGTGCGCACGGGCATGACGCTCTGGGCGGCGCGGCAGCAGTGCCCGGAGCTGACGATCCTGCCGCCGGACTTCGAGCTCTACTACGACTATTCGCGCCGCGTGCGCGAGATCTATGCCGGCTTCACCGACCGGTGCGAGCCGTTCGGCATGGATGAGTGCTGGCTGGACGTGACCGGCTGCGTCGGCCGTGAGGACGCGCTGCGCACGGCGCAGGAGGTGCGCCAGCGCGTGCTGGATGCCACGGGCCTGACGGTGAGCGTCGGCGTGTCGTGGTGCAAGGCGATCGCAAAGCTCGGCTCGGACTACCGCAAGCCGAACGCCGTGACGGTCATTGACCGTGCGCGCTTTGCGGACATAGTCTGGCCGCTGCCGGTCAGCAGCCTGCTCTTCGCCGGGCGCAGTTCGGTGCGGCAGCTCGAGCGGCTGGGCATCCGCACGGTCGGCGCGCTCGCGGCGGCGGACGCCGACGTGCTCGAGCAGCGCCTGGGCAAGGGCGGGCGGCTGCTGCACGCCTACGCCAACGGGTACGATCCCGCGCCGGTGCACCGCATCGCGGATCTGCCGCCGCCGAAGTCCATCGGAAACAGCGCCACCGCGCCGCGCGACCTCATCTGCGAGGCGGATGCGCGCGCGGCGCTCCTGTCGCTGGCGGAAAGCGTGGGCGCGCGCCTGCGGCTGGAGGGGTATCAGTGCCGCACGGTGGAGCTGAGCGTGCGCACGGACGACCTGCACTGGCGCAGCCACCGCATGGCGCTGCGGCATCCGTCCGACCTGACGAGCGAGCTGCTCGACGCGGCGCTGGCCCTGTGCGAGCAGGCGCACCTGTGGCCCGATCCGCTGCGCAGCATCGGCATTCGCGCGCTGGATCTCGTGCCCGCGTGCGCGCCGCACCAGCTCGACCTGTTCGAGGATGCGGAGCACCGCGCGCGCCAGCGGCAGCTCGATATCACGCTCGATAACCTCCGCGCGCGCTACGGCAAGACCTGTGTCCTGCGCGGCCGCGCCTGCTTTGACCCGGCGCTCGGCCTCGTCCAGCGCGAGGAGCACGCCTTTTTGCGCAAATGAAAGCACGCACCGTCCTGAGACAGTGCGTGCTGATTTTTATGGGTTCAGAAGCCCAGCTTCATGCCGCCGGTGATCTTGCTGACCGTGGCGTCGGAAGCGGCCTCGTACTGGCGCAGCGCCTCGTTGACGGCTGCCAGCACCAGATCCTCGAGCATCTCGACGTCGTCGGGATCGACCGCCTCGGGCTTGATCTCGATCTTCGTGACCTCGCGGTTGCCGTTGACCGTTGCCGAGACCATGCCGCCGCCGGACTTGGCCGTGAACTCTTTTTCCTCCAGCTCTTTCTGCATCCGCAGGAAGTCCTGCTGCATCTTCTGTGCCTGTTTCATCACGTTGGCCTGATTCATGCCACCATAACCGCCGCGAAAACCGCCTCTTGCCATATTTGTATCCTCCTGTGCATCAAAAAATTTTTATTATCGGATCGTTACGTTCGGAAAGTGTGCCAGTTCCTCGATCTTGCGCTGATTGATCTGCGTGACCGTGTCCATCGGCTGCATGACCACGCGGACGTTTTGACCGGTCAGTTTTTGCACGGCCAGACGGAATTTTTCCGCGATCTCCGGCTTGTTGAACATCGGGTAAACCATTTGCTGGCTGAAATGCAGCGTCAGCGTGCCGTCGCGCAGCTCGCCGGTCGCCTGCAGCGGGTCGAGCAGAAAATAGTAGATGCCGACCGGGAGCTCCTGCTCCATATACGCGCACAGCGCCTGCCAGTCGAACGCGCCGGTGGGCGCGGGGGTGGACTCCGGCTCTGGAGCGGGTTCGGGGACCGGCTCCGGTTCCGGGATGGGGGGCGCGGCCGGCCCGGGCGCGGGCGCTGCCTTCGGCGCCGGGCGTGGGGCCGGTTTCGGTGCGGGCGGCGTTTCCCAGGGCGGCCGCTCCTCGGGGGGAGCAACCGGCTCCGGGGGCGGCTCCCACGGGGGAACATCATCGTATACCGGCTTCGGCTCTGGTTTCGCCTTTGGCGCAGAGGCCGGCGGTGCGGGCGGCTCCCACGGGGGGACATCGTCGTGCACTGGCTTCGGTTCGCGCTTTGCCTTTGGCGCGGAGACCGACGGCGTGGGCTGCTCCCACGGGGGAACATCATCAAACACCGGTTTTGGTTCCGGTTTGGGTTGTGCTTTTTGCACCTGGCGGGGCTTCGGCGCGGGCTCCTGCCGCAGGGCAGCAGCCGGCTTTGCCGGAGCGGACGCCGCCGTGGCCGGGATGTCCCCACTGCGCACGGCCTGTTCGAGCTTGTCCACACGCGCGCACAGCGTCGGCACATCGTCGCACAGCTCCGGCCGGCAGAGCCGGATCAGGCAAAGCTCGGCCGCGATGCGCGGGTTGGGCTGCGCCGCCATGGCGGTGAGCGCGTCCTGAATACTCTGCAGGTTTGCCAGCAGCTGCGCCGGCGTGAAAGCGCCGGAGAGGGTCTGCAGCGTTTCGCTGTCGTATCCGCCGGAGAGCAGCTCGCGGCCGCCGCGCGGCGCAACGGCCTGCATGAGCAGGTCGCGCTGGAGCAAGCTCAGCTCGTCAAGCAGGGCAGCGGGGTCTTTCCCGTCCTGCCAGAGGCTGCGGAATTGTTCCAGTGTTTTTGCGGTGTCGCCATCGGCGATGCTCTGCAGCAGCTGCGCCGTGCGCAGGTTGCCGGCAAGGCCCATGGCGGAGATGACCGTTTCGGTCGTGATGACATCGCTGCCGGAGCACTGGTCGAGCAGCGTCAGCGCGTCGCGCATACCGCCGTCCGCCATGCGGGCGAGCAGCGCGGCCGCGTCCGGCTGCAGGTTCAGGTGTTCCTGCTCGGCAACATAGTTCAGGCGCGCGGCGATCGTATCGACCGGGATGCGCTTGAAGCTGTGCCGCTGGCAGCGGGAGAGGATCGTCGCCGGGACTTTGTGCAGTTCCGTCGTCGCAAGGATGAACATGAGGTGCGCCGGCGGTTCCTCGAGGATTTTCAGCAGGGCGTTGAATGCCGAGGTGCTGAGCATGTGCACCTCGTCGATGATATACACGCGCTTGCGCACATTGGCGGGGGAGAACACTGCCTCGTCGCGCAGGGCGCGCACGTTGTCCACGCCGTTGTTGGACGCAGCGTCGAGCTCGACCACGTCGAGGATCGACCCGTCGTCGATGCCACGGCAGGCGGCGCACTGATTGCACGGATTGCCGTTGACCGGGTGCTCGCAGTTGACCGCCTTGGCCAGGATCTTGGCGCAGGTGGTCTTGCCGGTGCCGCGCGTGCCGATGAACAGGTAGGCATGGGACAGCCGTCCGGTCTCGACCTGCTTTTTCAGCGTCTCGGTAATATGCTCCTGACCGACGACGTCGTCAAACGTCTTCGGCCGGTATTTGCGGTAGAGAGCCTGATACATAATTGCGCGCTTCACCTCCGGCAGCAGAAAACATGAAAAAACGTGACCATTGACAAGACTGCACACCCACCTTTGAATAGACGACATGCCCGTTACCACAGCAGCCAGCTCGGGCCCGGCGTCCCCACGGCACACGGAGTGACCTGCTTAATGCTGCTCGGTTCCCCGCCTGACATGGTTCACAGGGCTCCGTTGCGCGGGACCGAACCTTCAACGCCGCTTACTGCGGGCAGACGACACATCGGCCTATCCGGGGGCGGGAATTCATCCCTGCTATAGCGGATTGCAGGTACAGGACACCGCTGGCTCCCCGACTAGTGCAGCCTTGTCAATGGCCACGTAAGCGTATTCTACTACAAAAGCGGCGATTGCGCAAGTGGGGGATGCAATTTTCTTGCGCGGGACTTTTTGCACAAAAAATCGCGGGAACAGAAAAAATGGGCTTTACAAATGCGAAAAATGTGCTATAATAAACAAGCCTTGTGGGGGCGTAGCTCAGCTGGGAGAGCGTTCGGTTCGCATCCGAGAGGTCAAGGGTTCGAATCCCTCCGTCTCCACCAAATCAAAAATCCGAACCTTTGTCCGAAGGGACAGAGGTTCGGATTTTTCTTGTTTGCAGTTGGTATTGTCGCGGAATGAATTCAAAAAGGAGGATGCATGACCCATGGTCGATCATATGCTCGTGCGTGGCGCAAAGGTCCACAACCTGAAAAATATTGATGTAGACATTCCGCTGAATCAGATCGTCGGCATCGCGGGCGTGTCCGGTTCCGGCAAGTCGTCGCTGGCGCTGGGCGTGCTGTATGCCGAGGGCTCGCGCCGCTATCTGGAGGCGCTGTCGACCTACACGCGCCGACGGATGACGCAGGCCGCCAGAGCCAGCGTCGATGACGTGCTGTATGTTCCCGCGGCGCTGGCGCTGCACCAGCGCCCGGGCGTGCCCGGCATCCGCAGCACGTTCGGCACGGGGACAGAGCTCCTGAACAGTCTGCGGCTCATGTATTCCCGCCTCGCCAGCCACCGCTGCCCCAACGGGCACTACCTGCCGCCGACGCTGCTGGTCGCCGCGGGCAAGGAGCTGACGTGCCCGGCGTGCGGCGCGCATTTTTATGCACCGAGCGCCGAGAAGCTGGCCTTCAACTCGCAGGGCGCGTGCCCCAGATGCGGCGGCACGGGCAGCGTGCGCACGGTGGACATGGCGTCCCTGGTGCCGGATGATTCGCTCACGATCGACGAGGGGGCGGTCGCGCCGTGGAACAGCCTCATGTGGTCGCTGATGACGGACGTCTGCCGGGAGATGGGCGTGCGCACGGATGTGCCGTTCCGCGACCTGACGGAGCGGGAGAAGGACATCGTCTACCACGGCCCGGCGGAGAAAAAACACATTTTCTACCACGCCAAAAACTCCAATCAGGCGGGGGAGCTGGACTTTACTTATTTTAATGCCGTCTATACCGTGGAAAATGCGCTTGCCAAGGTCAAGGACGAGAAGGGCATGAAGCGCGTCGAGAAGTTTCTGAAAGAGGACGTGTGCCCGGACTGTCATGGCACGCGCCTGTCCGCTGCGGCCCGCGCGAGATGTACCGGCAGGTCGGCGGGGCGAAGCTGGATGAGGACGGGCAGATGGTGCGCGGGATGCTCGTGCGGCACCTCGTGCTGCCGGGGTATCTCTCGAACACGCTGGCCGCGCTCGACACCATCGCGGCGTTGTTCCCGGCGCGGGATGTGCCCGTTTCGCTCATGAGCCAGTATGTGCCGATGGGCAAGCTGCCCGCGCCGCTCGACCGCGGCATCACCCGGGAGGAATATGACGGGGCGCTGAGCTGGATGGAGCTGTGCGGCCTGACGGGCTATTGGCAGGATTTTTCCAGCGCAACGACGGAATACCTGCCGGATTTCTCGGATCCCGGTCTTCTGCGCCGCTGATTCGAAACAAACGTTTGCATTTTCTTACCGGCTGTGCTATACTGTAGGCATCTGAAGCCGGGAGGGACCGACATGGGGCGCAGCAGCAGCAAGCGGGAGGAGATCTACGCCTTCCTGAAGGACTATATCGCATCGCACGGCTATCCGCCGACGACGCGCGAGATCATGGCCGGGGTCGGCCTGCGCTCCACGGCCTCCGTGCACTATCACCTGTCGGAGCTGAACCGCAGCGGCGCCATCGAGATGGACGGCGGCAAGAACCGCGCCATTTCGCTCGGGGCCGAGGCCGCGCCGCAGGGCGTGCCGCTCATCGGCGTCGTGACGGCCGGCCAGCCGATCCTCGCCGTGGAAAATATCGAGGGCTATGTGCCGTGGGAGGCCGAGGCCGGGTGCTTTGCACTGCGTGTGCGCGGCGATTCCATGATCGAGGCGGGCATTTTTGACGGCGACAAGGTCGTCGTGCGGCCGCAGCAGACGGCGGAAAACGGTGAGATCGTCGTGGCGCTGCTCGGCGATTCGGCAACGGTCAAGCGCCTGCGCCGCCGCAGCGGCGAGGTCTGGCTCATGCCGGAGAATCCCGCCTACGACCCCATCGACGGCCGCGAGGCGCAGATCCTCGGCAAGGTCAAGGCCGTCATCCGGGAATACTGAGCAAAAAACGGGCCCGAGGGCCCGTTTTTTTGCGTATAGGCTCATGCAGGGAGCGGCATCGTCGAACGCGCAGGGGTTCCAGAATTGTCATTCCGAGGAGCGAAGCGACGTGGGAATCTCGCA
>ERZ834859.3038-NODE-3038-length-12989-cov-23.970079_pt1 | contig 12989 bp, 9 predicted proteins | sample MGYA00519947_ERZ834859 | MGnify/ENA primary metagenome ERZ834859 (study PRJEB31850, sample SAMEA3708763) | human gut metagenome | biome: human gut; feature: human-associated habitat; material: faeces | place: China | collected 2014 ...
GTAAACTTTTTTGTTTTTTGGAGGATAATTTAGCGTTAGCTAAATTTCAATGCCCAACCGACACTCCGCTAAACAACAATTTACCCCAACTTTTGATAAAGAACCATTTTTATTAAAGGTTTGGTAAATTACGGTTTAACCATTGCTTTGCCAATTAATTATAAAAGTTTAGTCAACCTTTTCGACGGTTGAGGTTGTGGGCAAAGCCCACAAATACTTTGCGCTTACACAATCTAACGATAGCCAAACGGCTAGCTGTTTGGCAGCCTAAACACAACAGTGTTACCCTTTAAATGCGACAGCAACAAGAAAAGCCACTTGTTATATAATTTAAAAAACGACCGCTGTCATTATCGGACAGCGGTCGTTATGATTATATAATTTTATTACTTGCTTTCCTGCAAAGTTATGGTAACTTTATCTGTACTGCCGTTTGAGCTGCGGTAATATTCAAGCTCAATTGTATCGCCTGCTTTATGGCTTTCGAGTATATCATAGAACTCGGCGAAGTTGCTTACCTTTTTGCCGTCGGCACCTGTGATAATATCGTTTTCTTTAAGGTCTGTGTTTGCGCAAGGACCGTCCTCGTCAATGCTGTAAATCGCAATGCCCGCAGGCGTGTTTCCACTGCTCTGTACATTTTCACCTGTAACGCCAATTTTTACTCTGCCCTGCACATAGCCGTATTTCATAATGTCATCTATAACATCTTTTACTGTGGCAGAAGGAATTGCAAAGCCCATACCCTCATAATCTGTAGCGGCTATTTTTGCGGATGAAACTCCGATTACCTGACCGTACATATTTACAAGAGCGCCGCCGGAATTGCCGGGGTTAATGGCTGCATCTGTCTGAATGAATTTTACATTTGTCGTAATACTGCTCTGTCTGTCAACTGCAGATACAATACCCTGAGTGATTGAGTTGTTATACTTAACTCCGCCGGGATTACCTATAGCTATTACACTTTCACCAAGTGAAACATCTTTGGAGTTACCGAAGTTTGCGACCTTAAGTCCGCTTGCATCGTCCATTTTCAAAAGAGCAAGGTCTGTGCGTGTATCGTAACCAACAACACCTGCTTTGTACTGCTTGCCGTCGGAAGTAACGACCTGTATAAGGTAGAGAGTTTTGCTGTTGCCAACTACATGAGCATTTGTAATCACATAACCGTCTGATGTAATTATAATTCCGCTGCCCTGCGAAGTGCACTGTGAATCATCTGTGATTTCGTCTGAATAGCAAAGAACGCCGACAATAGAATCTGTTACTTCGTTGCTTGCATATTCGGTGTTGTATTTGGAATCTTTGGCATCGCTCGGTTTAGCTTTTAAGTCAATTCCCTCATAAGAAGAATTTGTCTTGTTGCTGTAATCGGATTCATTATGCTCTTGAGTGCTTGAACTGTCATTGTTAAAGTACGGACTACTCGGTAATGTAAATGTATAGCTGTTATTTGTATTATTTTTGTTGTTGTTTGAATTTGATGCAACATAGGCAATCATTCCGCAGATACTGCCTACACAAAGCAATGACAGCACAACTATTATTACAATTATGCCGGGTGTCATCTTTTTGCGTGGCATATTCGGCATTGGCGGTTGTGCGTATGTATTTGAATAATCAACAGGCGGCTTTTGCTGTGGCACATAAGGCTGTCCGTATGGCTGCTGATTAAAGTTTGGCTGTTGATAATTCTGCTGTCCGTACTGCGGTTGATATTGTTGATACTGTGGTGCGTACGGTTGAGAATATTGCTGCTGTGGATTAGCGTATTGTCCATGCTGAGGCTGATACACAGGTCTGCCGCCAGCCTGCGGATTGCCGTACGGCTGATATTGAGGCGGTTGAGGATTAAACGGCTGTTGATATTGCGGATTCGGATTATACTGCTGATTAAAGTTTGGGTTGTATTGTCCGTTGCAGCCGTTGTTTTGATAATATCCGTTTTGCTGTGGCTGTTCAAAATTCGGTGTTTGAGGAGCAAAGTCATTTTGCGGTTGCTGAGGTTGAGAAAATCCATTTTCAAACGGTTTTTCAGGCTCAAAATTTCGATACTGCGGTGTTACCGATTGTTCGTTAGTCGTTTCTGCGTTGTTTTCTGTATTTTCGGTTTCAAAAACAGGCGCAGGCTGCGGCTCGGTCGGTTTTTCGGTAAAAGGCTTTTCAGGTTCAAACTGATTATTAGAATTGAAATTATTATCCATAAAAATATCTCCTTATTAGTAATGCATAATTCGTATTTGTATAAAATAATTAAGTCAAACTTATATGTTGCAAATTTTTAATTATGAATTACTAATTTATAGCTTTCATAAGTATTATATATCTTTATTGTTTTAAAAGCAACAAAATTATATCACGCTTATGTGAGTATATATTGAAAATTAGGTGATTTTACAAGATTTTTCCTGTAATTTCTTCAAAAAACCAAAAAACTTTTGCAAAAGACTTTATATTTGAAATGATTTATTGTATAATAAAAGTAACTCGGAGCGACTATATTTTTTGTTCCGAAAATTTACTACAAAGGAAGATTAATATGCCATTAGTAAACGCTAAAGAAATGCTTACAAAAGCAAAAGCAGGCCACTATGCAGTTGGTCAGTTCAACATCAATAACCTTGAGTGGACAAAGTCAATTCTTTTAACTGCTCAGGAGCTTAACTCACCTGTAATTCTCGGTGTATCTGAGGGCGCAGGTAAATATATGTGCGGTTACAAGACAGTCGTTGGTATGGTAAACGGTATGCTCGAAGAGCTTAACATTACTGTTCCGGTTGCTCTCCACCTTGATCACGGTTCATACGAAGGCGCTAAGGCTTGCATTAAGGCAGGTTTCAGCTCAATTATGTTTGACGGTTCACACTACCCAATCGAAGAGAATATTGCTAAGACTAAGGAACTCGTAGCTGCTTGTAACATTCTCGGTCTTTCACTTGAGGCTGAAGTTGGTTCAATCGGCGGTGAGGAAGACGGCGTTATCGGTATGGGCGAGTGCGCAGATCCTAAGGAATGTAAAATGGTTGCTGACCTCGGCGTAACAATGCTCGCTGCAGGTATCGGTAACATTCACGGTAAGTATCCTGCAAACTGGAAGGGCCTTAGCTTTGAAACTCTTGATGCGATTCAGCAGCTTACAGGCGATATGCCACTCGTTCTCCACGGCGGTACAGGCATCCCTGCTGATATGATCAAGAAGGCTATTTCACTCGGTGTTTCAAAGATCAATGTAAATACAGAGTGCCAGCTTGCATTTGCTGATGCTACAAGAAAGTATGTTGAGGCAGGTAAGGACTTAGAGGGTAAGGGCTTTGACCCAAGAAAGCTCCTTGCTCCGGGTGCAGAGGCTATCAAGGCTACTGTTAAAGAGAAAATGGAACTCTTCGGTTCAGTCGGTAAGGCTTAATCGTATAGCTTAATATTTTCACAAATTTAAGGCTTCGTCTTTTGACGGAGCCTTTTTTGTGCTGCACACTTTGTTGCTCACATATTTTCAACAAAATAATGCACAAAATTTCGTTGGTGAAATTTTGAATTAATATTGACATATATTATCAACTGTTGTAACATATTAATATAATATTTTGAGGAAATGCGGAATATTAAATCAAAATTACAAAGAGGTTGATAATGTGAAATATAATAAATTATTAAAAGGTATTACTGCTTCCGCACTTGCACTTACAGTGCCTATGTCAATGCTTGCTATGGGCGGATTGGCAGTGTCGGCAGCAAGCACCGATGAAAATGTAGGCGAAGGCACAAAGATTTACTTTGATATTGACTCAACAGGTTGGGAAAACTATACTACGATTTATTGCCATATCTGGAGAGCTGACGGTACGGGAGAATGGACAAATTGGCAAACAAGGAAAGAAATATGCACTAAAGAAGATAACGGTTTATACTCCTATGATGTTGCAAAAACTGGCAATGCCGACGAAATCGTGCAGTCGGGCGACCACAATTACTATTGCGTAATTTTCAGTGCAGACACAGGTATGCAGACATATAACACAATTATGAACGGCAACTGCCTTGGCGATACCTGCTATGTTACAGGTAATTTATTGGAAAATCCTGCAGACAGTTGGAAAAAATGTACAGAGGCGGCATGGAAGAATCATCCCGAGTGCGGTCCTGTAAAAGCAATTACTTCAACAAGCAGGGTAATAGGTTCTGCTTTACCTGACGGTGTGACCGATGCCGATCTTTTGGCAGAGTATTTATGTGTATACTTTTACGAAGAAGTCGATCCCCAAGAAACAGGCAACCTTGCAAAAATACTTAATGTTAAGAAAAATGACCTTATCGACAGTGTTAAAGTAAAAATTAATAAAGAAAAAGCTGACGATTATATTAACGATGATGAAGCAGAAAAAAGGCTGAATACTATTCTTGATGTTATTAATACCGCTTACCAAGATATTTCCGATTCGGACGAGTATGATATAAACCTTGACGGTAAGTTTGATGTACAGGATGTTACATATTTGCAGTTAGGCATTTCGGGAAAAGATCAGTTTAACGATACGCAGAAAGAAATTGCCGATTATAACAACGACGGCAAAATTGATGTTCAGGATGTAACGAAAGCGCAGGTGATTATTTCAGAAGTAACTGTACCGGTTAAACCGAATCCCACGCCCGATCCTAATCCCGAACCCGATCCTGAGCCAGAGCCAGAGCCTGAACCTGAGCCTGAACCTACAACAAGCTATAACAGAGAATTTGCTGACAGGGTTATTGAACTTGTAAATATTGAGCGTGCCAAAGAGGGACTGAAACCGCTGAAAAAAGATGATACACTTAACGGTCTTTCTGATATTCGTGCAAAAGAAACAGTTACTTTATTTGAACATAAACGACCTAACGGTACAAAATGGTCAACAATTCTTAAGGAAAACAATGTATCTTACACTAATGCGGCTGAGAATATTGCATCAGGATATTCAACACCGGAGGATGTTGTGAATGCATGGATGAATTCGGAAGGTCACAGAGCAAGTATTATGAGCGAAACTTATGAAAAAATCGGTGTTTCTTGCTATATCGATAATAATTCTGAATATAAATATTATTGGGATCAGTTGTTTATAAAGGACTAAAAAGCAATATGACGAATATAAAAGCAATACTGTATGATATGTACGGTATTGCTTTTTATTTATGCTACACATAACCAATACTTTATCTATTGAAAATTTAACCAAAATGATGTATAATATAATATTAGTACGAAAGAATGTAGTACGCATTATTAATTAAAAAGGAAGTAATTTTATGGCTAAGAAAGAATTTAAATCAGAGTCAAAAAGACTTCTCGACCTGATGATTAATTCAATTTATACTCATAAGGAGATTTTCCTTAGAGAGCTTATTTCAAATGCAAGCGATGCTATTGATAAGCTTTGCTTTATTGCACTTACAGACGATAAGCTTAATATGAGCAGAGATGATTTTAAGATTTTTATAAAGCCCGACAAGGAAAACCGCACGCTTACAATTACCGATAACGGTATTGGTATGGATAAGGATGACCTTGAAAACAACCTTGGTACAATCGCATCTTCGGGTTCATATAAGTTTAAGCAGGAGATGGGCGAAAAGCAGGATGATATCGACATTATCGGTCAGTTCGGCGTTGGCTTTTACTCCGCTTTTATGGTAGCAAAGAAAATTACCGTTGTTACTAAGAAATACGGCTGTGACACAGCTTACAAGTGGGAATCTGACGGCGCAGACGGTTACGAAATCACCGAAACAGAGAGGGACGAAATCGGTACAACAATTGTACTTGAAATTAAGGACAATACAGAGGAAGAAAACTATGATGAGTTCCTTGAGCAGTACAGAATTCAGGGACTTATCAAGAAGTATTCCGACTATATCCGCTATCCGATTATGATGGATATGACTCACAGCAGAGTTAAGGAAGAAACCAAGGACAGCGAAAAACCGGAGTATGAGGATTATACAGAAACCGAAACTCTTAACAGTATGCTCCCAATCTGGCAAAGAGCAAAGAAAGATGTTAAGCAGGAGGAGTACGATAATTTTTATCGTGAAAAGTTTATGGCTATGGACAAGCCTTTGCATACAATCGTAACTTCCGTAGAGGGTGTTGTTACATACAAGGCATTGCTTTTCATTCCGTCACAGGCACCTTACGATTACTATACAAAGGAATACAAAAAGGGACTTCAGCTTTATTCAAGCGGTGTTCTTATTATGGAAAACTGCGAGGAGCTTTTACCTGAACATTTCAGATTTGTAAAGGGTATTGTTGACAGTGCAGACCTTTCTCTTAACATTTCAAGAGAGATGCTCCAGCATGACCGTCACCTTATCACTATTGCACAGAACATTGAGAAGAAGATTAAGAACGAGCTTACTTCAATGCTTGCAAATGACAGAGAAAATTATGAAAAGTTCTTCAATGCCTTTGGCAGACAGCTTAAGTACGGAGTATCTGCCGACTACGGTATGCATAAAGAAGAATTACAAGACTTACTTATGTATTACTCTTCTACAGAGAAAAAACTTGTAACTCTTTCGGAATATGTTGACAGAATGAAAGAGGATCAGAAGTTTATTTACTTTGCAGTCGGCGAGAACATTTCTTCAATTGACAATCTCCCGCAGACAGAACTTTTGCGTTCAAAGGGTTACGAAATCCTCTATTGTACAGAAGAAATTGATGAGTTCTCACTCCAGACTCTTATGCAGTACAAGGAAAAGCGTTTCTGTTCGGCTACAAACGATGACCTCGGTATTGAGAATGATGAAAACAAAGAGGAAGAAAAGGACAGCAGTGCAATCCTTACTTTTGTAAAAGAAACACTTGGCGATAAGGTCAGCGAAGTTGTTGCGTCTAAAAAGTTGGTTTCTCACCCTGTTTGCCTTACCGCAAAGGGCGGCATTTCATTTGAAATGGAAAAATACTTCAATGCGGTTCAGCCTGACAGCGGTATGAAAGCACAGAGAGTGCTTGAGCTTAATATGAATCACCCGGCTGTAAAGGCAATGGAAAGCGCAGTGCAGACGGATATTGAAAAAGCAAAGAAGTACGCAGAGCTTCTCTACGATCAGGCTCTCCTCATTGCAGGACTTCCGATTGAAAATCCCGGTGAATATGCAGATCTCGTCTGCAGTCTTATGGTGTAATTAAATAATTATCTTAAAGCGGTTGCATTAGTTGCATCCGCTTTTTTGTTGCAATTTTTGTGTGTGCGTGTTATTATAAAAACGGGTGATTTAATGAAAAAATCCGGAGTGTTTACATTCTTTTATAGGCTGTTGCTCACGCTTATGCTTATGGTCGGTATTAACGGCATTTTTCTTGCAGAGATGCTTGACAGGTGGTATTTTCCGCTTATCAGTGTTTTTGCGTTTGTTGCCGCAAATGTTTTTCCGTCTGTTGCAAAAGGCGGCTATCCGTCTTTTAAATTCAGAATGATTGCACACGGCAGTGAATTGCTCTTGCAATTTTTAATAACAACTCTGCTTTCAAGTGTGATTTATATTCAGTCGGCTTTTCAAATGTTACCTGACAATTGGGTAAAATGGGCGCTGTGCCTTGGAGGTGCTCTGCTTGCGGAGTTTATTTTGTTTTGGAACGGTATCATTTCCGTTTATTGCACATCGGTTCAACTTGGCATAAAGCATAGGTTTATCGGAATAATTTGCGGTTTTATTCCGATTGTAAATTTATTTTGTCTTGGCGTTATTATAAAAATAACTATGCAAGAGGTTAATTTTGAGATTGATAAAGCCGAACAAGACAGAAAAAGAATTAATGAGAAAATTTGCAAAACAAAATACCCTGTATTGCTTGTGCACGGTGTGTTTTTTCGTGACAGCGCATATTTCAATTATTGGGGCAGAGTGCCGGCAGAGCTTATTGCAAACGGTGCAGAAATTTACTACGGTAATCACGAATCGGCCGCATCTGTAGATGACAGCGCCAAAGAGATTGCCGAGAGAATTAAACAAATCGTTGCGGAAACAGGTTGTGAAAAGCTGAACATTATTGCTCATTCAAAGGGCGGGCTTGATTGCAGAAAGGCGATTGCCTGTTACGGCGTTGAAGATATGACAGCATCGCTCACCACAATAAACACTCCGCATCGTGGCTGCGGTTTTGCCGACTATCTTTTAACAAAAGTTTCGCCTAATGTTAAAAACAAAATTGCTTTTGCATACAATAACGCACTTTTAAAGTTTGGCGACAAAAATCCCGACTTCATCTCTGCCGTAACCGACCTTACGCAGGCAAATTGTACGAAACTTAACGCTGATGTATTTGACTCACCAAAGGTTTATTATCAGAGCTTTGGCTCAAAGCTGAACAGAGCGTCGGGAGGAAAATTTCCGCTTAACTTTTCCTACAATCTTGTAAAATATTTTGACGGCGAGAATGACGGCTTGGTTTCAGAAAACTCCTTTGCCTGGGGCGAAAAATATACATACATTACTACAAAAGGTAAAAGAGGTATTTCTCACGGAGATATGATTGACCTTAACCGTGAAAATATTAAGGACTTTGACATAAGAGAATTTTATGTGCAGATACTTGCAGACTTGAAAAAATCAGGTTATTGATAAGGAGGATAAAGATAATATGAAGAGAAAAGACTATATTTCATGGGACGAATACTTTATGGGTGTGGCTATTCTTGCCTCAAAGCGCAGTAAAGACCCGAACACTCAAGTAGGTGCGTGTATTGTAGACAATAACAATATCATTCTTTCAACAGGTTACAACGGCTTTCCTTTCGGTTGTTCCGATGACGATTATCCGTGGTGCAGAGATGGTGAAGACACAAAGTACAGCTATGTGGTACACGCCGAGCTTAATGCTATACTTAATGCAAGAGGCAAAAATCTTAAGGGTGCAAGGCTGTATGTTGACCTTTTTCCTTGCAACGAATGTGCAAAAGCCATTATTCAGTCGGGTATAGCAGAGGTTGTTTATCTTTATGATAAATATGCCGACAGCGCCGCAACTGTTGCGTCTAAAAGAATGTTGCAGTCGGCAGGGGTAGCGTGCCGTAAATTTACTTCCGACAAAAAGAGCCTTTCAATTGATTTTGAAAAGTAATATTGAGAAAAATATATAGCCTTTGATTTGTTTTCGGTCAAAGACTATAAGATTATTTGAGATAGCATTAATAAATTATGGTTTAGCAAATTGATTTTCCAAGCAATTATAAAAGTTTGGTCAACCTTTTCAAAGGCTGTGGGTGTGGGCAAAGCCCACAAATACTTTCCGCTTATGCAATGATGTGACCTTTTTGTGTTAAAGTTGACAAATAAAAAAATTTATATTTTTGATGATTGTATATGTAACTGAATTGCACAATTTTGTATTGACAGTAAATTTCATATTTGCTATTATTTTTATTGTATATTGAGAAGTATATAAAATATTTTGTCATAATGACAAGGAGAGAAAATAAATGAAAAAATTTTTAGCATCAATTATTGCTGTGGTTTTAGCTGTAAGCGGGTTATCTGTGATTTCAATTACAGCAAATGCGGCAACTATTTTTATAAGCGGCAACTATGAATATACTGTAAATTCAGATGATACCGTAAATATTGCGGGATATAAGGGTATAGCAACCGATATTACAATTCCGTCACAAATTTTAAATAAAAATGTTGTAAAAATTTCTGATAATTCTTTTTACAACAATAGCACATTAACTTCTGTTAAAATACCAAATACAATAAAAGTTGTCGGTTCAATGGCATTTCACAATTGTACAAAACTTTCAAAAGTTACATTACCAAGCAATCTTACGGAAATTGGCTATAATGCATTTGAAGGAACAACAGCACTTACAACAATTACAATTCCAAAAACAGTTACAACAGCCGGTAATAATGTATTTAACGGTTCGGCACTTAAAACAGCCGCTATAGAAAACGGCGCAACAGCAGTAGCAGACAATCTTTTCAGTAACGCTAAAAATTTAACTAAAGTAACTATACCAAATACAGTTAAAAAAATAGGTTCAATGTCCTTTTATGACTGTACAAAACTTTCATCGGTAACTTTGCCGAATACTCTTACATCAATCGAAACATCTGCATTTAAAAATTGCCAAGCTATGAAATCTATTACTATTCCAAAGAGTGTTACATATTTTGGTACAACCGCAGTGGGCTATAGTGATGGCAGAGTTATTGACGGATTTATAATTTACGGCTATAAAAATACAGAGGCGCAGACATACGCAACCAAAAATAAAATTACATTCAAAGCTTTGCAGGAGGAAACTGTACCTGTAGGTGATATAAATAATGACGGCAAAATAGATGTATCGGATGTTACATACTTACAGATGTATCTTTCGGGCAATTCATCATATGTAATTAAAAATACAAAGGCGGCAGACGCAAACGGCGACGGTAAAATTGATGTTGCCGATGTTACAAAGATTCAGACTATTATTGCTTCGTAATTAAAATTTAATATTAAAAGTACATTAAAGCTGTTCGGGCAAGAGTTACCGAACAGCTTTTTGCTTTTATAAATGATAAAATACGGGAATAAAAAGACAGTAATCGGGATAGAATATTTTTGAATAATCTTGACTGATTTACGACTGAATTTGAATGACTTAAAAATGCAAAAGCAAAATCACTTGTTAAAACGCACAAAATTATATGCGATTTTTGATATAAACTAACTGAATTTCAGTTTTAATGATTTTTTTTGAAAGAATTTGCTTGACTTTAACAAAACAGGTGTTATAATGTAGTCAAGAGGTGAGGGAAATGCTTACTCAGGAAAGATACCAAACAATACTTCAAATATTAAGCGAGAAAAACACAGTCACGGTACAGGAGCTTACAAAGCTTTTGAATACATCGGAGTCAACCATAAGGCGTGACCTCACAACACTTGACGAGATGGGCAAGCTTAATAAAGTATTCGGAGGAGCAACCTCAATTCACCAGCTTTCGGGCGTATATGAGGCTGATGTGAAATCAAGAGAAGGTATAATGCTTGACGAAAAGAAAGCAATCGCAATCTATTGTGCAAAACTTATTAACGATACGGATTTTGTATATATAGACGCAGGCACAACCACTGATATTCTCACAGATTACATTACAAACAAAAACGCAACCTATGTTACAAACGGTATTACCCACGCAAAAAATCTTATAAGAAAGGGACTTACAACATACACAATCGGCGGCAGAATCAAACCTGCTACCGAGGCTATTATGGGCGCGGAAGGTTTAAGGTCGCTGAAAACCTTTAACTTTACAAAATCCTTTATGGGTACTAACGGAATTGAATTAAATGCAGGCTTTACCACTCCTGATATGGAAGAGGGCTTGATCAAAGAGGAAGTTATAAAAAGAAGTTATATGTCTTTTGTTCTTGCCGACAATACCAAATTCAGAAAGGTATTTCCGATTACCTTTGCAGAGCTTAAAGACTGCTGTATTATAACCGACAAACTCCCGTATAATGAGTTTTCGGAAAAAACAATAATCAAGGAGGTTATGAAGTGATTTACACAGTTACACTAAACCCGTCAATTGATTACATCGTTCGTCTTGATGAGCTTAAGACAGGCATTACAAACAGAACAACAAGCGAGGAATATTACATCGGCGGCAAGGGAATAAATGTTTCTTGCGTACTTGCCGAACTCGGTATCAAGAGCACAGCGCTTGGTTTTGTTGCAGGATTTACCGGAGAGGCTATTGAAAAAGGTCTTAAAAATCCAAAAATCACAGCAGATTTTATCACGCTTAAAAGCGGAATTTCAAGAATAAACATCAAAATCAAGGCAGGCGAAGAAACCGAAATCAACTGTCAAGGACCGCACATAGATGAGGAAGAACTTTTGAATCTGTTTGATAAAATCGACAATATTCAGAGTGGTGATACACTTATCATTGCAGGAAATATTCCAAATACATTGCCTGACGACGTTTATGAAAGAATCATCGAAAGACTTGACGGAAAAGATGTAAGAATTGTAGTTGACGCAACTAAAAAGTTGCTTGTTAATTCACTAAAATACAAACCGTTTTTAATCAAACCGAACCGTCAGGAGCTTTCAGAAATTTTTGACACAACAGTAAAGACAGAAAGCGATGTTGTCAAATATGCACAGGAATTGCAGAAAATGGGTGCAAAAAATGTTCTCGTTTCTCTGGGCGGCGACGGTGCATTACTTGTTGACGAATTCAGAAAGGTTCATAAAGAGGGCGTTATTAAAGGTCACAAGGTACTGAATACAGTAGGCTCGGGTGACTCAATGGTAGCAGGCTTTGTAGCCGGCTGCATTGACAAAAACGATTACGCCTATGCGTTAAAGCTCGGCAGTGCCTGCGGAAATGCAACAGCATTTTTAAACGGACTTGCCACAAAAGATAAAATTGATGAATTGCTCGCTCAATTCTGAGTGGGTAGAAATAAATAAACTAAAAAGGAGAAAAATTTATGCGTATTACTGATTTATTAAAACAAAGTGCCATAGAGCTTAATGTATCAGTGGCATCAAAACAGGCAGCAATCGACAAGCTCGTTTCATTGCACGACAAGAGCGGAAACCTTGTAAACGCAGCCGAGTATAAGAAAGGAATCCTCGCAAGAGAGGAAATGGGAACAACAGCAGTCGGTATGGAGGTTGCCATTCCGCACGCAAAGAGCACAGCAGTTAAAGCTCCTGCACTTGCTGCAATTACAGTTCCTAACGGTGTAGATTATGAGGCTCCGGACGGACAGCCTTGCAAACTTATTTTTATGATAGCGGCTACAACAGACGGCGATGTTCACCTTGAGGTTCTCGCAAGACTTATGCAGCTTTTAATGCATGAAGATTTTACAGCGAAACTTAAAGCCGCAAAAACTCCGAAAGAATTTATCTCGATTATTGACGCAAAAGAAACAGAGAAGTTCCCCGATGAACCAAAGGCAGAAGTTCCTGCAAAGAAGGGTTACAGAGTTC
>ERZ834859.3040-NODE-3040-length-12986-cov-3.403990_pt1 | contig 12986 bp, 8 predicted proteins | sample MGYA00519947_ERZ834859 | MGnify/ENA primary metagenome ERZ834859 (study PRJEB31850, sample SAMEA3708763) | human gut metagenome | biome: human gut; feature: human-associated habitat; material: faeces | place: China | collected 2014 ...
TCCACCCCCGTGTTCTCGTGGTCGGCGATGATACCGGCCGCGACGTAGGCGTTGAGGTCGTTGCCCGCTGCCATGGGCGCGTGACCATCCACCTGGCCGGAGACGGTCTGCGCGCCGACCGCGATGCGGCGGCATGTCTCCTCGTCGGCGCCAAAGACCCCGGGGAGGTTCATCATCTCGCCCAGGCCGAAGATCGCACCGCGATACTCGTCCACGAAGGCCCGCATATCCCCCGCAGTGATGACCGCACCCGCCTGCTCGTCGGGAAGGGCGGGAACACAGGAGGGCATCATGAACTTGATGTCGAGCGGCGCGCGCGAGGCGTCCTCAATCATGAACGCAAGGCCGTCGAGACCGCACACGTTGGCGATCTCATGGCTGTCGGCGATGGCGGTTGTGGTGCCGCGGGACAGGGCCATGCGGGCATACTCGGCCGGGCGGATATTCGAGCTCTCGATATGCAGGTGGCCATCGATGAAGCCAGGGGCGAGGTAACGGCCCTGGCAGTCGACGACGCGCATCGCCTCCCATGCGGGAACGGAGGCGTCCTCGCAATCGCGACCCTCGAACAGCACGCCCGCGATGCAACCGAACTTCACCGCAACCTGTCCGCGCGCCACGCGCAAGCGATACACATCGACGATGCACGCATTCACGAACACGAGGTCCGCCGGCGCACGGCCCTCGGCCACATCGACCAAAGCCTGCATGAGTTTGACCAGATCGGTTTCCATATCCACGGCACCTGCCCTTCGCGCGCGTTCACATTTCACCCATGGTACCCACGCGCGCCCAATCGAAACGCACAAGAGGACCCGGCCAGCCGATTACCGGCCAGGCCCCGTCATCGGTTCCCGCCCGCCATCGGTTCCCGCCCGTCATTGGCTCCCGCCCGCCATCGCAACCGAAGACGAATGGCCGCATTTCACCGAAAAAGGCCGACCGGGAAAACCGATCGACCTTTTGAATGTGCAATTTGCACCCGTCCCCTTTTACAAAGGGCGGAGCTTAGGCCAGGCGGGCAAACTTGCGCTTGCCGACCTGCAGGACCGTGCCGGGTTTGAGGGCCGCGGGGTCCACGTTGTAGGTCTTGGGTGCGATAGCCTCGCCGTCGAGCTTGACGCCGCCGCCGTCGATGTCGCGACGAGCCTGGCCGGCGCTCGGGACCAGACCGGCGGCCTGCAGCACGGCGGGCAGGTACACGAGACCCTCGTCATTGACGGAGATCTCGACGGAAACCTCGGCAATGTCGGTGGGCAGGTCGTGATTCTTGTGAACGCGGTCGAACTCGGCCTCGGCCGCCACGGCGTCCTCGGCGGAGTGATAGGTGGTCACCAAATCACGGCCAAGAGCGCGCTTGAGCTCGTAGGGGTTGGCGGAGCCGTCGGCCAGCGCGGCATCGATGGCGTCGACCTCGGCGGGCGCGAGCGAGCTTGCCAGGCGATAGTACTTGCCGATCATCTCGTCCGGAATCGACATGGTCTTACCGAACATATCGGCCGGCGCATCGGTGAGGCCGATGTAGTTGCCGTAGGACTTGGACATCTTGCGGGTGCCATCGGTGCCCTCGAGCAGCGGCATGGTAAGCGCGATCTGCGGCTCCATGCCCATCTTCTCCATGAGCTCACGGCCGGCGAGGAGGTTGAAAAGCTGGTCGCTGCCGCCCATCTCGACGTCGGCCTCGATCTTGACCGAGTCGTACGCCTGCATGATGGGGTACAGGAACTCGTGCAGCGCGATGGGCGTCTGGGACTGATAGCGCTTGGTAAAGTCATCGCGCTCGAGAATACGGGCGACGGTGAACTTGGAGGCGATGGAGAGGAGCTCCTTGAGGTCCATGGGGAACATCCAGTCGCCGTTGTGGACGATGGTCGTCTTCTCGGGGTCGAGGATCTTCATGGCCTGGGAGACGTAAGTCGCGGCGTTGGCCTCGACCTCCTCCTGGGTGAGCTGCGGGCGCGTGGAGTTCTTACCGGACGGGTCGCCGATGGTGGCGGTGCCGTTGCCGATGATGAGGGTCACGCGGTGGCCGAGGTCCTGGAACTGGCGCATCTTGCGCAGCGGGACGGCATGGCCGAGGTGGAGGTCCGGGCTCGTGGGGTCGACGCCCAGCTTGATGTTGAGCGGCACGCCGCGCTCGAGCTTCTTCTTGAGGTCGGCCTCGGGCACGATCTTGGAAGCGCCAGAGGTGATGATGCGCATTTGCTCGTCTACGGGCAACATGAGATGCACCTTTCCTGGAGGGTCATAGCACCCTCGCCGCGACCGCGCCCGGATGGCGCGAACGGGCGGTGCTGAGAAACGACAGATTAGTTAAGTGTAGCCGAACTGAACGAGCGTCTGCAATCACCCGTGACACGAGCGCCCACGCCTGCGCCGGGCACATCATGCGACGCCGACCCATCACGGGCGGCACCGTCGTCACATGCGATACAGGCGCGTCCTGCCCTTCTCATCCACACGCACGGTAAGGCGCGCCCCCGAGCTTTTGCGGTCGAGTTCGACGAGGAAGCGATCGCCCGTCTGACTCGCGAGGCGGCGCGGGCAGGTGGGACAGTTGTTCGAACATGGGCCCTCGGCAGTAAGCAGGCAGTGCTCTGTGATCATGAGGGGCGTCGAGCCGTCCGCCGCGATGTCGACGATGTCGCCCGGATGATGGTGCTCGACGGCGTGAGGGCTCTCCGCAGACTCCGCAGATGAGGCACCCGCCGCCCCGGCACAATGCATCCGAGCCGACGCGAGTTCCTCCGGCACGGGGTCTCCCGTCGCAGGGTCCCCCGATGCGGGGTCCTCCATCTGGGCCCTAACCGACGCGAGGTCCTCCATTGTGAGCTCCTCGGGGAGCCAAACGCGACGCGCACCGAGGCGGACCAGGACGCGGGCAGTCTCGGCGTTCCACACCTGCAGCGGCGACCCCACCTCCCAGGGTACGTCGGCAGCACGAACCGTCGGAATCTGACCGATGTTGCGAACCACGACGGCGGAGGCTTCTCCGCGAACGACACGCTCACAAGCGGCTCGCACGCCCTCGAGGTCCTCGAGTCGGCAAACTTCGCCGAGGTCGACAGCGGTATGAGACGATTTGCAAGCACCGCCCGCGCCCGGTTCGACCGTACCCGGCTCGACCGCGCACGCACCGCCCGCGCCCGGTTCGCCCGCCGCCCCATTTTCTCGGCGACGGCGAGCATGGGCAAAGCGAGCGGGCGCGGCAGGCGCACAGTCGACGCCTAACTCGCTGGCAGCAATCCCTTCACGTCCGGCACCGGCTTCCGACGCCTCGAGACACGCCTCGGGCGCCACGCCCCCGGATTCTGCGGCGGCCAGGCGGACCTCCTCTTCGCGCATCTCCCGCACCGCGGCCTCGGCCTCCAAAATCGTGCTCGCCGAGCGGACCACGTGCACGGCGCTGCCCGCCTCGACTTTTCGCTTGCAGGGAATGAGCACTTCCTCCCCCGAAGCCACATCGCGCGGGCACGGAACGATCGGCCAGCGCTTGGGGACATCGGCCGGCGCATCCGGGCCGGGGGTCGAGCGAATCTCGAGCATGTCACCAGCAGCCACCTCGCAGTCGAACGCCACCAGCGCCCCCTCGTAGCGCGGCTCCACAACATGGCCGGCCCGCAGACCCTGATTGATAGCGCGCTCGACACTCATGAGATCGCTGCCGGTGGCAGCGTGCCCACCCTCGAGGTACCCCGAGGTGAAACCGCGGCTGAACGAACGTGCCAGGCACGCCTCCAGCCCGTCGAGTTCGACATCGCCGAGCGGTCGACCCGCCAAGGCGGCATCGAGCGCCTCGCGATAGCATCGAACCACGTTGTACACATAGTCGGGGCTCTTCATGCGGCCCTCGATCTTGAATGCCGAGACACCCGCCTCAAGCATTTCGGCGATATGCCGGATACCAAGGTAATCGCGTGGGCACAGCAGGCGATCGCCATCGGGGCGCATCGCCTGCTCTTCCGCCGCACGTCCGCGTTCCCAGGCACCACCCGCAAGGACCGCGCCCGAGCCATCCTGCAACTCATAAGCCAGGCGACACGGCTGGGTGCAGTCGCCTCGATTTGCCGAACGGCCCCGCATCAAAGCTGAATATGAGCAGGCTCCGGAATAGCAGATGCAAATCGCCCCGTGGCAGAACGCCTCGATCTCAACGCCCGTGGCGCACAGCTCGGCCAACTCGGCCACCGACAGCTCACGGGCGCACGTCACGCGCTCGACCCCGAGCTCGCGCGCGGCAAAGTCCACGGCGGCGGTGCACTGCGCGCCTGCCTGGGTGGACAGATGCAGCTCGGCATCGGGTAACGCGGCTCGTATACGGGTAATGAGGCCCATATCCGCGACGATTAGGGCGTCGGCGCCCGCGGCAAGCGCGCTGCCCGCCAGCGCCACGGCATCGCCGAGCTCGTCATCCCGCACGTACACGTTGAGCGTCACGTAGACACGCGCCCCGTGGGCGTGCGCCAGCACGCACGCCGAAGAGAGCTCCGCAAGCGAGAAGCCCCCGTTGGCCGCACGCGCGTTGAACGATCCGAGCCCCACGTAAACGGCATCGGCGCCGGCGGCCATCGCCGCCCGCAACGCATCGGGAGTGCCCGCAGGCGCCAAAAGCTCAACCATATTCGCCCTTTCCCAGCATGTAATTTAGCTTAAGAACCCGACGCCACGCGGGCGCTGGTCCTCGCATGCGGTATCGTACCAGCTATCTATGTGTACGTGACCGGGCTCCTCGCCCGATTGGATCACAGGAGGTCAACTATGGGTCCTCGCCAGCGTCATGCGCGCTCTCGCGCAAAAACGCACGCCACCCCCGTCGTGCTCTTCTCCGTGCTGGGCTTTCTCCTCGTCGCCGGCATCGCGTTCGGCATCGGCATGCTCGGCAACATCAACCGTTGGCTCTCCGATCTCCCCGATTACACGGATGCCGACGAGTACCTCGTGAGCGAGCCCACGCATATCCTGGACTCCCAGGGCACCGAAATCGCCACGTTCTTCGTCCAGAATCGTGAGAGCGTCACGGCCGACAAGGTCTCCGAGTGGGTCCTCAAGGGCACCGTCGACGTCGAGGACGAGCGTTTCTACGAGCACAACGGCGTCGACATCATCGGCATCGGACGCGCCGTCCTGGCACAGCTTTCCGGCCGATCCGAAGGCGCCTCGACCATCACCCAGCAGCTCGTGCGCAACACTATCCTGTCCGAAGAGCAGTTTGACCAGACCATCGAACGCAAGGTGCGCGAGGCTTTCATCGCCATGGAGATGGAGAAGATCTTCTCCAAGGATGAGATCCTCATGATGTACCTCAATACCATCTACTACGGACATGGCGCCTACGGCATCCAGGCCGCCTCCAAGACGTACCTCTCCAAGAATGCCAGCGAGCTCACGCTCGCCGAGGCCGCGCTGCTCATCGGCCTGCCCAACTCGCCCTCGTACTACGACCCCACCGTCAACCCCGATGTGGCCGTCGACCGCCGCAACAAGGTTCTCGGCAACATGCTGCGCATCGGGACCATCTCCCAGGATGAGTACGACGCCGCCGTAGCCGAGCCGCTCGCACTCAACGTCACCGAGACCTCCGACACCGGCATCTCCGTGTACGCGCATCCCTACTTCGTCGACTACGTGAAGTCTCTGCTGCAGGAGGAGTTCTCCACCGACGTCCTGTTCAAGGGTGGCCTCACCGTGACCACCACCATCGACCCCGCGATCCAGCAGGCCGCCGAGACCGCTGCCGTCGAGAACATCAACAAGTACCCTGCCGCAAACGACCTGCAAATCGGCATGAGCGTAGTCGACCCCAAGACCGGCCACATCAAGGCCATGGTCGGCGGCCGCGATTACAACGCCGACCCCAACCACGTCAACCATGCGACCGCCAAACGCCAGCCCGGATCCTCCTTCAAGAGCTTCACCCTGGCCACCGCCATCAAGATGGGTGTGAATCCCAACATCACCATCAACTGCGAGTCCCCCATGTACTGGGACAATCCCGGTGGCGAGGACATCAAGATCCAGAACATTGGTAATCACAACTACGGGTACCGCTCCCTTGCCTCCGCGACCGCCGTGTCTTCCAACACCGGCTACGTGCAGCTGGCCGAGACCATCGGCAATCAGAACATCCTGCAGACCTGCAAGAGCCTCGGTCTGGACACCTCCTCGATGCACGACGTCCTCTCGATGACGCTGGGCACCGGCGACGTCACGACGCTGCAAATGGCCAACGCTTACGCTTCCTTCGCCAACGGCGGAGAGCACCGCGCACCCGTTGCCATCACCGAGATCAAGTCGCGCACCGGCGAGGTCGTGTACACGCACAAGGACGAGGAGACCCAGGCCCTCACCGCCGGCGATGCCGCGGCCGTGACCGAGGTCCTCGAAACCGTCATGGAGCGTGGCGGCACCGGCGTTACCGGCAACCCCTGGATCAAGCAGCCCATCGCCGGCAAGACGGGAACCGCCGGTACTGCCTCCGACACCACGGACCTGTGGTTCTGCGGCTACACCCCCCAGCTCTCCGTCTCGATCTGGGTCGGCCACTCCGGCACGAACACGCCCATCAAGAACGTCAACAACAGCACGATGACCCTGCCCGTCTTCAAGGCCTTCATGAAGGCCGTCCTGGCCGACACGCCCCGAGAGGAATTCCCCGAGGGTCCGACGCCCGAGTACAAGCCCAACAGCGAGTGGAAGTTCTCCCACACCAAGTCCTCCGGGGAGCTCGCCGCACAGCAGCAGGCCGAGGAAGAAGCTCAGCAAGAGGAGGAGTCTGGAGATGACGAGGGTCAGGAGGAGGAGCCTCAGACCCCCACGACCCCGCAGCCTCCCACGACCCCGCAGCCTCCCGTGACCCCGCAGCCTCCCGTGACTCCTGCCCCCGAGACCGGCGGAACAACCCCCACGACGCCCCAATAGCACGCACCCTGCACAGGTACACGCAAATCGCCCCCGCCATGCGACGGGGGCGATTTCATATCAATCCATATTGCAGCTCCAGGGCCGCCATGGGCACGCGGCAGGAAACGAGCCAACAGCGGGACAGGCGCACCGGGCACCTAAGACCCGCACGTGCGCTACTCCAACCGACCGTTCCTCACGCGACCTACCTCGAACGGCGCCAATAGGATACGAGCAGCGCGATAAGGGCGACGGGAAGGACCACAAGCAAAGTGAACAGCACGGTGTGCACGATCATGGGGCTCACTTGCGCACGCTCCTCAGCTTGCCGATCATGAGCTCGAACTGCTCACCGTCGGAGGCAGTCCGCGTAATGACTAGGATGGTGTCGTTGCCGGCAAGCGAACCGAGGACATCGGGCAGCTCGGCCGCATCGATGGCCGCGGCGATGCCGAGAGCCGTACCGGGCTGGGCCTTGATGATCACGAGATTCTCAGTGCGCTGCACGCCGATCACCAGCTCGGAGACCATGCGCTGGAGATGCAGGTCCTCCGCCAAGACGTACATGCCCTCAGGAAGCTTGTGCAGGCCCATGTCGGCGATATCGCGCGACACGGTCGCCTGGGTGCAGTCGAAACCGCACGCTTTGAGCTCATCGACGAGCATCCGTTGCGTGCGAACATCCGCAGTGCGCACGATCTCGCGGATAGCGTCTTGACGACCGTTGCGTTTCTTAGCCATGGAAATCACCGTCCCCATTGCGGGCGCGCCGCTTGCAGCGGAACACGCCCGTAACTCAGGCCCTCTCGAACCCCTTCTTACTTATGCTTGAACCATTCTTGCATAGAATGCTCAATTGATAAGCACAAGGTGAATAATGTTGCAAAATTTACGATTCCAAGAGTCTACGGGCACGGCGTCAAAGCGCCCTCGTCATAGGCGACGTCCATGAAACACAGGCCGCGTGCAGGCGCCGTCGGGCCCGCGGCCCGGCGGTCGCAGGCGGCCAGGGCGTCGGAAAGCCAGCGCTCGTCCCTTCGACCCGCCCCGACCTCGACCAGGCTGCCCACAATCGTCCGCACCATCGAATGCAGAAAGGCATTGCCGGTGATGGTGAAGGCGATGTGCTCCTCCCCCAGTGCCGATGCCCGCTCAAACGAGACGGCAATGACGTTGCGGCACGTGGGCTTGTCGATTGCGGAGGATGTCTTGCAAAAGCTCTTGAAATCATGCTCTCCCACCAGGCACGCCGCGGCGCGCTCCATGGCATCCATATCGAGCGGCAGTCGATGCCACCACGTGACGGAACGCGTGAGCAGCGGACGCGCATCCCCCGTGACGATGCGATACGTGTAGGTACGCGAGCGAGCGTCAAAACGGGCGGAGAACCCCGGGCGCGCATGATATACGGCGTTCAGGGCGATATCGGAGGGCAGCAAGGCTGCCATGGCGCGCATCCAACGGGCATGCGTGATGGCAAGCTCATCGGCATGCGCGGGAATGCTCACATACTGAGATACGGCGTGAACACCGGCATCCGTGCGACCGGCGCACGTCAAATCGACAGGTCGGCGCAAGAACGTCTCGAGCGCCCTTCGAACCTCGCCTGCCACGGTCCTCAGGTCCTCGGGCTGCTCGGCAAATCCGCTGAAAGCGGCGCCATCATAACCCAGGCGGAACACGAGCGTCCCATCGAGCTCATCGACAGCCGGATAGGCCCCAGACACGGGCACAGCGTCAATGGTGACGGTCTTGGTCATGGAATCCCCTTTCATCGGGCTCATCCTATCAAAGAAGCGGCGATCACTGCCGCCATGGACGTCAGAGAGACCACAAGCAACGCTCGGTCACGGCGGCCGAGCGGTCGCGGTACGGGCAGCCGGCCTTCGGAAGACGCATCGTAGCAACGGGCCGACATGGCCTCGGCGAGACGGTCGGCACGGCGGAACAGGCCCACCATGAGCGGCGTGAGCACCGACCCCCATATGCGAATGCGCTCGACAAGACCGCCCTCATCGAAGCGGGCCCCGCGGGCGCGCTGCGCCAAACGAATACGGCTGAGTTCCTCGCTCACCAAAGGTATAAATCGCAATGCCAGCGACAACACCGTCCCGAGGGCGGCCACGGGCATGCCGAAATGCGCAAGTGGACGAAGCAGGCGCACGACCGCATCGCTGATCTGTGTGGCGGTGGTTGAAGATGAAACCGCGAGGGAAAATCCCACAAGGATCAAAATGCGCACGACAGCGGTGACGCCCCTCATCCCACCGACGGGGTCGAGACGTGCGGGACCCGCAAGCGGCACCGCTCCATGGCCGTCGAAGGAGACGAGATTGGCCACAAGCGTAAACATCAAGATGATGGCGACGGGCCGCATGCCGCGCAAAACATCGCGAGCGCCCATGCGCGCGCTAAACATCGTGACCGCAAGTGCGGCGAGCCAGAAGCACCACTCCCACGCATCGGCTGCGGTAAAGACGCCCAGCGTGGCGACAAGGAGCACTGCGATCTTAACGCGCGCATCGACATGGGTGAGCGGGGTACCCGCCACATAACCGCCAAATGGCCCCATAGGAGCCTGAGAACGCGCAGAAGGCCTCTTGAGGGCCGATGGCTCGTCGGCATGGACAGCACGGGCCTGAGTGTCCTCAAGACGATCTGGGCGAAGCACACCGCCCTCCAGCACGAGCACACGGTCAGCAAGACGCTCCCACTCCGGCAAATCGTGCGTGACGACGAGTACCGAGCGCCCCTCCTCGACAAGTTCACAGGCGAGTCCATGGATACATGAACGGCCCTCCGCGTCAAGAGCGGCGCTCGGCTCATCGAAGATGTAAGCCGGCGCATCCAAAGCAATGACCGAGGCGATTGCCACGCGGCGCGCCTGGCCACCCGAAAGCTCAAACGGAGAGCGTTCAAGGACATCCACAGGAAGCCCGAGCGCCCCGATGGACCGCTCCACGAGCACGCGGACCTCACGCTCGTCAAGGCCAGCGTTGCGTGGGGCAAAGGCCACCTCATCGAAGACGGTATCGTGAAAGAACTGAGACTCGGGTTGCTGAAACGCTACCCCCACCATCCCCGGCGTCGCGGCATGCCCGCATACGCGCACAGTGCCTGCATCGGGCTCGAGCAGACCGGTGGCGAGGGAGGTGAGCGTAGATTTTCCGGAGCCGGACGCGCCAGCGAGCATCACAAGCTCACCTGCGTGCAGATCAAGGTCCACACCGTCGAGAACCGTTCGCCCACCGTGAGAGAACACAACGCCATCGAGCGACACTACGGTCTCTCCGGCGGTTCTGCCGGCGTCTCGCCGTCCAACGTCGACTCGTAAGCCAGCCTCGATACGGGGCTCAGCGCCAGAATGAGCCTCACCACAGGCCGAACCGCGAGCAACGGATCCGTCGCACACGATGACCCTATCAGCCAGCGCTATCTCGTCGTCATCATGGGTTATGAGAGCGAGACCCATGCCGCGTTCATGGGAGAGCGCGGTGAACAGGCCGCGCATAAGCTCACGGGAGCGAGGGTCAAGTTGGGAGGTAGGCTCGTCGAGCACCAGATAGCGCGGGCGCATTGCCAACACACCGGCGAGTGCAAGACGTTGCTGCTCACCACCGGAGAGCTCTGTTGTTACCCGCTGGTCAAATCCGTGAAGCAATGACAATTCCAGGGCCTCATCGACGCGGCGGGCAACCTCGTCTTCATCGATGCCGAGGTTCCGAGGACCAAACGCCACCTCATCGAAAACGAGCGACGAGACGATTTGATCGAGCGGATCCTGTCGGACGTAGCCAACCAGCTCGCGCACGCGCAAGCGTTCCAGCTCACTGGCGGAAGGGTCGTGACCGTCAACAACCACGGCACCTCCGTCAACGAGCTGAGCTGCACATATGGCGCGCCCAAGCGTGGACTTGCCACATCCGTTCTCCCCCACCAGGGCAACAATCTCTCCAGGAGCGATGCTGAAGGACATGCCGTTAACCACGGCGGTGCCGTTGTAGGCAATAGACACCCCATGCAGGTCGATCATGTCACTCCCCTCAAATATAAACCAATGCAGGATACGAAAAAGGGCGGTTCCGAAGAACCGCCCTCATATGCAGCTAGCAAAGTAGCATGAGCTACTCAGCGGACTCCTCAGCCGGAGCCTCGGCGGCCTCCTCAGCCTCAACGACCTTGGGGGCAGCGGCCTTCTTGGCCGGAGCAGCCTTCTTGGCCTTGGGGGTGCAGGGCTCGGAGACGATCTCGATGATGACCATCTCGGCGCAGTCGCCCTTGCGCGGGCCGAGCTTCATGATGCGGGTGTAACCGCCGTTGCGGTCGGCCCACATGCCCTGAGCGGCCTTGTCGAAGATCTCGGCGACGAGGTTCTTGTCACCGAGCTTGGCGATGGCGAGACGACGAGAGTGCAGGTCGCCCTTCTTGGCCCAGGTGATGATGGGCTCGGCGTAGCTGCGCAGCGCCTTGGCGCGGGTCTCGGTGGTCTTGATGCGATCGTTTTCGAAGAGCGCCTTGGCAAGGCTCTTCTTCATGGCCTTGGTGTGGCTGGCATCGGTGCCGAGCTTCAGGCCCTTCTTCTTGTTGTGACGCATGGTCTGGTTCTCCTCTAATACCTGGGTTAAGCCTTGAGGCTGAGACCCATGGACTCAAGTTTGTCCTTGACTTCCTCGATCGACTTCACGCCGAAGTTGCGGATGTTCAGCAGGTCGTTCTCGGAGAACTCGACCAGCTGACGCACGGAGTGAATGCTGGCGCGCTTGAGGCAGTTGTAGGAGCGGACGGAAAGGTCCAGGTCCTCGATCTGCTTATCAAGCTCGGCATTGTCGCTCGTGACCTCGGGGGCGAAGATGGAGACTTCCTCCTCCGCCTCGGGCTCGTCGGCCAGGGTCATGAACGCAGCCATGTGCTGGTTGATGATGTTGGCAGCGGAGACGACGGCGTCACGCGGGGAAATCGCGCCATTGGTCTCGATCTCGAGGACCAGACGATCGTAGTCGGTGTGCTGACCAACGCGGCAGGCCTCGACGAGCTTGGCGCAGCGCTTGACCGGCGAGAAGAGCGAGTCGACATGGATGATGCCGATCGGGTCGTTGTCACGCTTGTTCTGCTCATAGGACACGTAACCGCGACCATACCCGATGCGCATGCTCATGGTCAGGTGACCGCCCTCGGTGAGGGTAGCGATGTGCTGATCGGGGTTGACGAGCTCGAACTCGGACGGGATGAAGAAGTCAGCGCCGGTAACCTCGCAAGGACCGTCGACCGAGATGGTCGCAGTGCCCTCGTCCGTGGTACCGAGCGTGCGGAACACGAGACCCTTCACGTTGAGGACGATGTCGGTGACATCCTCGACCATGTTGGGAATCGTGGTGAACTCGTGCTGGGCGCCATCGATCTGGATGGCCTCGACGGCTGCACCCTCGAGCGAGGACAGCAGCACACGGCGCAGGGAGTTACCCAGCGTGTCGCCGTATCCACGCTCCAGAGGCTCGACGGAGACGCGAGCAGCGGTGTCGCTGATCTCCTCGACGTGAACCTGGGGCCTGATGAATTCTGACATGTAATACCTCCAGCGTAGCGCGCGAACGATTACTTCGAGTAAAGCTCGACGATGAGCTGCTCGTTGATATCGCCGCTGATCTGGTCACGAGAGGGCAGCGAGATGACGTTGCCGGAAAGCTTCTCGATGTCGACCTCGAGCCAGCCGGGAACCTCAAAGCGCTCGGAAGAGATGAGGGCCTCCTTGATGGGGAGCAGGTCGCGGAACTTCTCGCCAACGGCGATGACGTCGCCGGCCTTCACGCGGTAGGACGGGATGTCGACGCGCTTGCCGTTCACGGTGAAGTGGCCGTGACGGACGGTCTGACGAGCCTCCTTGCGGGTGCGAGCGAAGCCGAGACGGAACACGACGTTGTCGAGACGGGTCTCGAGGATGGTCATGAGGTTCTCACCGGTGACGCCGTCCATGCGGAGAGCGTGCTCGTAGTAGTGGTGGAACTGCTTCTCAAGAACACCGTAGATGAACTTGACCTTCTGCTTCTCGCGCAGCTGCATGCCGTACTCAGATTCCTTGCGACGGCGCT
>ERZ834859.3058-NODE-3058-length-12919-cov-4.740283_pt1 | contig 12919 bp, 7 predicted proteins | sample MGYA00519947_ERZ834859 | MGnify/ENA primary metagenome ERZ834859 (study PRJEB31850, sample SAMEA3708763) | human gut metagenome | biome: human gut; feature: human-associated habitat; material: faeces | place: China | collected 2014 ...
AATATGTGGTTTGTTCTGACCGTGGAAGTCTGTTCCGCCTGTTTTAAGAAGACCCCACTGTTTGGCAAGACCGGCAACATATTCCTGTTCAACAGGAGTGTAAGTGTTATAGTAAGCTTCAATTCCAACAAGGCCGGCTTCTTTTAATTCGCGGACCAGAGTTTCTTTTTGGGCGGAATCTAACTTTTTATAGAACATAAGGTGTGCAAGAACAGGGACACCGCCACTGTTTTTGATTAGTTCGATTGCTTCCTGCGGAGTAGGCATGATACGTTCCACATAGCAGCATCTTCCCTCTGCAAGATATTTATCAAATGCTTCTTGAACAGAAGAAACATATTTCTTTTTCATAAGAAGCTTTGCGATATGTGGGCGGGCGATTGTTTCGCCTGGCTTATCTGGTTTGATTTCGTCCATGGAAACCTTAAAGCCCTGTTCCTGAAGTTTCTCAATAATTTTTGCATTACGTCCGTCACGGCTTTCACGACAAACGGCAAGGCGTTCTAAGAGAGCCTTATTTTTTGTGTCGATGTTATAGCCAAGAACATGAATTTCTACTCCGTGATAGTCTGTAGAAATCTCTACACCAGAGATGGCAGTAAGTCGTTCTTTATGTTTGGCAGCAGCTTTCTGAAATTCTTCTGTGCCAGCAACTGTATCGTGATCGGTAAGAGCAATTACAACAGGATTTTTATCACCAGCAAGTTTTAGGGCATCATTTATAATTTCTGTTGGGGAAAATGTACCATCAGAAGCAGTAGAATGAATATGTAAATCAATATAAGTTTTCAAAATGTACTCCTTTCATGCAATAATCAATCAAGTATCTATAATATTCTATATCTAGTATCGCAGAATTAGTTAAAAAAATCAATGTCTATGACAATTATTTATATGAATTGAAAGAAAGTGATGGAAAATGTGTAATAATGCAATACTTGTTTGTAATAATTGCATAAAGGTGTTAGAATATCTTTATTGAAAATGAGAAGCTAAACAGGCAGACAGAACATGTAACGGAGGTTAATCTATAATGGAAGATATGATGAAAGCGTTGTTGGATGTGGTGAGAGCACAGCACACTGCAACAGAAGGAAGCGAAGAAAGACCATTTGATATTAATGATATTATTGATATGGCGCTGAATATTACCGGGAGACCAGAAGAACCAGAGGAACAGCAGGAACTTTCTGATACGATTCAGAAGCTGGCAGAATCTCTGGCACCAGATATTTTCCCACCGAAGACATTTGAGGAGATGGATGATTCCGAGCAGGCAGCTTCTGCAGTGAATATGATAGAGGAACGGTTAAGAAATGGTGGCAGAAGAAGAGAGACAGCAGCCCCACAGTCACAACAGGAAATGACTCCACAGCAGAATAGTTCACAGATGCAGAGTGAGTCACATGAGGAGAATCCTTTTGCACAGGTAATGGAGAATGAAAATGCGAATATTCAGCAACAGTCAGAAACTGCAGATGGATATGGAAATATGGCATCCACAGACAGTGGTGCGTCCGAAGATTATGGTAATGGCAGTTCTTACGATATGTTTGGACAAGACGATGTAAATCATCAGGAAGCGGCGAATCTTAATGATTTGATCTATAATAATTTTATGCAGATGATGGGATTAAATGATCCTAAGGTAGAATACCCATTTGACCGTTCTCAGATTCGATATGGAAGGGAAAAGACAGCGACGGAAATGCTTGCAGAAGATGAGGCCAACAAGGCAGAAGAGAGAGCATTAGAAGAGCAGAGAAGAAGGCCAGTTTCAGCCTGGGAACTTGCACAGTCAGCTGTGGATAAGGATGAGGAAGCACATCAGAAAGAGGAATATGAACCTAAAGAGATGAAGATGCCAGAAACCAAATCAGCTTCTCAGTTAGCCGCAGAAGCAATCGCGAAGGCCAAAGAAGAGGATCAGATGAAGCTTGAGGCAGAAAAGAGAGCAGAACGTCTTATGGAAGAGGCAAGAAAGCGCGGAAAAGATCCGATGGAATTTGCACTTCATCAGCAGGAAATTTTAAATTATATGGAAAAGAACAGTGATGAACTCGTTTCTTTTGAAGATTATGAAGATTTATCACCAGAGGAAAAATTAGAGATAGAGAAAGAACTTTATCGGGAAAAACAGATTGAAGCGGGAGTGGCTCCAGAAGATATCAGTGATGAGTTACCAGATGAGATTCTGGAACAGTCTGGAATCGCACCAGATCAGACAGCAGGAGAGCAGAATAGTCAGGAGTCTGCCGGACAGGGAGATGGAACAACAGCACAGCAAACCAGCCAATCACAGGGAATGCCGACATTTTCAGATGATATGCTTCGTATGATTAGTCAGGAAGTAGTACAGGAAAATGCAGAGATGATTCTGGCTGAAGATGCCAATGCAGACTTAGGATTAATTAACGAGACGATTTTCGAAAACTTGAAAAATCTAATGAGTCAGACTGGCGGAGCTGTGACGCAGGAAGATATGGAATCTTTGATCGGAGAAGTTATTTCCAGAAATACGTCTTCTGACTCAGAAGAAAAACAAGAAACTTTGGCGCAGACGGAAACAGGTACTACAGCTGAAACGGCACCGATGGCATTTGAAGGCGAAAGTGCAGGCAGTGCTGTTGGAAGTGGAATGGCAGGAACGAGGGAACCAGCAGTGGAAAGTTCACAGTCAGAATCACAGAGCCAGCCAATGTCAGCGGTAGAACTTGCCAGGGCAGCACAGCAGGCAGCTAAGCCAGAGCCACAGGAAGCCAGAGAAACAAAGTCAGCAGTAGAACTTGCAAAAGAGGCACAAGAAAACGCAGTACAGAAGAAGGCTGAACCAATATCGGAGACAGAGGAAGAACTGAGCGAGGATGATTTAAACTTTGATGAATTAGATTTAGAAGAGGAGTCCGAAGAAAGTCAAAGTCCTTCCATTGAAGAATTAAAGGCACAGCTTAAGGCAGCAGAAGAAGCATTGGCAGCAGAGCAGTTAAAAGCGGCACAGAAAGCCGGGAAAGCAGAGGAAGAGAAGAAATCAGAAGAAATTCCGAAAGTGGAAGAAGCAACAGAACAGCCGATGGAAGAGAGTGCATCAACAGCCGGGGAACAGACAGCAACAGAAGAAAGTTCTGAGATAACCCCTGCGCCGACAGCAGAAGAAGTACAAGAACAGCCTGAGTATTCTGAAGTTTCAGAAAAAGAAGCGGAAGAATTTGAATATGTTGATCCGGGCGAATTAGTTCTTGGAGACCACACACAGGCAGAGATAGATGAAGCTTTGGATAATCTGGCATCTCTTGGCCTGGAGGGTGAAGTCTATGAGCGTGCAAAAAGAATGCTCTTACTGGAACTTGCTGGTTCAGAAGTAGCACTTGATGCATGGCTTGAAGAACAGGAAAATGGCAAGAAGAAAAAGGCAGCGGTATCCGCGTTAGATACAGAAGAAGATGCTCTTGAAGATTTAGAAGATTTAGATGAAGATGACCTCGAGCGAGAATTAGAACTTGCTATGGATGAAGACTTTATTGAGGAAGATTTAGAAGAACCTGCAAATGAAGAAACTTTAGAAGAAAGCAGTCAGGACAAATCTGAAGAAACAGAAAAAGAGGCAGTTTCTGAGGAGAATTTAGAAGAAAACTCTGTAGAAAAAACGGAGGACGAATCTGATAAGACGGAAGGTGCCGAAGATGTATCAGAACAGCCAGAAAGTATTTTAAAAGAAGCTTCTGAGGAAGAAATAAGCAGTGAAGAGGAAAACTCTGAGGAAGAAGAGGGAGAGACCTCAGAGGCAGCTCAGGAAGAAGCAGCAAATAAGGAGTTCTCTGAGACAGAAGAAGAGGCAGCAAATAGAGAGTACTCTGAGACAGAAGAGAAAGAGACAGCAAATAGGGAGTGCTCTGAGACAGAGGAAAAAGAGATAGCAAATAAGGGCGTTTCTAAGAAAACAGAGAAAGAAGCAGAATACATTTCTGAATCAGAAGACACAATTCAGGTAGAAAAAACAAGACCGGAAAAGGCAGAGAGGACATCTTCACAGACGAAGAAGCCTGCACACAGTGAGAGAACATCACATTCCAGAAAACACAAGAATATTGTAAAACGTAAGGAAAAAACAGCTCCAGAAAAAGAAGAAAGAGAATTTAGCGCAGTAGTTCTAACAGGAAAGAATGTCGAAGAAAAAGAATTCCAGGTAAGTGTCCGCAATCCATTTGTTCTCAAAAACTCTGCAAGCTTTATGGATAAATTTGAAGAGTATATTGTAGATACACAAGAAAACAGAAAGTTAAGCACAGGATTCAAACGTTTAGATGCAATGCTCCGCTATGGCCTTCATAAAGGAAGTTACTTTGTAGATGCTACACCTCAGTATTTAAAGAACGGATTTATGCAGCAGATAGCCGACCGGGCAGCAGAAAGCGGTGTAGATGTACTTTATATTTCAACAGAGCTTACCCGCTATGACCTTATGGTAGATACTATCTCTCGTCTCAGCTATGAAATGAATAAAAAAGATGAAGAAAAAGCCGTATCCTCTATGGCAATCATGACAGGAGAAAAAGGCGCAGATATTCGTTCTTTAAAAGATGAATTGAATTGGTACAGAGGACGAATCAGTGAACATCTTTTTGTACTTGATCAGGAAGCAGTGTCTGAATATGTAGAAAATATGGAAGATGCCTCCGCAGGAGATATATTAGCAGAACTTATTCGTTCCATCGTAACAGAGGGAGCACATAAGCCAGTGGTATTTATTGATAATATTGAAAATATACTCTCAGTAGAAGATTCTGAGGATATGAAACCGCTCATGGATGGAATCCGTAAACTTGCAAAAGAACTGGGAATTCCGATTATTATGTCCTACGGATATGCACCAGCAGAAAGTGAAAATGAGCTTGACCCAGATGAAATCGAATATCACAAATCATTAGGAAATATGTGTGATGTATATCTTGAACTCAAATATGCAGATATGATAACAGAGGATTACGAAGAATTAACAGAAGATGATATTCAGGAAATGGTAGAAAACGGTGAAATGCTTCTTATTAACGTACAACTTCATAAAAATAGAAGAACAATGAAAGCATCCTGCCAGATACAGGCAACTCCGAAATTTAACTACTACGAAGAATAAAAACACCCACCCAATCACAGCCAAAAACAAATGCTTTAAATATAAAGGAGCCAACATAGTGATTTGCCGTAGGCAAATAGACGAAACACCAAAGAGAAGATATCCTATATCTGTGACTTTAGTCGCGGCGGTTTGAATGCTCGCTTATGCGCTTGCATCCAAACCTTGCTCCGAGGCCACAGATATAGGGTATTATATGGCGCTATTCCGTAATCCCAATATAATCCGTTACAACCTTAATCTTCGCACTGATCTTCTGAAGCTCTTCTGTTGGTTTATAGTCTTTCGTACCAAAGAGATATTCGTGTGCTTTTTTTACATTTGTCTGGGCTGTAATTGGAAAACCGTAATAGATGCCGTTATATCGTTCATCTTCAGATTTAAAAGGATAAGCCTGCGAATCTTCTATCTTACAACGTGCCATGGAAAGAGTCAGCTTTGTGAGAGCGTCATTAGAGAGGCTCGTTTTACACTGTGGAAGAACAGTACTGATTAACTTTCCAAGTTTTAGCGGCTGTTTTTTAGCTGTATTCATAATACCTTCAAGAACAAGTCGCTGATGGTTAGCTCTTGCGTGATCTCCGCCTTCCATGTAGCGGATACGAGAGTAGGCAACAGCCTGATTACCATCGAAGGTATAAGTTCCGGTTTTTTCAAACTTCGGAGAATTTCCACCATTAATATGATTCATATTACCAATATAATCATTTAAATTCTGTAATTCTTTTTCAGAATTAATGGTCAATGGAATACCTCCAAGCACATCAACAGCATCGGCTAATGCTTTAAAGTTAACCGTGGCGAAATCTGTGATATTTAAATCCAGGTTACGGTTAATTGTGCGAAGAGCAAGTTCTGGTCCGCCATAAGAATATGCTGCATTAATCTTATCGTATTCGCCATCAATACTTACATAGGTATCACGGTAAATAGACATCAATTTTACCTTTTTGGTTGATTTATTGATGCTGGCAATGATGATACAGTCAGTACGGGAACCTTTATCTTTAATTTTATTATCCTGACTATCAACGCCAAAAAGAGCAATATTTTGATAATCTTTTATATTAGCATCCGTATCATTTACAGTTACACTTGTTTTATCTAAAGGATATTTTTCTATTTTGGAAAAGGCACCTTTTAATGAGAAACGGAATGCAAAAACCGCCCCGGCAATTAAAAGAATGATTAAAAGAAGGAAAGGAAAACATCCCCGTTTTTTCTTTTTTTTACGTTCATGATAAGTTAAAGCTCGTCCGCCAGAAGTCTGCCGCTTTTGAGACTTTGTATCAGGCTTATTCTGGGAAGAGGACTTCTTTGTTGATGGTTTGCCAGAATTTTTTATAGAAGAACCAGAGGAATGATATCCTGTACCGGAAGAACTTCGAAGCAGGCCATCAGTATTCAATGTGGAATGTGTATGATGGTCGTGAGAAGTTTTGAAATTATTCTGAGAACTTCGTCTGCCACCTGTGCTGGAATAGTTATATTTGTTTTCAATGTTATCTTTACTATATATTGAACCATATTTCATAAAATATGCCTCCATTCTGTCATAGGTACTTCTGGAAATTTAATAGGTTTATGGAATGTTTCGGAGAGTACATTCATTAGTTAAAAAATCTGTGTTAGTAAGCATTTTTATTGACAAATCCTTTAAATACAGTAAGAAATAGAATCTTAATATCAAAAGATAATGTCCAGTTTTCAATATAAAAAATATCATGTTCAATTCGTCCCTCAATGGATGTGTCTCCACGGAAGCCGCAAACTTGTGCCCATCCTGTCATACCGGGACGTACCTGATGCTTTATCATATAACGAGGAATCTCCTCTTTAAATTTCTCAACGAAAAGAGGTCGTTCTGGCCGTGGACCAATGAGACTCATATCACCCTTTAATACATTAAATAACTGTGGCAGTTCGTCAAGACTGGTCTTACGGATAATTCTTCCCACGGGAGTGACCCGGGGATCGTTGTGTACTGTCCAGGCCTTTTGTTCCTTAGAGGCAGACTGTACTCCCATCGATCGGAACTTGTACATTTTAAAAGGTTTATTATGAAGACCGACTCGTTCCTGACAGAAAATAATTGGTCCTGGGGAACTCTTTTTAACGAGAACAGCAACAACAGCCATAATCGGTGAAAAGAGAATGATACAAACGATAGAACCAATAATGTCCACAAGACGTTTGATACATTTGTTTACAGTATTTGTAAGCGGAACATTACGGATGTTGATAACCGGAAGTCCGTTCAAATCCTCAGTAACTGGGTTAGTAGAAATAAATTTATAATAATCTGGAACAAACTTTGTATGCACACCAGACTTTTCGCAGATAGCAACCATATCTCCCAGTTTATAATACTCTTTCAGGCTGAGTGCGATTGCCACCTCATCCATAGAAGTGTTCTGAAGAAACTTTTCTACATCCTTTAACTTACCAATGCAAAAAGTATTGCGGTAAGAAAAGTCAGCCTTGAGATTATCATCGAAAATACCGTGAATGGTGTAGCCCCACTGTGGGTTTGACTTAATACGGTCGATGTAGGCTTCGGCTGCTGCACTGAAACCAATAACAACAACATGTTTAAGATTAAATCCCTTTCTGCGAGTTCTTTCTAATGCATAACGGATTGCCGCCCTTTCAGCAATGGTAAGAAGCATGGAAAGAACATAGAACATTAACTGAAGACTTCGTGAAACATGGGGAATCTTCATAAAGATTATATATATAAAGAAGAAAACCATTCCAATGGAATTCGCCTTAATGAGATTCGCATACTCTGAAGTCCTATTTTGAAATCTTTTTGGTTTATATAAATTAAACTTTGCATATAAAATAAGGTATACAGGAATCAGAACAAGAAGTATACCCTGATATTGCCACAACTGCCGCCAGTAACCAAAACGAGGGAAAATGTCTTTAAAAAGAGGGCATATATATCGAATATAGTAACTAAGACAAAAGGAACAATAAATAACCAGTGCATCAAGAACGACGTGGAACCGGTTAAGATATTTTTGATTCTCTTTAATCATAAAAGTGTACCTCCATCACCCAAAAGGGATATATATATGGAAAAAAGGGCGTAATATACCTCTTACTGGGATAATTTTCTAACTTATTATACAATAGAACAGGGCATTCCACAAGGTTATTTCTTTTCCTGCTTTTACGAAAAAAGTGTGAAAAAGCTGCAAAATCAGTAGAAATCCATAAATTTGCCATAAATACAACACAAATTTATCACACATCGTTGCTAAGATAAGGTTACAAACTTAGGAAAGGGGATAACATTATGAACGAATTTGAAAATGGATTCCATAATGAGAATTTAGAGAACAACAGGATAAATAACCAGGAAAACAATAGTCAGCAAGTAGCTATAGATGTAACACCGATTGAGGAATCGGTAACACAGGAGAATACAGAGAGTCATAGATATTCTTACAGAGAACAAGGTACAGGTGGCAGTTCCTATCAGTATGACAATGGAAATAATTGCAACGATACTTATAATAATTCTTATAGCAGCCACGGATGGAGAGATGAGAGTACTTATAATAATGAAAATTATTATGGGAATATCCCGCCGGAACCTGATAAGAGACGCAGACAGAGAAAGAATGGCAGTAAAAATAATAAGAACGGAATGGGTAAGAAAGCCGCCAAGTTAGTTGCATCTGCAGCAGTATTTGGTCTTGTAGCGGGAGCCTGCTTTGTAGGAGTGTCCGTAGCAAAAGATAAATTATATCCTTCTACAGCAGATCGAATTGAAACAACATCGGGAACAACAAGTGCAAAGAGCGAGACATCATCAAGCGGCTCAAGCAGCTCCAGCAGTAATGTAGCAAGTGTAGTTAATGAAGTGATGCCATCTGTTGTATCTATTACAAGCACAATTCAGTCTTCCAATTATTATGGCTTTGGTACACAGGAATCAGAAGGAGCAGGTTCAGGATTTATCGTTGCAAAGACAAAAGATAATCTTATGATCGCAACAAATAATCATGTAGTATCCGATGCCACTTCCCTCACCGTAGGATTTGTAGATGATACAACAGCAAAAGCTACAGTTGTAGGAACAGATTCCAGTGCAGACCTTGCAGTTATTTCTGTAAAGATAAAGGATATCAAAGACTCTACAGCATCAAAGATTAAAGTTGCAACACTTGGAAGTTCTGATGATTTAAAAGTAGGAGAAGAAGTAGTAGCAATCGGTAATGCATTGGGATATGGACAGTCCGTTACAACAGGTGTAGTCAGTGCAAAGAACAGAGAAGTATCTTTAACAGATGGAACAATGAATCTTCTTCAGACAGATGCCGCAATCAACCCTGGTAACAGTGGTGGAGCTCTTCTGAATGCAAATGGTGAGGTAATCGGTATCAACTCTGCAAAGATCAACAGCTCGGCAGTAGAGGGTATGGGATTTGCGATTCCGATTTCTGATGCAAGTGATGTTATCCAGAATCTGATGAATAAAGAGACAAGAAGCAAGGTTTCAGATGAAGAAAGAGGATATCTTGGAATCAAGGGATACGATGTATCTGAAGAAGGTGCACAGATGTACAATATGCCGACCGGTGTTTATGTCAAAGAAGTTATGAGTGGTGGCGGAGCTGAGAAAGCCGGTCTTACAAAAGGATCGATCATTACTGGTTTTGAGGGAAGTTCCATCAGTGGTATGAGCTCTCTTCAGGAACAGCTTCAGTATTATAAAGCCGGAGAAGAGGTAACGCTTACCGTACAGATCCCGGATAAGAATGGTGAATATACAGAGAAAGATATCAAGGTTACACTTGGTAAAAATTCATAAAATGATGTGAACACGCCGTTTTATGGGAGTATGAGGTGTTCGAGGATTGCGGGAATTGCATAGCAATGGAGCAATCCGGTTACATCATAAAATACTAAAGAAAGATGCCGGCAGATCAGAAATGGTCTGGCGGCATTATTGATGTTACGACCTGTATGAAATGGAAATGGGCATCAGATTATACCGGATGCAAAAGTCAGAACCCTTTTTTTAAAATTACCATACAATAATATTGCAGATATAAGAAAGGGGAGCCAAAACAATGCAAAATTACAGAAATAATAATCCATATATGAGACGTGCAAATTGTGGATGTGGCAATAATAACAATAGCTGTAATAGTAATTCATGTATGGCGAACAATGATGGAAGAAATCTATCGATGTCAGCACCTGTTTACCGAGAACGATCTGGATGTAGCGACCGGGACGATGCGTTGGATGGAATGTCGATCGCAATGGCTTATGTGCCATGGCAGAGTTGGAGACACATTTACGAAGCCGGAAAAGGATTCCACAGAGGAACCATATTCGAAGAGCTTGATCTTCCGTTTAAGGGGAAAGGAGGATGTAACGCATGAATGAAATGCCAAATTCCAAACCTTGTAGAAAAGATCTCCTGATGCAGATTGGTCATGCGAGCTTTGCGGTAGATGATGTGAAGCTTTATCTGGACACTCATCCTCGTGATCAGGAAGCACTGGACTTTTTTTATGAATATAATAAAAAAAGGAACCAGTTGTTGAAAGAATATGCAAAATATTATGGACCGCTCACAGTAGATACCGCTGTTCCTTCCTGCTCAGACAGATGGAACTGGATTCAGGAACCATGGCCATGGCAGGAAGGAGGGTGTTAGTTTATGTGGAATTATGAAAAACGTTTACAATATCCCGTAAAAATTACCCAGACCAATCCGAAGATGGCCCAGGTAATCATCAGTCAGTTCGGTGGACCGGATGGAGAATTAGCTGCGTCCATGCGTTATTTATCACAGAGGTACACCATGCCGTACAAAGAAGTGACAGGAATTTTAACCGATATTGGCACAGAGGAACTTGCCCACATGGAAATGATATGTGCCATTGTTTACCAGCTTACCAAGGATTTATCTCCGGAGGAAATTAAGGCTTCTGGTTTTGATAAATATTATGTGGACCACACACTTGCACTTTGGCCGCAGGCAGCCAGTGGAACACCGTGGACAGCAACTTATTTTCAGTCCAAGGGTGACCCAATTACAGATTTACATGAAGATATGGCCGCAGAACAGAAAGCCAGGACGACGTATGATAACATTTTAAGGCTTGTAAAAGACCCGGAAGTATGTGATCCGATTCGTTTTTTAAGAAAGCGGGAAATTGTACATTACCAAAGATTTGGAGAAAGTTTAAGGATCGTTCAGGATAATCTGAACAGTAAGAACTTTTATGCAATCAATCCGGAGTTTGATACGGATTCAAATAGTAGTTGTGGCAATTAAAACAGCGCGTATGGAAAAACGTCCCCAATTATGAAAATCCGGTTTGATAAAAAAAGGGCGTGTGAAAAAACGAAAGTTTTTTCATGCGTCCTTTGCTTATGAATACAACAGTAGTTATAGTTCATAAAAAAGTGTATAACTCCCCTTTCCCCATAAGAAAGCTATTATGGAATCCTATGCGGCAGTTGCAACTTTTTTCTGTTTGTTGTGATATTTATAAAGATTGTGTCCAATAGAAACAAGAAATACTTCCAGCAGAACAGATTTTATTCCTCTTCGGACAATTCTTTTGTACCAACGGTCGTTTTTGATGATGCCAAATGTACCTTCTGCCTGAATAGATCTATTCATTCTTAGAAGTGCTCCCTGGACACTTTCAAGATTTTCAATTACTTCCTGATGCATCGCTGTAAGTTCACGGTTGATCCGAACGATACGGTTTTTATCTGTCTTTTTACATTGTTCTGCGTATGGACATCCGGAACAGTCCTCACACTGGTAGTATTCTTCCTGACGTCCATACTTGTTTCCCTTTACGTTTTTTCGATACCGAAGATAAAAGTTTTTCCCGTTTGGACAACGCATGATTCCGTCTTCACCAATTGGAAAATTTACCGCTCGGAATGGATCTTCACGATACTTCCTGTCAGTAGTCTCTTTCTTGAACATGGTGAATTTCATATACTTTTCCATTCCATGCTGTTCACAAAAGATGTAATTGTTGTAAGAACCATATCCGGCATCTGCCACTGGATACTTCGGATAAAAGCCATATGTAGTATAAAACTCGTTCATCAACGGAATAAAACAATCCATGTCTGAGCGATACTGATTTACATCAACAACAGCAATGTATTCATCCGCAACACCAACCTGCACATTGTAAGCTGGAAGCAGCTGGTCATTTCCCATATAGTCCGTCTTGATCCGCATAAAAGTGGCTGAATGATCTGTCTTTGAGTAGCTGTTGCGTTCCTTCCCACAGATTTTGATTTTTTCCACGTATTCTTCTAGTTTTACAGCATACTCCCTAAGTTTCTCATAATGACGTTGCTGCGTGGTTTTGCGATGTCCCCTCCCATGAACAAACATCGTTTCATCAATCTGCCAGGCTTCTGCATACTGTTCAGTCGCTTTCTTCAGATACTCAGGTGCATACTCACTATTGATACAAAGCTTTATCCCTGTACATGACAGTTCTTCATTGATTTCCTCAAAGAGTGTAGTAATCTTATCAAAGAGACGGTATCTGGATTTTTCTGTGGCTTTTTTCCACACCCAGGAATATTTATTTGCATTTGCTTCAAACTTGGAGCCATCGATGTATAGATGTTGGAGATCCACATGTTCTGTCTCGAAGATTTTTTTATTTATGTCTTGAAATATTTCTTTAATGGAATCAGCAAGTACCTCGTTAATGAAGTAGCCGAAGGTACGATAAGAAGGTGTTTGATGATCCATGAGATACATGAAGCGGAGAT
>ERZ834859.3063-NODE-3063-length-12903-cov-4.413994_pt1 | contig 12903 bp, 8 predicted proteins | sample MGYA00519947_ERZ834859 | MGnify/ENA primary metagenome ERZ834859 (study PRJEB31850, sample SAMEA3708763) | human gut metagenome | biome: human gut; feature: human-associated habitat; material: faeces | place: China | collected 2014 ...
CTTATAAGTCACTTTGTGCTCTTTGCAGTAGTTCATTATCTCTACTACTTCTTCTTGTGTCATCATAACTTTGTATGATATAACTCAAGACTCTATATTGAGACAATTTACTGAATGCTTGCTGTTATTTTTTCTCAATATTTTGTTCCATAAAGGATGAATCCAGAACAAGTCATAATTATGCTTTATATCTATATAGTTTATTTTATTAAGATTTCCTTTTACGGAGGGAGGTGCTTTCATTTCGCAAATTACTTTATTTACAAAGTCAAATTCAATATTTATATTTTTAACAAAACGCCCTAATTTGAGTTCATCTATGCCCTGATGCGAAACTAAAGTATCTTCTTCTTTGAAACTTCTCCCTATATATACGGTCTTCAAATCCGGACAATTATAAAACTGAATTCCTTTCCAGGAAATTAATTTCTTACCGTCTTCTACTATTACCGACTTAAGGTTTTTGCAATTATCAAAAGCTCCATGCTCTATACGCTCAATAGAATTTGGTATTACGATTTCATTTATACCAGAGCCACTGAAAGCATTGCAGCCGATAATTTTAACAGATTCGGGAATTACCACTCTTTGAAGACTCTTACAATCATAAAAAAAATTATCCGGTATATAACTTATAAATTCTGGCAAATGAATAGTCGTTAGTTTCTTTTTTCTTTTCAGCAGATTCTTTCTTAATTTAAGTTTCTCTCTTTCGTGAATTCTTTTCCTGTGATATATGATATTTGATAAATCCAGCATCTCTAAATTATCCATATATTGCATGAAATACAAATCATGGATATTGATGAATCCGTTAATTTTAAGATGTCTTACCTTTAATAGATTATTAATTCCTATTTCCTTCCTCAGTATCCCACCCTTGTATAAATTCAGGTTAAATATTCCTGTAAACATATCCTTTGATGAGCGCCCCGAGAAGATTACATAAAAAATACCCTTAACTGTGTTAATATACTTTTTTACCATATACTTTAATGTTTCCACAAGAAAGTTAGATAACAAAAAAAAAAAACTCTAAAAATTTATTCTCTGATATAACCAAAGCAAAGATAATAAAAAACTATTATCCGGATGCACTTTGAAATATGTAAATTACCGAATGCTCACAGCTCCTCTAATCTTGATTTATAAGTCACCTGTGATAATCTTCATGTTTTCATTATTGGTAGAAAAAATACGGGTTGAGTCATCCATATACCAAACATACCGATCCAACAGGTGATTCATTTATTCCTCTTAATATTAATCATACTCCTACAATTCCTACCTCATTATGCGGCAATTGTTCTTCTAGGGAAGGTTCCGTAACTGCTTATTTAGAACTGAAAGGAGCCAACTCTTGTTTGATACTGTTTCTGTCAACGGAACATTTTCTACGTCAGTAATGATAGGTTGAATAACTTACACCTATCTGTTGAAGGTACGACTTCAACGGCAGGTTGCTTTGTTGCACCTGCAATTCTAATTCTTCAAATTCTTGTCTGTTATAATAATTGAGGTTCGATTGTATTCGCAACCGCAAAGTTACAACCAAACCTCAAAGTGTAAAAGGTGCATTTCTTCGAATGTTTATTCGGAATGTGCAGGAGAGGGGAGAGTAGAAGAATGAGAATAAAAACAAAGCTTCCGAAAACGAAGGTTGTTCATCTCCAATTTTCGGAAGCTTTTATAAAGAAAGGCAATGACCTTTATCCTTTCTTATATATGCGTTTAGTCGATAAAACGTTTGGTCAGGTTGCCGAACTCGTCAATTCGTCTGTCGCGCAGGAATGGCCACCAGCGGCGAACATTCTCACTACGGTTCATGTCAATTTCCACCACCAGGTTTTCTTCTTTCAAGTTGCTTGCCTGTGCCAGAAGTTCACCCTGCGGACCGGCTACAAAACTGTTTCCCCAGAATTGGATTCCGTTGGTCTGTCCCGAAGGATCCGGTTCCAGTCCTACACGGTTTACTGCAATAACCGGCAATCCGTTGGCTACAGCATGGCCTCTCTGTACGGTAACCCATGCTCCCAACTGGCGCATTTTTTCTTCCTGTGTGTCGGTACTTTCCCATCCGATGGCGGTAGGATAAATCAGCAGTTCCGCTCCCTTCAGTGCCATCAGACGAGCTCCTTCCGGATACCACTGGTCCCAGCAAACCTGTACACCCAACTTTCCGATGGATGTCTGAATCGGTTCGAAGCCAATGTCGCCCGGTGTGAAATAAAATTTCTCGTAATAGGCAGGATCGTCTGGAATATGCATTTTGCGGTATTTGCCGGCAATACTTCCGTCTGCATCAAATACTACAGCCGTATTGTGATACAGTCCGGCAGCACGCCGTTCGAACAGGGAAGTCACAAGAACGATATGATAAGCAGCCGCTATTTCACTATAAAAACCGGTAGAAGGTCCGGGAATAGGTTCTGCCAAATCGAACAGGTTAGTGTCTTCTGTCTGGCAGAAGTAAGGAGTGTTATGCAGTTCCTGCAAAACTACGAGCTGAGCTCCAGCCTGTGCCACAGACGCAATGTTGCGGTGCAACTTTTCCAAATTGAATTTGAGGTCGTTGGTGCATGATTGCTGCACGATACCTACTCGGATAGTTCTTTTCATAATTTTATAAAGTGTTAGGTCTTACATTTTCGGGATATTGCATTGTTACACAGTGCAGTGAACCATGCTGTTTGATCAGTGCCTGGCAGTCTATGCCTACGATTTCTCTTCCGGGGAAAGCTTCTGCCAGTACAGATGCTGCCTTACGGTCGTTCTCCGGCTGATTGTAAGTAGGGTAGAGTACAGCCTCGTTCATAATCAGGAAATTTGCATAAGTAGCCGGAATGCGGAGTTCGTCTTCATCGTATACGGCATCTGCCATTGGCAGCGGAAGGAGGCGATAAGGTTTTCCGTCTACTGTACGGAAGCTCTTCAGCTGTTCTTCCATGGCATGCAGTGCTGTATAGTGCTCGTCGGTTTCGTCGGTGCACTGTACATACACAATAGTATGATCCGGACACAGGCGGGCTAATGTATCAACGTGACTGTCGGTATCATCTCCTGCCAGAAAACCATGATCCAACCATAATACCTGACGAAGATTAAAGCGTTCTTTCAGATACTCTTCTATCTGTGCGCGGTTCATGGTATCGTTACGGTTAGGGGCCAGCAGACACAGCGAAGTAGTCAGAAGAGTACCCTCTCCGTCGCTTTCTATAGAGCCTCCTTCGAGAACAAAGTTGCGGCAGTTGACATATTCTCCCTGTACTATTTTCTGTTCGTACAGATGGCTGTTGATAAGATTGTCTTTGTCGGCTGCAAACTTCATTCCCCATCCGTTGAAACAGAAGTCAAGCAGGATAGGATGGTTCTGTGCATCCAGCAGAGTAATGAAAGAGTGGTCGCGGGCCCAAGTGTCGTTGGTCGGACAGCTTGTAAAATGAATGTTTTCCTTGTAAGGAGAGTCTTTTAATACCTCGGGAAACTCAGGGGCAACCAGCAGCAGCGGTTGTCTGCTGGCTATTGCTTCGGCTATCTGAAGGAAGCAAGCTTCTACTTCGTCCAGCATATAAGCCCAGTCTGTATCAGCATGAGGCCATGTAAGCTGGATATAACTTTGTTTGTGCCATTCGGCAGGCAGAAAAAACGTTGTTTCCATATTTATCTTGTTAGTTTGTATTTTTTGTTTTTTTATCTTGTGAGGTCGGTTGGATGGCCTCGGGTTTATAAGATGCATTTTCTTTAGAGCTTCGTTTTCCTCTTCGGCGAAGGAAAATCCAGTCGAAAAGCTCTCTCCAGTTAGTGAAATCTTTCTTGTACATAAATCCGATACCTTGAGTAGTCAACGTAGATTTGGTAAAGTATCGGTCGTTTGTTTCGTTATATCCTTTCAGACGGAATTCTCCGTTTTTGGTAAGCAGCCACATTGCTTCGAAGTCGCCCACAAAGTTGGTGTTCCGCATCGGATTGTCACGGTATCCGAAGTTTCCGTTTATAATCAGCCGGTTGTTCAGCAATCTTCCGGACAAGATGGCTTCGGCTTCTACATCTGTCCATCCTTCCTGACCGGTACTCAGACTGGTTCCTACGTTCCAGTTCTGGCTGTCTATTACCTGCGAGAGCATGTTGTTCAACTGACCGGAGAGTGTACTGAAAGCCAGTGAACTGGTTGCATTCGACGACTGTGCATTGTTGGCATAATCGTAAGTGTAGAATTTACCAATTCCCAGCAGGTAGATAATCTGAGTATTCATCTGTTCTTCCGTACTGGTCAGACTGCGTACCAGTTCCCGGTCTTCATCGCTGACAGTCGGCAGGTCGAGATCGAACGTTAAGGTAGGTGCGGTCAGATTGCCGGACAAGTTCAGAATACAGTTTACCCTTACTGTTCCCTTATTTGTAGAAGCATCTGCAATCAAGTCGTTCAGCGAAGCAGAGTTGACAGTATAAATAGCCTGCACATTCAGATTCGCCTGCTTGGGATTACCATTGAAAGATACCGTTCCTCCGGACTGGAGTATAAAGTCTTTTCTGATGATATTCTGCATACTCATCTTATAGATACCTTCTTCGATGTTATAATTTCCGAACATCTGGAAATCTCCTTTGTTGAAGAAGTTGATACGAAGGTTGCCTGTTCCGTTTGCAGAGATATAGTCGCCTGCGGCAGGGTCCATTACAATTTTCATGGTAGCAGCCGGTGTGGCCTCTATCTGGAGGTTCAGACGAATATCCCCCGGAGTATCATCCTCATCATCTTCCTTTTCTTCATTGAGATGATGGTATAAGTCGGTCTGTATATTTTCCTGCAGCCGGTGTGGAGTACGGTCTACAAATGTGATGAACTGCGAACTGGTAGCTTCAGCAGCTGTAGTGGTTACGTATACAAATGAAGTTTTTGCATCGGTACGCAAGTTCCCGTCTACATTAAGTCCGTTGGCTCCTCCTCCTTGCAGACTGACATTTCCGCTTGTATAGATTTGTCCGTAGAAAGGGAAGTCAGGAGTTTCTTTTTCCGATTTATATACCAGCATGTTGTCTGTATCGAAACGGAAACGGTACAACAGATTCTTGAGTTTTGTATGGTTCAGATCGCCATTTACAGTTCCGGTATGTCCCTCCGGGTCTGTTAGTCTCACATCTCGGAAAGCAAAGTGTCCGGGGGTAATTCGCAGTGAATCGCAGCTGGCCTGAAAGCTCGTATTCAGAATATTCACTTTCATTGATACATTGGCATTGGCTGTTCCCTCTAAGTCTAATTGCGAAAATGGGCCGAACAGTCGGATATTGCCATATGTACGTCCCTGTACGTTACTGAAAATACCTTCGATGAATGGTTGTAACAACGCAAGGTTTGTTCCTCCGGCTTGTATATGGAGGTCAAGACCTTTCATTTTGGGGGACACATAGCCGTTTACTTTAGTGAACGAAACTGTATCTTCCTTGATGTCTGCAAACAGTCGTACTCCTCCTAGCTCTTTGTCCCATTTACCGGTAATGTCGGCTCTTCCCAGCAGTGCATCATTCAGAGAGAATCCCTTTACATCGAGCCGTGTGTGCATCACCGGATCTTCAAGTACATGATTCAGATGTACTTTTCCGGTTATCATTCCGTTGAATTTCACGGCATGAAACTCGATAATATCCATGATGTATTGCAGATTGATATTCTTCAGATCTACAATGCAGGAATCGGTTTCTTCCTTGCCGATTTTACCGTTGGCTCTCAGATGCTGGTCTGCATGCTCAAAGAGAAAGTTGTTTACCTCTATATTGTTTTTTTCGACAATAATTTCTGCCGGGTGAATACGCCATACCGTATCATTTAAAATAATTTGACTTGGCTGTATGTCGATAGTGGTATGCAGTTGCTTTTTTTCTTCCGACTGTTTGAAATGAGCCAAAGCTTCCACTTTCCCGCTGAATGTTGTGCTTGTATTATTTCCCCAGTTTATTGTAGTGCGAAGCTTATCGTCCTTGGCTCTGGCTGTCAATGCCAGGTTTACCATGGCACCTTTTTTCATTCTCTTGTTTGCCCTGACGTGGCATTGAAGCATATCTTCGCTGTTCTCACACAATAGTACTCCCGATTCATAGTAGGAGTCATTGTATGTAAATTCGGGCACATATCCTCGGATTTGCAAACGAGTCTGCTCATCGTCGAAATAACCGCTTATATTGGCTGGCATAGACAATTCTACCGGCATATCCAGTACTTTCGAAAAGAATTCTGCATTTTCCAGTGCAAAACGGAAGCGGAAATTGTTGTTGGTTTCAGGTAATTTTTTCTTGGAAGAAACCAATGCCGGTACGTATCGCTGTGCGGTTTTGAGAATACTGGTCAACAGGGTACGGTACGAGTAATTTCCTTCTACGCTACCTTGAATAAAAGGAGAGTCAATGCGTATTTGTTTCTCACTTCTATCTTTAACACTACCGGCAGTAACCGACAAATTAGGCAGGAAATATCGCTGGTCTTCTTCTGTAGAGTTTACCAGTAAACTGTCTATACTGATTTTGCCTTGCATATCGTCGATGGAATGACCGCTGAAATCAGCTGTAAGACTTAATGACAAGTCTTTATTTTTGTACTTGGTTGTCAGGTTCAGATCATTCGGGCGAAAATGTTGTACTACGGCTCTTAGGTTAAAATCGGGAGTCTGCTGTGAAGTGACAAACTTTCCATTGATTTCAATATTTCCGTTGGGGTCGTTAAGGGCTAACCGTCCGTTGAATCCTCCTCTTGTATACTGTCCGTCCAGACTGATGTTATGATATTCGTATTGTTTGTATTCAAACGAAGTAATGTTTCCTTTTATGTACGATTCGGGTTTGTTGTTTCTGTATTTGAATCCTTTCAGTTCTACGTCAAAGCAAGTTTTTCCTAAGGTCTTTTCCTGGTTCAACAGAATACCCAGATTCAGCTCTTTACTGGAAATCTTCCCGGAATATGAACGTAAGCCTGTGAGGGTATCTGTATGCATGGTGACGTTACCATTGACTGTCCCTGCGTTTGAGGTGAAACTTCCTTTTGTGGTGAGTTGCTGTAAGTGGCCGGAAATGTTACCGTTGAACCGGACAAAATCAAGACGTTCTAAAGTTTTTTCTTTATCCTGTTTTCCTGTTAAATTTTGAAGGAGCCACTGCACTCCTTCTTTATTGATTTGAGCTGTTTCCAGATTGCCGGATAAATACATGTTACGCTTGCTGTTCCATTGGTCGGCAGTAGCGTTTCCTTTTATAAGCAGGCTTTGAGACGGATTGGTAACATACAGCTCTGTACATTCCGTACGATTTCCTTTTCCTTTGAATGCAAGGCGCAAGGTAACCGGATCGTGGAAATGCTGTAAAGCCGGAACAAAAGATGCAATATCGGATGGGGTAATTTCTGCATGAAGTTTACCCATGTAGCGTGTTTGTTCGCTGAGCTTAGGCAAAGAATCGAATCCATTGTAGAAAGCTGCAATGGTGTCGATTTGTAATGATGTTTGTGGAAGTGTTACTTCAATGTGGTTCGCTGCCAGATGGCGGCGATTGGCCGTAAGTTTAAGAGCTAATTTCTTCAGCGTAAATCCACTTTGCTCATTGAAACTCATACGGCGGATTTGTGCATTCAAAGAGTCGCGGCTGAAAGCTTTCAGTGAAAGTGTAGCAGAAAGATTTTCAATACCAATATGATTGCCGTTGAATACTCCCGGAGTAGCAGGAGCCGAAAGCAAATCATAATGTATTTGTCCACGGCGTATCAATACGGCATTAATACGAAGGTCGATGTTGGATTCTTTTTTTACCGTATCTTTTGAAGCAAAAGTGTCGAGTATAAATTGAAAATTAGGTGCACTATCGGGGGTAGGACGATTTAAATGTGCATTGAGACCGAACAGTTGCACACTGCTGATACGGATTTTTCCAGATACAAGTGAATGGATATCAAACTTAGCTGATAGGCGTGCTACTTTCAGCAGTTCTTTTCCCTGCCGGTCTTGTAAGGTTACATTCTGAATGATGATACGGTTTAGTAATCCTAAATCAATGTTACCAACATTTACTTCTGTCTGTAAAATCTTGCTTAATTCTTGACTGGTATAAACAGACATTTGACGCTGAATATAAGGAACATTCAGAATGCCTATTATCCCGAAATACAGGACAAGTAGCAGAATGATGGTAAACTGTATGATATGTTTGATAGGTCTTAACCGCATGTTAGTAACAAAAAAGTCATCAAAATTACGAATATCGGAGAAGTTTTCCTACTTTTGGCGCAGAAAACATTATTAATATAAAATAAAAGACAAAAATCGATGAAAAAACACATGACATTGGCATGTCTGTTGGCTACTGCACTTGCTGTACAGGCACAGGATGGGGGAATTACTCAGGAGATGCTCGGGAAAATAAAAGGAGCTTATAAACATACGGCAGCCGATAAGGCTATTCATAATGCAATGGCTGGTACTGATATCAGTGTGTTGGCGCGTAATCAGGAAAGTCTGGCTAATTTTGATACTCATTTTTCTCATAAGGTGGTGTCGCATGGCATTACTAACCAGAAGCAGTCAGGGCGTTGCTGGCTGTTTACCGGATTGAATGTGCTTCGTGCCCAGATGATGGCTAAATACGGACTTGATGAATTGACTTTTTCTCAGAATTATTGCTTCTTCTATGATCAGTTGGAAAAGGCCAACTTGTTTCTGCAAGGTATTATCGATACCAGTAAGAAGCCTTTGGATGATAAAATGGTAGAGTGGTTGTTCCGTAATCCACTGAATGATGGAGGGCAGTTTACTGGTATTTCTGATATTATTGGCAAGTATGGTGTCGTACCTTCTGAAGTGATGCCGGAAACATATAGCAGTGAAAATACAGCTCAGATTAGCCGGTTGGTAGGATTGAAGTTGAAAGAGTTTGGTCTGCAACTTCGTGAGGAAGCATCTAAAGGCGCAAAACCATCTGCACTCGAAGCTAAAAAAACAGAAATGTTGGGTACAGTATATCGGATGTTGGCTTTGGCTTTTGGTGAGCCGGTTGAACGCTTTTCTTGGACTATTAATGGAGTGACAAAAGAATATACGCCGCAATCCTTCTACAAGGAATTCTTGGGTAATGATTTGACCAACAACTATGTCATGCTGATGAATGACCCAAGCCGTGAGTATTATAAATGTTATGAAATTGATTTCGACCGCCATGCATACGATGGAAAGAACTGGACTTATGTGAACTTGCCGATAGAGGATATCAAGGCGATGGCAATTGCTTCTATTAAAGACAGTACGATGATGTACTTCTCGTGTGATGTAGGTAAATTTATGGATCGTCAACGTGGTGTTCTTGATTTGCGCAATTTTGACTATGACTCATTGATGGGGACCACATTCGGCATGAATAAAAAACAACGTATTCAGACTTTTGCCAGTGGCTCAAGTCATGCAATGACTTTGATGGCTGTCGATTTGGATGAAAACGGTAAGCCTAAAAAGTGGATGGTGGAAAATAGTTGGGGAGCATCTTCTGGATATCAGGGACATATGATTATGACTGATGAATGGTTTGATGAATATATGTTCCGTCTGGTAGTAGAAAAGAAATATGTTCCGGAAAAAGTATTGGATATCCTGAAACAGAAACCGGTTCGCTTGCCGGCATGGGATCCGATGTTTGCTTCTGAAGAATAACAGTTTCGGCTATGAAGTTAAGTTACTTGTTGGGAGTGTTGTTTTTTACCTCGCTGGTTTCTTGCTCTTCTCAAAAGGGGAAAGATGGCTGGAGACTTGTTTGGGAGGATGAATTTGAAGGAACAGCGTTTGATACAGCTACATGGTCAAAGATTCCCCGATGGCATCCGGAATGGGCACAGCATATGTCCGATAATGAGGCATGTTATGAAATGCGTAATGGCAATCTGGTGCTGAAAGGTATTATGAATCCCGACAGAACCAAGGATACACTTGCCTATATTACAGGAGGATTGTATACCAAATACAAGCGGGCATTTTATGGGGGCCGCATTGAGGTGAAGGCAAAGTTGGAAGGATGTACAGGAGCATGGCCTGCTATTTGGCTGAAGCCTTTTGAGGAAGAGAAATATGTATGGCCGACAGGGGGTGAGATTGATATCATGGAACGGTTGAACTACGATTCAATTGCTTATCAGACTGTGCATTCGGTTTATACCCAACATTTAGGAATATTGGATAATCCGAAACGGGGAACAACTGCTTCAATCAATCCGGATGATTATAATGTATATGCGGTGGAAATGTATCCGGATAGTGTAGTGTTTTTTATCAATGACAAACATACGCTGACTTATCCCCGCATTGAGACGGATAAAGAAGGGCAATTCCCGTTCGATCGTCCTTATTATCTGCTTATTGATATGCAGCTGGGAGGAAACTGGGTAGGAAAGGTTGATACTCTTGATCTTCCTGTGGAAATGCAGATTGATTGGGTACGTTATTATCAGAAAGAGAAATAACAAATGCTTGAAGGCTGTAAGGGAATGTCCTTGCAGCCTTTTTTTTGTTGCTGGAAATTAGATGGTAATTGTTGTGTTCTTACATCTTTATCGGATATTGATACCATTCTGCTGTGACGGTCGTTTTTATCATTGTGATGGGGAGGCTGTTTGTTTGGGTGTTGTTTTGAGGTGCCCGGTATCTCTTTGTGGATAAATCTGTAAGACTTCTTTATTTTAAAGAAATATTTCTCTAATTCGCGGCAGAATTGTTCTTTATTTACTTATTTTTTCTTTCATGATAAAATACATCAGAAATATTTCTACTTTATAATAATGCAACAACAATATAACTAATTTGGAGGTTATTATGATTTTAGCCTGTCAGAAAATCGAAAAAGCATTCGGCGGCAAATCCGTATTAAATAATGTTAATTTTTTAATTAATGAAGGGGAAAAAGCAGCAGTTATCGGTATTAACGGTGCCGGAAAAACTACCCTTTTTAAAATCATTACTGGAGAATATGAGGCAGACAACGGAGAAGTTATTTTTCAGAAAGGCTCTACCTACGGTTATTTATCTCAGGTTATTGATGTAAGCTCTCATCGCAGTATTTATGAAGAGATGCTCGATGCCAAAAAAGAGATTATCGAAATGGAAAAAAAGATTCGCCAGCTTGAAAAGGACATCAGTACCTTATCCGGTGAAGCATTAGAAAGTGCAATGGAAAGCTATTCCCGCCTGACAGACCGTTTTGAAAAAGCAAACGGCTATGCCTGGAAAAGTGAAATCACTGGCGTATTAAAGGGACTTGGATTTGATGAAAGCCAGTTTGCCACACCAATCCATACCCTTTCCGGTGGTCAGAAAACCCGTGTCGCATTAAGCCGTATTCTCTTAATGCACCCGGATCTGATTTTACTCGATGAGCCGACCAACCACCTTGATATGGAATCCATTCGCTGGTTAGAGACTTTCCTTTCTAACTACCGTGGTGCCGTTTTAATCGTTTCCCACGACCGTTATTTTCTTGATAAAGTTGTGGATAAGGTTATCGAAATTGAGCGCGGAACCAGTCAGGTATTTAACGGCAATTACAGTGCCTACGCCGAAAAGAAAAAGGCACAGCGTGATGCACAGATGAAGCTTTACATGAACCAGCAACAGGAAATCCACCATCAGGAAGAAGTAATCACAAAACTCCGCTCCTTTAACCGTGAGAAATCCATCAAACGTGCGGAAAGCCGTGAGAAAATGCTCAGTAAACTTGAACTCGTGGACAAACCCGTTGTCTTAAACAGCAAGATGCGTATTACTTTAGAACCAGAAGTTCTCAGCGGTAATGATGTACTTACAATTGAGGGACTTTCCAAATCTTTTGGTGACAAAGCCTTATTCCGCAATTTAAATGTGCAGATTAAACGAGGGGAAGTTGTCGGCCTCCTCGGAGCAAATGGTACGGGAAAGACCACCCTCTTAAAAATCATCAACCGCCAGCTTCGCGCCGACTCTGGTAAAATCCGATATGGCTCTAAAGTTTCCATCGGCTACTACGATCAGGAACAGCACGTACTAGACGATAGCAAAACGATTTTTGATGAGATTTCCGATGCGTATCCAAAGCTCACAAACACCCGCATCCGTAACGTACTCGCCGCCTTCCTTTTTACTGGCGAAGACGTATTCCAGGTGATCGGAACCTTAAGTGGTGGAGAAAAAGGACGTGTTTCCCTTGCAAAGCTGATGCTTTCTGAAGCGAACTTCCTGATCCTCGATGAGCCGACCAACCATCTGGATATCGCCTCGAAGGAGATTCTGGAAAACGCGCTGGTTCATTACACCGGAACCGTTCTCTACGTCTCCCATGACCGATATTTCATCAACAAAACTGCGACCCGGATTCTCGATCTGACGATGGGAACACTGATTAATTATATTGGAAACTACGATTATTATCTGGAAAAGAAGGAGACGCAGGAGAAAGCCTATCTGGCTTCCGCCGCACAGGCAACCAACCGCTCTGCAAAATCTTCCGGAGCCGGAAACACAGGGACTTCCAGCCATCCGACCGCTGCGGCAGGCGCAAATCCGACTGCTCTTTCTGGAAATGGCACTGGTACCTCTGCTGCTTCGTCCGCTTCTGCCGTGACCGCTGCAGTTCAGGCGGCAGCCAGCGCTTCCTCCGGCAAATTGGACTGGAAACAGCAGAAGGAAGAACAGACGCGGCTTCGTAAGAAACAGAATGAATTGAAACGCGTCGAGGAAGAAATCCACACCCTTGAAACCCGCGATCAGGAGATCGATGCGCTTCTCTGCGATGAGACTGTCTTTTCCGATGTTCCGCGTTTGATGGAACTGAATAAAGAGAAGGAAGAACTGAATGCAAAGTTAGAGGGATTGTATGAGAAGTGGGAGGAATTGGCGGAGTAGAGGTTACTGTTCA
>ERZ834859.3071-NODE-3071-length-12882-cov-6.313479_pt1 | contig 12882 bp, 6 predicted proteins | sample MGYA00519947_ERZ834859 | MGnify/ENA primary metagenome ERZ834859 (study PRJEB31850, sample SAMEA3708763) | human gut metagenome | biome: human gut; feature: human-associated habitat; material: faeces | place: China | collected 2014 ...
GGTTAAGAGTCCTCTGTCAAGAGGATTCTTAACCTTTTTGCGTCTATATTAAGTTGACAGGGTTATACAGATTAAATTGACTGATTTCTTCTCTTATATGTCGTCAATTCTGTGTTTTTCCCTATAACAATAAAAACTCTATACAGATGTCTTCAAACATTAACAATCAACGAATTAACTTTGCTTCTATTAAAAATCCGATGCAGTATCCGGATTTCTTGGAAGTTCAATTGAAGTCGTTTCAAGACTTCTTACAGTTAGATACGCCGCCCGAAAAACGTAAGAATGACGGTTTGTATAAAGTATTTGCAGAGAATTTCCCTATTGCAGATACGCGTAATAACTTTGTGCTCGAGTTCCTTGACTACTATATTGATCCGCCTCACTATTCTATTGACGATTGTCTGGAACGTGGGTTGACTTATAGTGTTCCCTTGAAAGCTAAATTGAAGCTTTATTGTACAGACCCCGATCATGAAGATTTCGATACAGTCATTCAAGATGTGTATCTGGGTCCTATTCCTTATATGACTCCAAAAGGAACTTTTGTTATTAATGGTGCAGAGCGTGTTGTTGTTTCTCAGTTGCATCGTTCTCCGGGTGTATTCTTTGGACAGAGTATCCACTCAAATGGAACAAAATTGTATTCAGCACGTATTATTCCATTCAAAGGTTCTTGGATTGAGTTTGCTACAGACATCAATAATGTAATGTATGCATACATTGATCGTAAGAAGAAATTACCTGTTACGACTTTGTTGAGAGCTGTTGGTTTTGAAAATGATAAAGATATTCTTGAAATTTTCAATCTTGCAGAAGATGTCAAAGTAAATAAGGCAAATCTGAAAAAAGTCGTTGGACGTAAGTTGGCTGCTCGTGTATTGAAAACATGGACAGAAGACTTCGTAGATGAAGACACTGGTGAAGTTGTATCTATCGAACGTAATGAGGTTATTATTGATCGTGAAACAGTTATTGAAGCTGAACATATTGATTTGATAATTGAATCGGGAGTACAGAATATCCTTGTTCATAATGAAGATGCAAATTCTTCTGATTATTCTATTATATTCAACACATTGCAGAAAGACCCAAGTAACTCGGAAAAAGAAGCAGTGTTGTATATTTACCGTCAGTTGCGTAATGCTGATCCTGCGGATGATGCAAGTGCACGTGAGGTAATTAACAACTTGTTCTTCTCTGAAAAGCGTTATGACCTGGGTGAGGTAGGCCGTTACCGTATCAATAAAAAATTGAATTTGGATACGGATATGGATGTCAAGGTGTTGACAAAACAAGATATTATTGAAATCATTAAATATCTGATAGAGTTGATTAACTCGAAAGCAGATGTTGATGATATCGACCACTTGAGTAACCGTCGTGTACGTACTGTCGGCGAACAGCTTTCTAATCAGTTTGCTATTGGTTTGGCTCGTATGTCTCGTACTATTCGTGAGCGTATGAATGTTCGCGATAATGAAGTATTTACTCCGATTGATCTGATTAATGCAAAAACAATTTCTTCTGTAATCAACTCGTTCTTCGGAACAAATGCATTGTCTCAGTTCATGGACCAGACAAACCCGTTGGCAGAAATTACTCATAAGCGTCGTTTGTCTGCATTGGGTCCTGGTGGTTTGTCAAGAGATCGTGCCGGATTTGAGGTTCGAGACGTTCACTATACTCATTACGGTCGTTTATGTCCGATTGAAACTCCTGAAGGTCCGAATATCGGTTTGATTTCGTCTTTGTGTGTATATGCGAAGATTAATGATCTAGGATTTATTGTAACTCCTTATCGTAAGGTAAACAATGCTGTGGTAGATCTTTCTCCAGAAGGTATAGAATATTTATCTGCAGAAGAGGAAGAAGATAAGATTATTGCACAGGGTAATGCACCATTGAATGACGATGGTACATTTATTCGTGACAAAGTTAAAGCTCGTCGTGATGCAGATTATCCGGTTGTTACTCCAGATCAAGTTGAGTTGATGGACGTAGCTCCTCAGCAGATTGCTTCAATTGCGGCATCTTTGATTCCTTTCTTGGAACATGATGATGCGAACCGTGCGTTGATGGGATCTAACATGATGCGTCAGGCTGTTCCTTTGTTGAGAACTGAAGCTCCAATTGTAGGTACTGGAATCGAAAAACAATTGTGTGAGGATTCACGTACACAGATTGCTGCAGAAGGTGATGGTGTAATTGAGTTCGTAGATGCTACAACTATTCGTATTTTGTACGACCGTACAGAAGACGAAGAGTTTGTAAGTTTTGAGCCTGCATTGAAAGAGTATCGTATTCCGAAGTTCCGTAAGACAAACCAAAGCATGACTATTGACCTTCGTCCGATTTGTAGTAAAGGACAAAGAGTGAAGAAGGGAGATATCTTGACAGAAGGATATTCTACTGCGAATGGAGAATTGGCCTTAGGTAAGAATCTTTTGGTTGCTTATATGCCTTGGAAGGGATATAACTATGAGGATGCCATCGTATTGAATGAACGTGTTGTTCGTGAAGATATTCTTACTTCTGTACACGTAGATGAGTATATCTTGGAAGTTCGTGAGACTAAACGAGGAATGGAAGAGCTTACTTCAGATATTCCGAATGTTAGTGAAGAAGCAACCAAAGACTTGGATGAAAATGGTATCGTACGTATTGGTGCTCGTATTGAGCCAGGAGACATTTTGATTGGTAAGATCACTCCTAAGGGAGAATCAGATCCTTCTCCTGAAGAAAAGTTGTTGCGTGCTATTTTTGGTGATAAGGCAGGTGATGTGAAAGATGCTTCTTTGAAGGCTTCTCCTTCTTTGCGTGGTGTTGTAATTGATAAGAAGTTGTATTCACGCGTTATTAAAACTCGTAGTGAAAAGAATGCAGATAAAGCTATTTTGCCGAAATTGAATGAAGAATTCGAAGAAAAGGCTGCTGCTCTTAAGGAAATATTAGTAAACAAGCTGCTTGTTTTGACTGCTGATAAGGTGTCTCAAGGAGTAAAAGACTATTTGGGAACAGAAGTTATCGCAAAGGGAGCGAAGTTTACAAAACGCGATCTCGAATCTTTGGATTATACAATTATTCAATTGAGTAAATGGACTGCTGATGCTCATAAGAATGATTTGATTCGTGATTTGATTGTAAATTATTTGAAGAAATACAAAGAATTGGATGCTGAACTGAAACGTAAGAAATTCGCAATTACTATCGGTGATGAGCTTCCTTCTGGTATTATTCAGATGGCTAAAGTTTATATTGCTAAGAAACGTAAGATTGGTGTTGGTGATAAAATGGCGGGTCGTCACGGTAATAAGGGTATTGTTTCTCGTGTGGTACGTCAGGAAGATATGCCGTTCTTAGCAGATGGTACTCCTGTTGATATCGTTTTGAATCCGTTGGGTGTGCCTTCTCGTATGAATATTGGTCAGATATTTGAAGCTGTATTGGGACGTGCCGGAAAAGAATTGGGCGTGAAGTTTGCTACTCCTATTTTTGATGGTGCTACATTGGACGACTTGGATCAGTGGACTGATAAAGCTGGTTTGCCACGCTATTGTAAGACATATTTGTATGATGGTGGTACAGGTGAACAGTTCGACCAGCCAGCTACCGTAGGTGTCACTTATATGTTGAAATTGGGACACATGGTTGAAGATAAGATGCATGCACGTTCTATCGGTCCGTACTCTTTGATTACTCAGCAGCCGCTTGGTGGTAAAGCACAGTTTGGTGGTCAGCGTTTTGGAGAAATGGAGGTTTGGGCTATTGAAGCATTTGGTGCTGCCCATGTACTTCAGGAAATCTTGACTATTAAGTCTGATGATGTTGTAGGACGCTCTAAAGCTTATGAAGCTATTGTGAAGGGTGAGCCGATGCCAACTCCGGGTATTCCTGAATCTCTGAACGTGTTATTGCATGAGTTGAGAGGTCTTTGCTTAAGCATTACGCTGGAATAAATTTTTTAATGAAGAATGAAGAATTAAGAAGAAGGTGGAATTAATCATTATTATTCTTAACTCTTCATTCCTTGAAAATTCTTCATTCTTAATTCTTTATTTATATAAAATATAAAGTATGGCTTTTAGAAAAGATACTAAGATAAAGAGTAATTTTTCAAAGATTACAATCGGACTGGCCTCTCCTGAAGAGATTCTGGAGAATTCTTATGGTGAAGTATTGAAACCGGAAACGATCAACTACCGTACTTATAAACCGGAAAGAGATGGTCTGTTCTGTGAACGTATCTTTGGTCCGGTAAAAGACTACGAATGCCATTGCGGTAAATATAAACGTATTCGTTATAAAGGTATTGTTTGTGACCGTTGTGGTGTAGAGGTTACAGAAAAGAAAGTTCGTCGTGAACGTAGTGGACATATCCAATTGGTAGTGCCTGTAGCACACATTTGGTATTTCCGTTCTTTGCCTAATAAAATTGGTTATTTGTTGGGATTACCGACAAAAAAACTTGATGCTATCATTTATTATGAACGTTATGTGGTAATTCAGCCGGGTATTAAGGCTGAGGATGGCATTAATCAATATGATTTGTTGTCTGAAGAAGAATATCTGGATATCATGGATACTCTTCCGAAAGAAAATCAATATTTGGAAGATAGCGATCCAAATAAGTTTATTGCCAAAATGGGTGCAGAAGCAATCTATGATTTGCTGACTCGTTTGGATTTGGATGCTCTTTCTTATGAATTGCGTCATAAAGCAAATAATGATTCTTCACAGCAGCGTAAAAATGAAGCTTTGAAACGCTTGCAGGTAGTGGAATCATTCCGTGCTTCTCGTGGACGTAACAAACCGGAATGGATGATTGTACGTATTGTACCGGTTATTCCTCCTGAATTACGTCCGTTGGTACCGCTGGATGGTGGTCGTTTCGCAACTTCTGACTTGAACGACTTGTACCGCCGTGTTATCATCCGTAACAACCGTTTGAAACGATTGATTGAAATTAAGGCTCCTGAAGTAATCTTGCGTAATGAAAAACGTATGTTGCAGGAAGCTGTGGATTCATTGTTTGATAACTCTCGTAAATCAAGTGCTGTAAAAACAGATGCAAACCGTCCGTTGAAATCTCTATCTGATAGTTTGAAAGGTAAACAAGGACGTTTCCGTCAGAACTTGTTGGGTAAGCGTGTTGACTATTCTGCACGTTCGGTTATCGTCGTTGGTCCAGAATTGAAGATGGGTGAGTGCGGTATTCCTAAATTGATGGCTGCAGAATTGTACAAACCGTTTATCATTCGTAAATTGATTGAGCGTGGTATTGTAAAAACTGTGAAGTCTGCGAAAAAGATTGTAGACCGTAAGGAACCGGTTATTTGGGACATCCTTGAACATGTGATGAAGGGTCATCCGGTATTGTTGAACCGTGCTCCGACTCTGCACCGTTTGGGTATCCAGGCATTCCAGCCTAAGATGATTGAAGGTAAAGCCATTCAGTTGCATCCATTGGCATGTACTGCGTTCAATGCCGACTTTGATGGTGACCAGATGGCTGTACACTTGCCATTGAGCAATGAAGCTGTTTTGGAAGCTCAGATGTTGATGCTTCAGTCGCATAACATTTTGAACCCTGCGAATGGTGCACCTATTACTGTGCCTGCTCAGGATATGGTACTTGGTTTGTACTATATTACCAAGTTACGTAAAGGCGCTAAAGGTGAAGGCTTGATTTTCTATGGACCGGAAGAAGCTTTGATTGCTTATAATGAAGGTAAAGTAGATATTCATGCAATTATCAGTGTGGTTGCAAACGATCTGGATGAAAATGGTAACATCGTGAAGAAGATGATTAAAGAAACATCTGTAGGACGTGTTATTGTAAATGAACTTGTTCCAGATGAATGCGGTTATCTGAATACAATCATTTCTAAGAAATCTTTGCGTGATATCATTAGTGATGTAATCAAGGCTGTAGGTGTTGCACGTGCTTGTGAATTCTTGGATGGTATTAAGAACTTAGGTTATAAGATGGCATTCGAAGGTGGTTTGTCATTCAACTTAGGTGATATTATCATACCGAAGGAAAAAGAGGAGCTGGTAAAACGTGGTAATGAAGAAATCGAACAGATCATGATGAACTATAACATGGGTTTCATTACCGACAACGAACGTTATAACCAGGTTATCGATACTTGGACACACGTAAACAGTGATTTGTCTGATATTCTATATAAGACAATTAAGAATGACGATCAGGGATTCAACTCTGTATTTATGATGTTGGATTCTGGAGCCCGTGGTTCTAAAGAACAGATCCGTCAGCTGTCTGGTATGCGTGGTTTGATGGCGAAGCCGCAGAAAGCCGGTGCAGAAGGTGCTCAGATTATTGAAAACCCGATCCTTTCTAACTTTAAGGAAGGTTTGTCAGTGTTGGAGTACTTTATTTCTACTCACGGTGCTCGTAAGGGTCTTGCCGATACTGCGTTGAAAACTGCCGATGCCGGATATTTGACTCGTCGTTTGGTTGACGTTTCTCACGACGTAATCATTAATGAAGAAGACTGTGGTACATTGCGTGGTCTGGTTTGTACAGCATTGAAGAATAATGATGAGGTAATTGCTACCTTGTACGAGCGTATTTTGGGTCGTGTATCTGTACATGATATTATTCATCCGACAACAGGTAAACTGATTGTAGCAGCAGGTGAAGAAATTACAGAAGCTATTGCAGAAGAAATTGAAAAATCACCGATCGAAAGCGTTGAAATACGTTCTGTATTGACTTGTGAATCTAAGAAGGGTGTGTGTGCAAAATGTTACGGACGTAACTTGGCAACCAGCCGTATGGTTCAGAAGGGTGAAGCTGTCGGCGTAATTGCTGCACAGTCAATCGGTGAACCGGGTACACAGTTGACTCTGCGTACATTCCACGCCGGAGGTATTGCTGGTAACATGGCTGCTAATGCAAGTATTGTTGCTAAAAATGATGCTCGTCTGGAATTTGAAGAACTCCGTACAGTTGATGCTGTAGAGGAAACAGGAGAACCAGTTAAGATTGTTGTTGGTCGTTTGGCCGAACTCCGCTTTGTGGATGTAAATACTGGTATTATCTTGTCTACTCACAACGTTCCTTACGGTTCTAAATTGTATGCTTCTGATGGCGATGTAGTAGAGAAAGGTAAACTTATTGCTAAGTGGGACCCGTTCAACGCGGTAATCGTTACTGAAGCTGCTGGTAAGATTGATTTTGAATCTGTAATTGAAAACGTAACTTACAAAGTAGAATCTGATGAAGCTACTGGTTTGCGTGAAATCATTATTACAGAGTCTAAAGATAAGACTAAGATTCCTTCATTGCATATCTTGGATGAAAACGGTGGAATCTTGCGTACATACAACTTGCCGGTAGGTGGTCACGTTGTAGTAGAAAACAACCAGATGGTGAAAGCTGGTGATATCTTGGTTAAGATACCTCGTGCCGTAGGTAAGGCTGGTGATATTACCGGTGGTTTGCCTCGTGTAACAGAGCTGTTCGAAGCTCGTAACCCGTCTAACCCTGCTGTCGTTTCAGAAATTGACGGTGAGGTTACAATGGGTAAGATTAAACGTGGTAACCGCGAAATCATCGTTACTTCGAAGACTGGTGATGTGAAGAAGTATCTGGTAGCTTTGTCTAAGCAGATCCTTGTACAGGAAAACGACTATGTACGTGCCGGAACTCCGTTGTCGGATGGAGCAATTACTCCTGCTGACATCTTGGCAATTAAAGGTCCTACTGCAGTTCAGGAATACATTGTAAACGAAATTCAGGATGTATACCGTTTGCAGGGTGTGAAGATCAATGACAAGCACTTCGAAATCATCGTACGTCAGATGATGCGTAAAGTACAGATTGACGAACCAGGAGATACTCGTTTCTTGGAACAACAGGTAGTAGACCGTTTGGAATTCAATGAAGAAAACGATCGTATCTGGGGTAAGAAGGTGGTAGTAGATGCTGGAGATTCTCAAAACTTACAGCCGGGTCAGATTGTGACAGCGCGTAAGTTGCGTGATGAAAACAGTATCCTGAAGCGTCGTGATATGAAGCTCGTAGAAGTACGTGATGCAGTTCCTGCTACTTCTACTCAGATTCTGCAGGGTATTACCCGTGCTGCATTGCAGACTTCAAGCTTTATGTCAGCTGCATCATTCCAGGAAACTACAAAAGTCTTGAATGAAGCTGCCATCAACGGTAAAGTAGACCGTCTGGAAGGTATGAAAGAAAATGTGATTTGTGGTCACTTGATTCCTGCCGGAACAGGACAGCGTGAGTTTGAAAAGATTGTAGTAGGTTCGAAAGAAGAATACGACAGAATCTTGGCAAATCGCAAGAATGTACTTGATTATAGTGAAGTAGAATAATCTTTTCTATAAAGGCTCATTCTGAATACTATTATAGTTATAGGATAAAATAAAATTGTTAGTTAAGAGCTGTGTCAGTTTTCTGACACAGCTCTTTTTGTATAAAGGCTTCTTGTTTGTTTTACAATAACTATTGACTGAAATTTGTTTCTTTAAGCTGGAAAATTGTAAGAACAAAAGGTTGATAACTATAGGGTTGTATACTTAAACTATCTCCTTTTTGAGACGAGGATTAGTCCAAAGTAAAATATACAATAACCTTATATTCAGTATGATAGCTTTATATTTAAAAAGTTACAATAAAAGATGGTATGGCATTTTGTAATAAGATTCTTTTATTAAATTTGTGCTAGTTAAGGCGGTCATTTCATCAATTTAAGTAGAAGAACATAATATTATACTTTATATTTTGCTTTTGAAGAAAATTTAGTGCCTTGACAATAGTGTTACCTTCAATAGAAACAGGTTAAGTTATGGTTTTGAAAGTATATCGAAGCATTGACTTTCCCTTAAACGAAAAATAAATACAATGAAAACAAAATTTTTAGCTATCATGCTATGTGCATGCGGTATCACCGCTACAGCCCAACAGCCTATTTATAAGCAGGCTTCTGCTTCGGTGGAAGATCGTATAGAAGACTTGTTGGATAGAATGACTCTTGAAGAGAAAGTCGGTCAAATCTGTTGTCCCTTAGGTTGGGAAATGTATACTAAGGTAAGTTCAGATAGTGTAACTATCTCTGAATTGTTTAAAAAGCAGATGAGTGCAGCTCCTTTGGGTTCGTATTGGGCTGTACTTAGGGCCGATCCGTGGACTCAGAAAACATTGGAAACCGGACTTAATCCGGAGTTGTCTGCAAAAGCTTTGAATGCCTTGCAAAAATATGCAGTCGAAAACACACGTTTAGGTATACCTATTCTGTTTGCGGAAGAATGTCCGCATGGACATATGGCTATTGGGACAACTGTATTTCCTACTTCCATCTCTCAGGCTTCCACATGGAATAGAGATTTGATTTATCAAATGGGAAAGGTCATTGGTCTGGAAGCGCGTTCTCAGGGTGCAAACATTGGCTATGGTCCCGTATTGGACATCTCCCGTGAGCCCAGATGGTCGCGTGTAGAAGAAACTTTCGGTGAGGATCCTTATCTGACAGGATGTTTGGGTACAGCTTTTGTGCAGGGTATGCAGGGAGATGACATCAAAAATGGAGCCCATGTTTATTCTACCTTGAAGCATTTGGCAGCCTATGGCGTTCCAAGAGGAGGACACAACGGAAATCCAGCTGACATAGGAATGAGAGCTTTGCTTAATGAGTATCTACCAGGTTTCCGTCAGGCTGTAGAAGAAGGAAAAGCTGCAACTGTGATGACTTCTTATAATTCTATTGACGGCATTCCATGTACCAGCAATTCTTTTCTTATTGATTCGTTATTACGTAAGCAATGGGGATTCGAAGGTTTTGTTTATTCGGATTTGGCCAGTATTGATGGAGTGGCAGAAACCCACCATGTAGCTGTTGATTTGCAGGATGCAGCCGTTCAGTCTGTAAAGGCAGGAACAGATATGGATTTGGGAGCTAAGTCGTACAGCACTTTGGTAAAAGCTGTAAAAGACGGTAAGATAGAAGAAGAATATATCGATCGAGCAGTAGCCAATGTATTGCGATTGAAATTTCAGATGGGATTGTTTGAAAATCCTTATGTCTCACCCGAGCGTGCCAGACAAGTAGTGAACTGTGATGAACATAAACAGCTTGCCCGTCAGGTAGCAAAAGAAGGTACCGTATTGTTAAAGAATAACGGTCTGCTGCCACTTAAGAAAAATTTGAAGAAAGTTGCAGTGATTGGTCCTAATGCAGATGTCATGTATAATTATCTGGGCGATTATACTGCACCTCAAGAGCGTGAAAAAATAGTAACTCTATTGGATGGTATCAAGAATAAACTGCCTAAGGCCAAAGTAGAATATGTAAAAGGCTGTGCTATTCGGGATACAACACAAAGTAACATTCAGGCTGCGGTAGAAGCAGCCCGTAAGTCGGATGTAGTTATTTTGGCTGTAGGTGGTTCGAGTGCCCGTGATTTTAAGACCAAGTATATTCATACCGGTGCAGCTACAGTAGCAAAAGATAGTGGTATTTTGCCTGATATGGAATGCGGAGAAGGCTTCGATCGTGCTACACTCAACCTGTTGGGCGATCAGGAAAAACTGATAAAAGCAATAGCGCAAACAGGAAAACCTCTTGTTATTGTATATATAGCTGGTCGTCCGTTGAATATGAATTTGGCAGAAAACGTATCAGATGCATTGCTTATGGCCTGGTATCCTGGAGAGCAGGGGGGGAACGGTATAGCTGATGTCTTGTTTGGAGATTATAATCCAAGCGGAAGAATGCCTGTTTCCGTGCCACGTAATGAAGGTCAGATACCGGTTCATTATTCTCAGGGCGTTCAGCGCGACTATATGGATTCTCCCGGAACACCGCTGTATTCTTTTGGATATGGGTTAAGTTATACTAAATTTGAGTATAGTGGTATGAAATTATCGGCAGGAGATGGTGGCGATGTGGTACAATATATTACCTGTACGGTAACGAACACCGGAAAATACGATGGAGAAGAAGTTGTACAGTTGTATGTAAATGATGAGGTAAGCTCTATTGTAGTTCCAGCTTTACAGCTCAAAGGTTTTAAGAAAATCTTCCTTAAAAAGGGAGAAAGCAAAGAGGTAACCTTTGCTTTAACCCGAAAAGACTTATCTTTTTATAATAAAGATTTAATTTTCACAGCAGAGCCTGGTAAGTATAATGTAATGATTGGAGGAGCTTCTGATAATTTACCTTTGAAGGCTAGCTTTAATCTTTGATGAATCGTTTTTTTAGGAGGTTATAAATCCTTATTTCATAAATAGCCACAGCTACCTAAGCATTAGGGTGCTGTGGCTTTTATATTTCTTCAATCAAAAATTTTTAAAGTAACGTGCGTTCGATATAAGATAAAAAGCAAGTCGCCCGTCATTGATAAATTTATATCAATGGTGACTTCTTTTTCAAAAAAGTAATATGTCATACAAAATACAGGAAAAGCTACTTTCTGCCTTTGGAAAAGTACTTCTTGTGTTTGGGGAAGAGGAGAGTGCTTCATCCGACGTCGTTGGCTGTACAGACAACGACGCTGAATTTATGGCCGGCGACGTTGGTTTTAAAGCCGGCGACGTTGAATATGAGATTTTATTGAATTATCAAGGGCCAATGACAATAGATTTTGTTGGAAGAAGGAAGAATGATGATAACTTAGAATAGGATAAAATAAAAACTGCCTCAAAATGCTGGGTGCAGTTTTGAGGCAGTTAGTTGTTGTATAGTGATGTTTAGTCTTGGTGTTATACTGTAGCTGCTCTTTGCTTAGTTATAAGTTTATGCAGTTTGCTTTGCAGTGTCTGACACATAGCTCCGTTTCCCATTGTCTGGTAACGCTTGATTTGATACTGTAACATGGTAATTACATCTTCGTTTGTTTTCATAATTTTCATCTTTTTGCGCCTTCCGCCTTTCGGAAAGCAATTAAACTTTTTCTCTTTCTTTATTCTGTATATAAAACAAAGAAAAGTATGGTATTGTTCTCGAAAGTTGAATATTTTTCAATAAATAATCGGGAAGTACATAGTGCCTATTCGTAAATTATGGAAAAAAGCGGATAATAAAATAATAAAAAAAGAAATGAAAAATGCCATTAGAATGGCTTCGGAAGGCTTTGAAGAAAGAAAATGACGAATAATTTTAATTTTTATTAGGTAAGTTCAACTTTTTCCTTACTTTTGCCATCACAATAAAAAACAACTAAATTTAAATCAATTTAATCATGGAAAACGAAAACAAAAATAATCAGCTTCAGATTGAGCTGAAAGAAGAAGTTGCTCAAGGCACTTATGCAAATCTTGCTATAATTACTCATTCTACTTCTGAATTTGTTGTGGATTTTGTCCGTATCATGCCGGGATTGCCGAAGGCTGGAGTTCAGTCTCGTATTGTGATGACTCCCGAACATGCAAAACGCTTGATGTATGCATTGCAGGACAATGTAGCTAAATTTGAAAAAGAATTTGGTCCTATCCGTATGCCGGAAGAACAACAGCAGGCAGGTAGTAAAACTTTTGTTCCGCCATTGAGCGATTTTAAAGGCGAAGCATAATTTGTATTGACTTTGTTAAAAACAGACAAAAAATAATCGCAGTTCTGAATTATAATCAGTACTGCGATATTTTTTTGCTTGTCCGGAAAGGTTGAAAATGGCTTTTACGATACACAATCAGGGGCTTTGTAATAAATTTGTTCTGTTTAATCTCCCGATTTTTCTTTCTCCCTAAGAAAAAAGAAGTTAAATAACTTTTTTCTCTTAAATCTGTTTGTATATTAAAAAGTTATTTGTAATTTTGCAGCCCGAAATGTATAGTTTCGAATAGGATTAGATAATACAAATAAACAATATAATAATAATTAAAAATCAAACAAAATG
>ERZ834859.3077-NODE-3077-length-12863-cov-4.907870_pt1 | contig 12863 bp, 10 predicted proteins | sample MGYA00519947_ERZ834859 | MGnify/ENA primary metagenome ERZ834859 (study PRJEB31850, sample SAMEA3708763) | human gut metagenome | biome: human gut; feature: human-associated habitat; material: faeces | place: China | collected 2014 ...
CTCTCTGCCTGGATCAGGGATTCATCTACACCAAACTTGTCAACAAGTGCCTTATTCAGTGCCTCACGTTCGTCAAGATTCAGGGAACGTGTCTTGATGATAACCTGATTTGTTCCAACAACCTTAGTAGGCTGTACATTCTTATCTCCTGTAACCTCTTCCACTACAGGTGTAACCTCAGAATCAATGGTCTTAATGTCCATATCTTCGTTAAAGGTGACATTGGTAGAAGTACCACCTGAAAACTCAAGGCTGTAGTTCAGGGCTTTTCCGCCTGTAGCCTTGTGGATCAGCATAGTGGCTGGTCCGGCAAGGATCAGGATAATGGAAAGGGTGAAGCATAATCTTCTCTTTCCAACAAAGTTAATGACTTTCTTCTCTTCGGTCTTTCCATAGAATTTCTCATCGCGAACGCCAACTGCATATAATGCATTGATCACAAGTCTGGAAAATACCAGAGCTGTAAACATGGAAATCACAATACCAAGTGCCAGTGTATATGCAAATCCTTTAACAGAACCAGTACCCAGCCACATCAGAACGAATGCTGCGATCAGGGTTGTGATGTTTCCGTCAAAGATTGCGGAAAAAGCCTTGGAGAAACCAGCTTTGATCGCGGATCTTACGGTAGAGCCTGTACCGATTTCCTCACGGATACGTGCATAAATAATAACATTCGCATCTACTGCCATACCAATGCCAAGGATGATACCTGCAATACCCGGAAGCGTAAGGGTAATGTCAAATGCATTTAAGGTAAGCAGAATGGTCGCTGTGTAGAAAATCAGGGAAAGGCCTGCAACTGCACCAGGTACACGGTAAGCGATGATCATAAACAGAATTACGATGATCAGACCGATCAGACCTGCAATAAGGCTGGTGGAGATTGCTTCTTCACCGAGCTGTGCAGCTACAACGCTGGAACGAAGCTCTGTCAGTTCAAGGCTCAGGGATCCGATACGGATATAGGAAGCAAGCTCCTGTGCTCTCTCAACACTTTCCATACCACTGATCTGTGCCTTACCGCCTGTGATGGCTTCATTTACTCTTGGAGCGCTTAATACGCCGTTGTCATAGATAATCGCGATCTGTTTTCCAACATTGTTCTGAGTTGCCTCTGCGAATTTTGTTTTTCCCTCGTCTGTAAGAGTCAGATCTACCACGTACTCTCTGCTGCTGGAATTCTGCTGCTGGATTGCACCGCCTGTAGCATCTGCCACATCTGTACCTTCCAAAACCACAGAGCCGGCTGCACGGATCTCGTCAAGACTTCTTGCCAGAGAGTATCCGGTCTCGCTGCTGGAATCAGCCTGGAAATTTGCATTTCCATCCTCATCCTGCTGTGTGATAAAGCACAGGGAACCTGGCTGGCCAAGTTCTTCCAGAATAGCATTTGCATCTGTTACACCAGGAATCTCTACATTGATACGGTCAGATCCTTCCTGATATACCTGAGCTTCTGTACTGTACTGTTCTACACGCTTCTGGAGCTTGTAGATAGTATCTGACATTTCCTCGCTTGTCGGATTACTTTCCTTGGCCTGGTAGGTAATGCTGACACCACCGGCAAGATCAAGACCTGTGTTGATATGTTTTGCTGCACCGGTTCCGGTAGGACCGATACCTACGGCTGCAGTAAAGCAAAAGAACACAGTCAGGATCAGTGTCAGAAGCAGCACTACGATTCCTTTACTTTTCTTCATAGTTCTTTTCCCTTCTTGATTTTTTGTCCGCGGTCATGTTCATCCGCCTGCCAGCCATTTTCTGTTATGATAACAGCCGACGGCGGTATCAGTCAGACAGATTACTGCCCACTAATCACATGCCAGTGCGGCTTTTATCATGATGGCGCACTCCACACGTTTTCTCTGGAGTTCGCATCCGATTTCATAATTGCCTTTGATATCTCCCTGGAAATGGAATGCATTTGCCGCACATCCGCCACTACAGTAGAAACGTGCGAAGCAGTCTTTGCAGTCTTTCTTTGTGTAAACGTTGCATCCGCCGAATTCCTTCTGGATTTCCGGCTTTGTAATGCCTTCGTCTACATTTCCCATGAGATACTGTTCTTCACCAACAAACTGGTGACATGGGTAAAAATCACCCCAGGGTGTTACAGCCAGGTACTCTGTTCCTGAACCGCAGCCTGACAGTCTCTTGTATACACAAGGGCCACCTGTAAGGTCGATCATAAAATGGAAGAAGTTAAATCCTTTCCCCTCTTTCTCTCTTTTAATCATTTCTTTTGCAAGAGTATCATACTCTTCCATGATCTGTGGGATATCCTCCTCACGGATCGCATATTCCTCCGTATCAGCCGCAACTACAGGCTCTACGGAAATCTGTTTAAATCCAAGATCTGCCAGATGAAGCACATCCTTGGAGAAATCAAGATTATGGTGGGTAAAAGTACCTCTTACATAATACTTGTCCTGATTTCTGGATTCTGCAAACTTCTGGAACTTCGGCATGATCAGATCATAGCTTCCTGCACCTTTTCTGAATGGACGCATGTAGTCATGTACTTCCTTACGTCCGTCCACACTGAGTACAACGTTGCCCATCTCTTTATTGCAGAATTCCATTACTTCATCATTCAGAAGAACTCCGTTTGTTGTTAAAGTGAAACGGAATTTCTTATTGTGAAGCTTTTCCTGCTCTCTGCCATATTTCACTAGGTCTTTTACAACCTGCCAGTTCATCAGCGGCTCACCGCCAAAGAAATCTACTTCCAGGTTTTTTCTGGAACCGGAGTTCGCGATCAGGAAATCAAGAGCTTTTTTGCCGACTTCATAGGACATAAGAGCTCTTCTGCCATGATATTCGCCTTCTTCGGCAAAACAATAACGGCAGGCCAGATTGCAGTCATGAGCAATGTGCAGGCACAATGCTTTTACAACGGTCTGCCGGTTATTTGAAAATTCTTCAATTACATTCTCATAAACATCTTTTGTAAAAAGCATTCCATCTTCTTTCAGCTTATTACATTCTCTTACAGATGTCTCAATATCTTCTCTGTTATATTTGTTTTCCAGTTTCTCTGCAATAGCTTCTGCGCCAAGGCCCTCTTCCAGATATGGAAGAACCTCATATGTAACCTCATCTACCAGATGGATGCATCCACTGTTGATATCCAGTACAATATTAAAGCCATTGCTTTTATAACGGTGAATCAGACTCATTTTACTAAAATCCTTTCTAAGCGTAAGATAAGCAGCGGAATAAAAGTTCCGCTGCTTATCTCATTTCTCCATAGCTGATCTTATTTCTGCTCACAGCTCTGGTTTCCTACTGTACAGGAAGTTTTACATGCGGACTGGCAGGAAGTCTGGCACTCGCCACATCCACCTTTTTTTACAGTGTTCTGTAAATTCTTTGTATTCAGGGTTTTGATATGTTCCATAACTCTATCCTCCTTATGTAATTATATTCTTGGCATAGTATATCATATATTTTTTAATTTTGAAAGCTTTTTTTTACGACAGCATTCCACCAAGTGTTCCACCGCCCGCACACATGAAAAATGTAGTAACCGCATGTGCCAGACTCATGTCCCAATGCCCCTTTACTGTAAAGGAAACTGCCAGCAATAACACATAGTAGGCCAGACCTGTTACAACTCCCCACAGATATTTATCTCTATGTGTAATTTTACCGGCCATAAAGCCTCCCATGAAGCAGGCAAACACATAGACAACGATAATTCCTATGTCCACTGCCGTCTCTCCAAGATCAAAAGTAAACAGTAGAAACGCCAGGAGCAGTAATGCTACCCCAGTTAGTGCATACGCAAATAATAATGATTTTAAAATCGTTCTGACTCTCATATACTTCCCTCCTGTTAAACTATATGGGAGAGAAATATATGTTATTCAAAATTTTATTTTCTGTTTTCTTCTACACTTTTATCTTATTTCTTTTTCTTCTTTACAAACACAACCACTCCGATGATTACTGCCGCAGCCACCACCAGTATTACAAATGGCAGAATTGTTGTTGTATCACCGGTATTTACCGCATTATTATTCTTAGCGGTTTCATTTCCCGAAGAACTGTCTGTCTGTGCGGATAATGAAGAAGTATTATTATTGTCAGAATTAGTATTAATTGACACTGTATTATTTTTACCTGTATCAGAAGACTGTTCCTGCGTATCAGATGAAGCCGGAGTAGGTGTCACTGTCCCGGCACTGTTTGAATCATCTCCGGTATCCGGACCTACCAGCTGTCTGCTTCCGGCAATTCCAAACGGACTGAAAGAATGCGTGCTAAACACCATGATTCCATCTTCCACGCTTGGAATGATTGTCTCAGTTGCACCATTATCCAGAAGATGCTCAATTGTATACTCATATCCAGATTTCACCGGTACAGTTACGCTGACATACTCTCCACTTGGAATTTCATATTCTGTGTCATTCTGAAGATCCCAGAGTTCAAATTCATAAGACTGGAAAATCATTGCATCTGATTCATTGGTAAACTGATAGCTGTCACCGCTTGAAACTCTGAACTGTACATACCATGGAAGATTAACTCCGCTTACTGTAATACCGTCGCAGGTATGATTAAGTGCGGCCCTCTCTTCTTTTTCTTCATCAGAAAGAGAATCCTCTGCATCTGTAGGACGGTCATCCTTATCGTCCGGCAGAACAGGATTATCAAAGATATTATCATCTGCGCCATCTTCATCATCTTTTTTCGTATCTTCTTTATCCTGTGTCATATCATCTGCAGGTTCCAGCTTACCGGTAGTTTCTGTATCTTTATCCGTCTTATCTGCATTGCTGTTATTATCTTTGTTGTTTTTATTATCTGTTTTATCTTCTTCAATCTTATTCTCTTCATTGTCTGTATCAGTTTTATTATCCTGATCTGATTTACTTTCCTTATCTTCTTTATTGTCTGTATCAGCGTTTTCATCTGCGGCAGGTTTTTCTGACGAAGTTTCAGGCGTTTCTGTTGGATCTGCATTTTCTGTTGGATCTGTTTTACCTGAGCCTTCTGTCTTATCAACATTATCACTATCCGTAATACTGTTCACTATTACATTGATGTAACCGACAACCGCGCCGCTCTCCGGATCCCATCCATCCACATGGCTTAAATCCTGCCCTTCTGCCGGTATAAGAAGTACCTCACAGCTCTGTACACGCTGTGCAGGAACGAAACTTCCATCTGCCCATTCAAAAGTTCCATATTCCGTTGCCGGAAGTTCTACATCCGCAAGTTCTACAGGCTTATCAAGCGTGATGTTGTCCGGGATCAGAGAAGACACAGTATTCTCCTGTGACTCAGCCGCACTGACCTGTCTTGTTACACCCGGTATATTATTTCCTGCAATCAAAGCCGCTGTTAAAGCCGCTGCCGCAAAAATACCCGTTCCTTTTAATTTATTTTTTCTTATTCTATTTATATTATTGGACATATCGCACCTCTATATTTATATTCGATTCTTATGTTTCCTGATAATCATTTTTTTACTTTCAGCCAAATATCAGTTCTCTTTTTACATAATACAACAATATTACATATCTGTATATTATCAAACTTTTATCATTTTGTAAATATTCTGTAATGTTTTTTTTCATTTTAATCGAGTGAATTATAACACAAATCTTACTTTTTCGACAGTCCTCTTTTAAATTTTTTTATACTATCTTTGAACCAAAAGCTTTTTCTTGATTTTTTATATGAAATCATGTATATTTTGCTTAAATGTTTTATGATATGATTCAATCAATAAAGATAATCAAAAGGAGTGAATAAATCTTGGATTCAAGTATTGCCTTTCAGGCGGTGGCGATTCTGATACTGATCGCACTTTCTTCATTTTTTTCTTCTGCGGAAACCGCTATGACAACCGTAAATAAGATTCGGATACAGTCTCTTGCCGAGCAGGGCAACAAACGTGCTGTTATTCTGGAAAAAATAATTTCCGATTCCCCAAAGATGCTCAGTACCGTATTAATCGGAAACAACATTGTAAATATGTCTGTTTCTTCTCTCATGACTACACTCACCATAAAGATTCTGGGAAACGCATATGTAGGAATCACAACCGGCATCCTGACTCTGCTGATTCTCATTTTCGGTGAGATAACCCCCAAAAACCTGGCAACAATCCATGCTGAAAAATTGTCCCTGGCCTATTCAAGAATAATATACGGGCTTATGATTCTCCTTACTCCCGTTGTTTTCATTGTAAATAAAATAACAGAAGGTGTACTGGTCATTCTGCATGTTAACCCGGACGAAAAGGCAAATGCCATGACTGAACATGAACTGCGTACCCTCGTCAATGTAGGTGAAAAAGACGGCGTCATTGAAAACGAAGAAAAACAGATGATCTACAATGTGTTTGATTTTGGCGATTCAACTGCAAAAGATGTCATGATTCCCAGAATCGACATGACCTTTATAGATATCAATTTTTCCTATGATGAACTTATGGCGGTCTTCAGTGAAGATATGCATACCCGTTTTCCGGTTTATGAGGACAACACTGATAACGTAATCGGTATTATCAATATGAAAGATCTTCTTGTTTATCCAAAGGACAAACCTTTTTCAATCCGCAACATCCTGCGTGAGCCTTATTTTACCTATGAATACAAAGCTACAGCAGACCTGATGATCGAAATGCGTAAAGCATCCGTCAATCTGGCAATCGTTCTGGACGAATACGGTGCCACAGCCGGTCTGGTCACATTGGAAGACCTGTTGGAAGAGATCGTAGGTGAGATTCGCGACGAATACGATGAGGATGAAGTCGAAGATATTAAAGAAATCCAGCCTGAAAGAGAATATGTTGTTCAGGGTTCTGCCAAGCTGGATGATATCAACGAAGCCCTCCATATTAATCTGGAATCTGAAGATTATGATTCTATTGGCGGATATATTATTGAACAGCTTGACTGCCTTCCCAAAGAGGGTCAGTCTGTCACACTTGAAAGTGGCATCCGCCTGGTTGTTGACCGTCTGGACAAAAACAGAATCGAACTTGTCCACATCTGGCTTCCCGAGAAGAAAACTGAAACAGAAGAACAGCCGTAACTGTCATCTCTCCAGCATCAGTGAAAATTGTTTCACGATTCTGGAGAGTTCTCCTGTAACCGCATCAATTCCTTCTTCGTTCTTTCTCCAGTTTTCTCTGGTAATTCCATCTGCATTCACAGGCACCACATAAAATTCTGTTTTCGGATACAAGAGCTGATAATACATCAGACATCTTCTTACATGGTAAGATTTGCAGCACAAAATCGCTCTTTCTATTTCCAGTTCTGCATGATCTGTCACCTGTCTGGAATAAATTGCGTTCTCATAAGTAAAGGTTGCCTGATCTTCTTTCAGGATTTTCTGATCCGGAACTCCGTTTTTTATAAGAACATCCCTGAGAAATTCCCATTCTGTTCCATATTCCTTATCATATACATTGCTTTTTTCAAGAACGCCTGAAAACTTTCCATTTACTACGCTGTATTTTCCACTGGGCAGAATCCAGTCCGCCATCCCTTTCTTAAACAATTCTGCTGCTTTTTCCGCCATCTGCGGATAACCATTTCCAGGGACAAAAATAATATCAGATTTTTCCGGCTTGTTTTCTGCAAAAATAAACTCTTCTGAACTTTTTAAAAATTTTTCATATACGTCATTCATCATTACTAACTCCTCGTTATCTGTTTTTTCTACAGCACCTCTCAAATAATACGTTTGTAACAGTCCAACAGAATTTCACGCTCTGATGAACCGGAACAATATGCATTATTTACGAAGATTTCTATGGAATTTCTATAGATAGATACAGTGTACCATATTTTTTCTATTAACGTACAACCAAGTTAATTCTTAAAACTATGTCCCCCACTACTTATTGCTTTTCGCAACCTCCGCAGGGGACTTATTTGATTCGGTTAAACAAAAAATCCGCAGACTTCCAATATTTCCAGAAAGCTATTTTGTCACAATAACCGTACTGTAACCATCATCCCTCAGTCTCTGCTCCATATTTACTGCATTACCAATCTGCTGATAGGCACCTGTCTGAACTTTATACAATCCGTTTTCATGTAACATAAAAGAGGGATAACCTTTTTCCAGTAACTGATATAACATACGGTCCGCATTCTCTTTTTTTCTGAACGCTCCAGTCTGCACTCTGTAATAAAGCGGTTCCTGCACTGTTTCCTCATCCAGACTTCCAAGAATCGCATCTGCAATTCCCTGAGCTATATCGCTAAACTTGTTATCAAACAGTTTATTATCTTCTTCGGAATTGATAAATCCGGTTTCTATTAAAAGAGCCGGCATCCTGGTTCGTCTGAGGACCACAAGTCCCGGCCGCTCTTTTACACCGATTTCGCGGAATCCCACTTCTCCCAGAGCTCCCAGAATATTCTCAGCCATCTGATATTTAATCCCGCTTTTATCATAAATCAAAACTTCCGCTCCATTATACTGATTTTCCTTTGGGCTGCTGTTTCGATGAAATGAAATAAAGTAATCTACTCCTGCCTGATTTGCAAGCTGTGCCTTCTCAAAAGGTGTCTGATAGACATCACCGGTACGGGTATAAGAGATATCAATCCCTTTATTTTTTAAAATCTCACCTACCGCAAGAGCAAGTTTAAGATTGTCATTCTTTTCCTGTCTTCCCTTATATACGGCTCCCGGATCCTGACCTCCATGTCCGGCATCCAGCATGATCGAATATGCCATGACGACACTCTGCTTTCTTCATATACTCTTTATACTATATGAATTAAAAATATAATTGTGCAGGTCGCTTGACTTTTTCACACTAAAGCGTTATACTTTAAAACGTCATAGTCGAATAGCCCGATGACATTATCCGAATCATTTACCAGTACTGCTTTCCCTGCAGAAAATCTTTCGGATTCAGGTAAGTTTTATATTATCAAATAATAAACGCAATTCTTACCTGACTTAATTTAAACATTATATTAGGAGGATATATCATTATGAAAAGAAAAGCATTAGCAATCACTCTTGCAGCAGCCATGGCTATGGGAACCTGCGCAGTAACAGCAAGTGCTGCTGACGGAGACAAATATACAATCGGTATCTGTCAGCTTGTACAGCACGAAGCTCTCGACGCTGCGACACAGGGATTCAAGGATGAAGTCACCAAAGAACTGGGAGAAGACGCAGTTACCTTTGACGAGCAGAACGCACAGGGAGATTCCAACACCTGTTCTACAATCATTAACAGCTTCGTTTCCAATAATGTTGACCTGATTCTTGCAAATGCAACTCCTGCTCTTCAGGCAGCTGCAGCAGGGACAAGCGATATTCCGATTCTTGGTACTTCTGTTACTGAATACGGTGTTGCACTTGGACTGGATGATTTCGACGGGACTGTGGGCGGAAATATTTCCGGAACTGCAGACCTTGCTCCCCTTGATCAGCAGGCAGCAATGCTCAATGAACTTTTCCCGGATGCAAAAAATGTAGGTCTTCTCTACTGTTCTGCCGAAGCAAACTCTCAGTATCAGGTAGATACAGTAAAAGCTGAACTTGAAAAACTCGGATATACATGTGAATATTATGCATTCTCTGACTCTAATGATCTCTCTTCTGTTGCTACAACAGCAACTGACGCAAGTGATGTAATTTATGTACCGACAGATAATACAGTTGCTTCCAACACAGAGATCATCAACAACATCTGCCTTCCGGCAAAGGTTCCGGTAATCACAGGCGAAGAAGGTATCTGCAGCGGATGCGGTGTTGCGACACTTTCCATCAGCTATTATGACCTTGGTGTTACAACCGGTAAGATGGCTGTTAAGATTTTAAAGGACGGTGAAGATATTTCCACAATGCCGATCGAATATGCACCAAACTTCACAAAAGAATATAACAAAGATATCTGCGAAGAGCTGGGCATCGAAGTTCCGGACGATTATGTTGCAATCGGCGAGGCTGCTGAAGAAACTGCCAAATAAATCCGGTCAGACAGTTGAAAAATACTCACACCAACAGGATTTTAAATAACAGCTTATCAAACAGTTATAAAAAATTCAATTTATATGCGATCAGCGGGAAAGGTTTGACGCCTCTCTCGCTTTTCGCATCTCAACAGGAGGAAATTACAAATGCAAATTATAACATTAATCACTGCACTTCCGGGTGCAGTAGCCCAGGGTCTGATCTGGGGAATTATGGCAATCGGTGTTTATATCACTTTCCGTATTCTTGATATTGCAGACCTTACAGTTGATGGCACTATGTGCACCGGTGGTGCAGTGTGTATTATGATGATGCTTTCCGGTCATAATGTCTGGATTTCTATGTTGGCCGCTACTCTCGCCGGAATGCTGGCAGGCCTTGCGACCGGAATTTTTCACACCTTTATGGGAATTCCCGCAATCCTTGCCGGAATCCTGACACAGTTATCTCTGTATTCCGTAAACCTGAAGATCATGGGAAAAGCAAATCAGGCAATCAACGTTGATAAATATAATCTTCTGGTTTCCCTGCGACATATAAAAAATGCATCTCTTTCCAAAAACACAATTTTTATTGTAGCAGTTATGTGTATTCTCCTGATTGCCATTCTCTACTGGTTTTTTGGAACAGAGCTTGGCTGTTCCCTTCGCGCAACCGGATGTAACCCAAATATGTCACGCGCCCAGGGTATCAACACAAACATGAATAAAGTTCTCGGACTTATGATTTCCAACGGTCTGGTAGGACTTTCCAGTGCACTCCTTACACAGTATCAGGGATTTGCAGATGTCAACATGGGACGTGGTTCCATCGTTATCGGTCTGGCAGCAGTTATTATTGGCGAGGCAATCTTTGGACGTATTTTCCGCAACTTTGCCCTTCGCTTGTTAGCAGTTATCTTCGGTTCCATTCTGTATTATCTGGTACTTCAGATTGTTATCTGGATGGGTATCGACACTGACCTGCTGAAGATGCTGTCCGCAATCGTAGTTGCTCTCTTCCTTGCATTCCCATACTGGAAAGGCAAATACTTTAATAAACCAGCCAAAAGGGGAGGTAAATAAAAATGCTTGAACTTAAAAATATCTATAAAACCTTTAATCCCGGAACCATTAATGAGAAACGTGCATTAAATGGTCTGAACCTGAAGCTGAACGAAGGCGATTTTGTAACTGTTATCGGAGGAAACGGCGCCGGCAAATCTACTATGCTAAATGCTGTTGCAGGAACCTGGCCGGTTGATGAAGGACAGATCCTTATCGACAATATTGATGTTACAAAACTTTCTGAACATAAACGTGCTACATATCTTGGACGTGTGTTTCAGGATCCAATGACAGGAACCGCTGCAACAATGGGTATCGAAGAAAACCTTGCACTTGCAAAACGCCGCGGAAAATCCCGTCTTCTCCGCTCCGGAATCACTAAAGCAGAGCGCGAAGAATACAAAGAGCTCCTGAAAATTCTTGGTCTTGGTCTGGAAGACAGACTGACTTCTAAAGTAGGACTTCTCTCGGGTGGTCAGAGACAGGCTCTTACTCTTCTGATGGCAACGCTTCAGAAACCAAAGCTTCTGCTTCTGGATGAACATACCGCAGCTCTTGATCCAAAAACAGCTGCCAAAGTTCTGGAAATTACAGATATGATCGTAAACCGCGATCACCTTACGACATTGATGATCACCCACAACATGAAGGACGCTATTGCACATGGCAATCGTCTGATCATGATGATGGAAGGAAAAATCATTCTGGATATCCAGGGAGAAGAAAAGAAAAAACTGACAGTTAAAAACCTTCTGGATCAGTTTGAAAAAGCAAGCGGAGAAGAGTTCAGTAATGACTCTGCACTGCTCGGATAACCGTATAAATTACTCATAACGTTTCTAAATATCCTTTATATGAGAGTACTTTTTTATGGAGTACTCTCATATTTTTATTTCTCATCTTTTTCCAGCGGAGTTACACAGATAAATTTATGTGTTTCCCTATTGTACTGGTAGATTCTCGACGTCAGATAGTCCTCTTTCGGTGTAGCCTCCCTGATCGTATCCCGCAAAACACACTGCAAATCTTCAGGTTCTACAAATTTATCATTATGGATCATTACCTCATGTACACTGGTAAACACCATATAGAAATCGGAATCCAGCATATATGCCAATTGTTCTGCCACTCCCGGCAGGAACACTGCAACTGCACCATTTGTTTTCTTCGTTGTACTGAGACAATTTCCCATTGCATCTTTCTTCAATTCACACTTATCACCCAGATTCATAAAACTTTCACCTTCATATTCCGGATTAAAAATCATCTGTTCCCATCTGTAAATTCTGGGTGGACTCATAAAATACGTATTGAGAATCGCCTCCTGAAACACCTCATCACATTCTTTTCCCCACTGCTCCAGCATTCCCTGCCGGATTTTTGTACTTGTCACACATCCTTCATATTCCGTAACTTTCATATAAAGCACAAGTGCAATATCACCAAGAGTTTTATACACCGCATCCTGAAGATCCGCGGAATATTTATCTGCATTCAGCAATCTTATAAACAGGCGGGGTTTTGTCTTCTCATAATCCCTGATCACTCTTGTTTTCTCATAAATATCCGCCTTTTTTATCCGATTGAGATCATCTGTGATTTCTTTTATAATTTCCTCAAACGGACTGCCATTCTGATAAGATTTAAAAAGTTCCTGTGTATAAAGTCCACAGACCTCCCAGGCATCATCATGCTCTGCAAACTTCACCAGCAGTCTGTCTCCTACAGGTGCAAACCTCCCGCCTTCTTTCTCAAAAGAAATATTTTCCCTCGGAATCCCTGTAGCCTCGTAAATACCAATCTCCAGTTTCTCTACGAATGTTTCATAGTCTTTCTGCATATTCA
>ERZ834859.3084-NODE-3084-length-12831-cov-5.344787_pt1 | contig 12831 bp, 9 predicted proteins | sample MGYA00519947_ERZ834859 | MGnify/ENA primary metagenome ERZ834859 (study PRJEB31850, sample SAMEA3708763) | human gut metagenome | biome: human gut; feature: human-associated habitat; material: faeces | place: China | collected 2014 ...
TTCTGGTTCCCAGGTCAATTCCAATATCACTTGCCGGCATGGAAATCCCCTTTCTTAATTTTTATCTATGGTTGATTTTAATATTCTCAATCTGCTTCCGCTACTTGCTCATAACCGAATAACTGCTCTGCAGTTTATTCGATTAAATCGCTTCTATTATATACAACTTCCAGCCAAAAGAAAAGCCCTGCTTAATTTTCCAGATATTTTTTTACATATTTTCCCGTATAGGAAACCGGTGACTGTGCAACTTCTTCCGGAGTTCCCTGTGCTACTACAGTTCCACCCTTGTCCCCACCTTCCGGGCCAATGTCGATAATGTAATCTGCTGTTTTAATCACATCCAGATTGTGTTCAATAACAACTACCGTATTACCGCCTTCAGATAATCTCTTCAGAATCTCCACCAGTTTATGCACATCCGCAAAATGAAGTCCCGTCGTTGGCTCATCCAGAATATAGATTGTCTTTCCGGTGCTTCGCTTACTCAGTTCCGCAGCAAGTTTGATTCTCTGTGCCTCTCCTCCGGAAAGTTCTGTAGAAGGCTGTCCCAGACGAATATAGGAAAGCCCGACATCATACAGTGTCTGTATCTTTCTTTTAATAGAAGGAACATTTTCAAAAAATGTCAATGCTTCCTCTACAGTCATATTCAGTACATCATAAATGCTCTTATCTTTGTATTTTACTTCCAGAGTTTCTCTGTTGTATCTCTTACCTTTGCAGACTTCACAAGGCACATACACATCCGGAAGGAAATGCATTTCTATCTTGATGATACCATCGCCGCTGCATGCCTCGCATCTGCCACCCTTTACGTTAAAGCTGAAACGGCCTTTCTTATATCCTTTTGCTTTGGCGTCTGCTGTTGCGGCAAAGAGATCACGAATCTGATCGAACACACCTGTATAAGTCGCAGGGTTTGAACGCGGTGTACGTCCGATCGGCGACTGGTCAATATTGATCACTTTATCCAACTGGTCTACTCCCAGAATATCCTTATGCTTACCCGGAATCACTCTGGCGCGGTTCAGATCTCTTGCCAGATGCTTATACAGAATCTCATTGATAAGTGAACTCTTACCAGATCCTGAAACACCTGTGATACAGGTCATAATCCCCAGTGGGATCTTCACATCAATATTCTTAAGATTATTCTCTGCTGCCCCCTTGATTGTAAGGAAACCTGTCGGTTTACGTCTCTCCGTTGGTACCGGAATCTTTAACTTTCCGCTCAGGTAAGCTCCTGTGATAGAATTCTCATTCTTCATCAGGTCCTCTGCTGTTCCCATGGCAACCAGTTGTCCACCATGTTCTCCCGCTCCCGGACCGATATCCACAATACAGTCCGCCACGCGCATGGTATCCTCGTCATGTTCCACAACGATCAGACTGTTTCCAAGATCTCTCAGTTTCATCAGGGAACTTAACAATCTGTCATTATCTCTCTGATGAAGACCGATACTTGGCTCATCTAAAATATATGCAACTCCGACCAGACCGGAACCAATCTGCGTAGCCAGACGGATTCTCTGCGCCTCTCCTCCGGAAAGTGTGCCCGTCGCACGTCCAAGTGAAAGATAATCCAATCCTACGTCTGACAGGAAGCTTACCCTGGCTTTAATTTCTTTCAGAATCTGTTTTCCGATCAGTAACTGCTGGCTTGAAAGCTGCATGTCAGCCAGAAAAGCTTTCAGTTTCTCTATAGAAAGATTCGTGATCTCATAAATATTCTTGTCTGCAACAGTTACAGCCAGAGATTCTTTCTTCAGTCGCTGGCCTTTACAGGTTTTACATGGAGTAATGCGCATAAAAGACTCATATTCCTGTTTCATAGTGTCAGAACCAGTCTCTCTGTATCGCTGCTCCACATTTCGGATCAGTCCCGGGAAAGCTACGTCGTAAACGCCCTCTCCGCGCTGACCTTTATAATAAACCTTAACAGAATGTCCATTCGTTCCATTAATCAGAATATTCTTTATCTTCTCCGGATAATCCTCGAATGGTGTCGCAAGACTGAAATCATACTCTCTGGAAAGCGCATCCAGAATTGCTCTGGAAAAACTTCCCTCACTTGTGCAGGATTGCCATCCTGTCACCACGATCGCGCCTTCCAGGATACTCAGCGATTTATCCGGGATCATCAGATCAATGTCAAATTCCATCTTATATCCGAGTCCCAGACAGTCCGGGCAGGCGCCAAATGGATTATTGAATGAGAAGCTTCTCGGCTCGATCTCATCTATGCTCACACCACAATCCGGACAGGAAAAGCTCTGGCTGAAATTATGAATATTTCCATCCATGGTATCTACCATGAGAAGCCCGTCCGCCAGATCAAGTACTGTCTCGATGGAATCAGAAAGTCTCTTCTCAATTCCTGGTTTCACGATCAGACGATCAACCACAATCTCAATATTGTGTTTGATATTCTTATCCAGACTGATCTCCTCGGAGAGTTCGTACATATTTCCATCAATCTGCACACGGACATAGCCACTTCTCTTCGCATGTTCAAGAAGCTTGGCATGAGTTCCCTTGCGACCTCTTACTACAGGAGCCAGCAGCTGAATCTTTGTTCTCTCCGGAAAAGACATGATGCTGTCTACCATCTGATCAACTGTCTGTTTCTTAATCTCTCTGCCGCATTTCGGACAGTGTGGGATTCCGACTCTCGCATACAGCAGTCGGAAATAATCATAAATTTCCGTTACAGTTCCTACTGTGGAACGTGGATTGCGGTTGGTAGATTTCTGATCGATTGAAATCGCAGGCGGCAGTCCTTCGATACTCTCCACATCCGGTTTCTCCATCTGTCCAAGGAACTGCCTTGCATAAGAAGACAGTGATTCCATATATCGTCTCTGTCCTTCTGCATAAATCGTATCAAAAGCCAGCGATGACTTTCCAGACCCGCTTAATCCTGTAAATACTACAAACCTGTCTCTCGGAATATCCACACTTAAATTCTTAAGATTATTAACATTTGCTCCTCTGATTCTGATAAATTGTTTCTTCGTCGTATCCGCAGCCATCGTCTGCCTCCCGTTTCTTCTATATATAAATACATTTTCTCATTGCCAGATCACAATGTAGCTCTCGCACTCTTCATAAGATCAGCTTTTATTGTGTACAATTCTCCAACTGCTTATTGCTCTTCGCAACCCCCGCAGGGGACTTACTTGATTTGGTTAAATCTGCACTCAGTATAGCGCAGGAACATGTGTTCGTCAAGGCGTTTAAAGTAAAAAATCAGCCATAACAGAATTACTCACATGAATTCCCTCTCTGCTCAGGAATATTCTTCCATCTTTCTCCAACAGTAGCCCCATAGCTTCATATTTCTTTAGTACATCACCATATACAGTCTCTATCGCACAGCCAAATTTCTGCCTGAAATCAGTTTTCGCAATTCCCTTTGTCATGCGGAGTCCAAGAAACATAAATTCTGCCATTTCATCCTCTCTGGTGAGAACTGGTTCTCTTTCTCTGATCAATTCCGGGGAGGAACTGTTTTCCAGATATTTCTTCATATCTGCCGTATTGGCAAAACGGTCTTTTCCATAAAGAGAAGAGGCCCCAAGGCCGAATCCCAGATAATCCTGCCTGGTCCAGTAACCCACATTATGCCTGCAGCATCTGCCTTCTTTTGCATAATTGGAAATTTCATACTGTTCATAGCCATATTCTTTCAGAATGCGGGAAGTTGCCTCATACATATTGTATTCCGTATCTTCATCAGGCAGATTCAACTGTCGCGAAGCAAAAGGTGTCCCCTCTTCAATGATCAGGCTATATGCAGAAATATGCTCTGGCTTCAGTTCTGCAACTATTCGCAGATTATTGCACCATTTTTCATAAGTCTGGTCCGGAATTGCGCTCATAAGGTCAATATTTATATTCTCAAAACCTGCAGTTCTTGCACATTTACAGGTTTCCAGAAACTGCTCGTAATTATGAATCCTTCCAAGAATTTTCAGCTCCCGGTCATCTGGGGACTGCAAACCGATACTCAGACGGTTGATGCCAAATGTTCTGTACGCCTGAAGTTTCTTCTGATCTGCTGTTCCCGGATTTACCTCAATCGTAATCTCTGCATCATTTTCTACCAAAAAATTCTTTCTTGTTTTATTCAGGATTTCTCCAATGAATCTCTCATCCAAAACAGAAGGAGTGCCCCCTCCAATAAATATAGAGGATACACTCCTTCCTTTACCTTCCTTTACTGCATCGATTTCCGCAAGCAGAGCCTGTGCATATTCTGCCTGTTCTTTCGGACATGACGGACCTGAAAGGAAGTCACAGTAATCGCATTTTTTTACACAAAATGGAATGTGGATGTAGATTTCCATAGAAGAACCCGTTGCGTTCTCTATTTCCATTTCACTCTCCTGCTATCATATATACGCTTCAAACGCCACTATCTCGGGATTTTGGCATTCTCATGCCAAAACACCTCGCGGGATAGTGGCGTGTGAACAGTAACTAGAATCTTACCCAAAATTCAAATGTTTTCATCAAATATGTTATGAAGTGGATATTTTCTCATCCACAATTGATTTGTATCAATCGGATATCTGCAATCCACTTCCGCTACGTGGCTCTACACCAAATAACTGCTTCGCAGTTTCGGTTAAACTATCGTTGTTATGTTTCACGTGAAACATAATATTTTATCTGATATTCATACCAGTTTTTCATACTTATATGCCATCACTAACTGGTTAAATATCTCCCACTTATTTAATAATGTAACTGACCCTGAAGCCAGATGATTCCTTTAAATCGGCGGCCGATCTTGAGTTCTCCCAGAAGATCTTCCCGGTTGATACACACGTCAAACTGCATATCATTACATTCTATAGTAATCTGACAAATTTTCTCTCCTGTAATGATATTTTCAAAAGTCATATAATCAATAATCTCCCCCATGACGCTGTACTGGTCACATTCAATGCCATATGGCATGAAATACGAATCTACAATGGAAAGAATATCATCAGTGACAATTCTCTGTGAAATCATAGAATATGTATCCATATCCTCCATTGTGAGGCTTTCCATTGCCTCTTCGTCTCCGTTGCGGGCTGCCGCAATCAAATGGTTTCTGTTTTTTGTCAGTTCCCGTTCAGCTTTTACAGCCTCTTTATCCTTCTCCACCGGAAAAAGAATTTTTCCTTCCCTGGCCAGTCCGGAAAGGGTTAAGGGCTGGCCATCAGGAAGCATACCGCTTTTGTATTTTTCTTTCATATACTCAGCGGCATTCTGAAGATAAAAAATTAAAGTAACTCCTATTCTCAGATCGTCACAGGCACCGGCAAAAGACTCTTTTTCTGTATGTCTCTCTATTATGACATTCTCCTGTGTCGTAATACCTGTTCCGCGAAAAAAAGGAAAATAATAGTCCGGATAAAATACGTTGTTTTCATCATACTGTCCACAGACAGTGATTCCACAATCGCATCCATAATCCTTGGAAAACTCAGCAAATACACCTTCCGGATGATCCTTTACTATTGTTTTATCATCATAATTTTCAACCACATCCGTAATGATCTGCCTGATACTGCTTCTTTTGGTGATCTTGGAAAAACCAACTGCTCTCAGATAACTGTGCATAAGAACACCTCCCTGAAAAAGCTCACTCTCCATTAAGCGTGCTTTTTCTCAATCTTTGTCATGCCGCCCATATATGGCTGCAGAGCTTTCGGAATGCTTACAGATCCGTCTGCATTCAGGTTGTTCTCCAGGAATGCAATAAGCATTCTAGGCGGTGCAACAACTGTATTATTTAATGTATGTGCAAGATATTTGCCGTCTTTACCGTTTACACGAATCTTCAGACGACGTGCCTGTGCATCTCCAAGGTTAGAGCAGCTTCCTACTTCGAAATATTTCTTCTGACGTGGGGACCATGCTTCTACGTCAAGAGATTTTACCTTCAGATCTGCAAGGTCACCGGAACAACACTCAAGTGTACGAACCGGAATGTCAAGAGAGCGGAACAGATCTACTGTATTCTGCCATAATTTATCAAACCACATTGGACTTTCTTCCGGTTTGCAGACAACGATCATTTCCTGTTTTTCGAACTGATGGATACGGTAAACGCCTCTCTCTTCAAGTCCATGAGCACCTTTTTCCTTACGGAAACATGGAGAATAACTTGTAAGAGTTTTTGGAAGTTCCTCTTCCGGAATAATCTGGTCGATGAATTTACCGATCATGGAATGTTCACTTGTACCGATCAGATATAAATCTTCGCCTTCGATCTTGTACATCATAGCATCCATTTCTGCGAAGCTCATAACACCTGTTACAACGTTGCTTCTGATCATGAAAGGAGGTACACAGTAAGTAAATCCTCTGTTAATCATGAAATCACGCGCATAAGAGATTACTGCAGAGTGAAGTCTTGCAATATCCCCCATCAGGTAGTAGAAACCATTTCCTGCAACACGTCTTGCACTGTCAAGATCAATTCCGTCAAAGCTTTCCATAATATCTGTATGATATGGAATCTCATAATCCGGAATAACTGGCTCACCGAATTTCTCAATTTCTACATTTTCACTGTCATCTTTGCCAATCGGTACAGACGGATCAATGATATTCGGGATTACCATCATATTTTTGAGAAGTTCTTCTTCTACTTCTTTTTCTCTTGCAGAAAGTTCTTCAATACGTGTTCCGGAAGCAGCTACCTGTTTCTTGACTTCTTCTGCTTCTTCTTTCTTTCCCTGTCCCATCAGAGCACCAATCTGTTTGGAAATTTTATTTCTCTCAGCGCGAAGAGCCTCTACTTCCTGTTTGATTTCTCTGTTTTCTTTGTCCAGTTCCAGCACTTTATCCACTAATTCCAGTTTATTATACTGGAATTTATTGCGGATGTTCTGTTTTACAACTTCCGGGTTTTCTCTCACAAATTTAATGTCTAACATCTTGTTCCTCCTGAATAAAATAGTTACTGTTTACATCATTCACAGTAACATAAAATATTTTGTAACTATTCATTGATCTGCTTTTTGGCAAATTACCAGGCAGTTACTATTCTTTTATGTATTCTGGCAGCCGCCTGGCGGATATATTGCTGTCATACAGTTACTATTTTGTTACTGTTTACTTCGTATCCAGTAACACTGTTTTTTATTTTATCTTTAAGTATGCTCTTTCTTTTCTGTTTTTAATCAGTCCTGTTCGAGATTATCCAGGCCGAAATTAACAGCTTTTCGAAGTGCTTCCACTTCTTCCTGGCTAAGCATAACATAAGATTCGCCTTTTACAATTTCTTTCATATACAAAAAGCAATTGTCACGGCTATGCACTGCATTTAAAATAAGGCCCGTATTTTCCTTGTCCAGCAAGGCCAATGCAAAACTTAATTTGCCGCCTACATCATCAAATGCATCATATTTCTCTACACCATACTTATTGAACATCTTATCAAGATTCTTTTTAATAAAAAGGAGATCATGATCATGTTCTTCTTTCGCATCATACAGTTTATCTATCTGAGCGAATTTTCTTACAAATACTTTCTCCAGAGACTGTGCATCCGAGCCTTTCATAAACGTCTTATATTTTCGTTCCAGACGACTCAGACGCATATTCATACTGATATTCCTTACCAGCAGGAAGATAGTAAGAATCAGTAGTATAATAATGATGATCCCGGAATCAATTCCAAGACTTTCAAAAATGCCACTCATATTACTGTCACTCCTAACCAATGGATTCAAAGAGATCTATGATTCTCTCCAATTCATCCTTGGAATAATACTCAATTTCAATTTTACCTTTGTCATTTTTCTTTCGGTGGATCTGTACTCTGGTGCCCATGATACTCTTCATTTTTTCTTCCAGACTCTCGTAGATTGCATCTTCCGCAGAGCTGAATTTACTCTTTTTCTCTGTTTTCGGTGGCTCCAGCATACGTTTGACAAGTGCTTCTGTCTCTCGAACGCTTAATTTCTCGTCGAAAACTTTCATCGCAACAGATTCCTGTTTTTCTTTGTCTGATATTGCAAGGATTGCACGTGCATGTCCGGCAGTTATCATCTCATCAATCAACATCTGCTGCACTTTTTCACTGAGTTTAAGAAGTCTCATAGCATTTGTTACAGCAGTTCTGCTTTTGCCTACACGCTCTGCGATTTCATCTTGTTTAAGGTGAAATTCATCAATCAGCCGTTTATATGCCATTGCTTCTTCGACCGGATTTAAATCTTCCCGCTGAATATTCTCAATCAGGGAAATTTCTACTAATTCCTGTTCAGAAAAGTCTTTTACAATTACAGGAACTTCTTTGAGTCCGGCAAGTTTTGCTGCTCTCCAGCGTCTTTCTCCTGCAATTATTTCATAATAGTCCTTTTTATCGGATACAAGCAGTGGTTGGAGAACTCCATACTGTTTAATGGACTCAGATAGTTCTAACAACGCATCTTCATCGAACTGTTTACGAGGCTGATTTACATTAGGCTCTACGCTTGATATTTTTACTATCATTGCTGTTTTTTTATGCTCTGCTGTATTGCTTTTTTCCTTCGTACCAGTTGTTTCTTTTTCAGTTGCTACAGTTTTATTTTCTGTTTTAGCTGTTGTTTTTTTTACAGGTTCTTTGACAGCAGACTTCTTTTCCGGAAACAGTGCATCTAAACCTCTGCCAAGACCGTTCTTTCTGCCTGCCATTAATTATCCTCCCTGTTGATCACTTCTTCAGCTAAAAGTCTGTAGCTCTCTGCTCCCGCTGATTTTGGATCATAAATTGTTATCGGCTGTCCATAACTTGGTGCCTCTGCTAATCTTACATTTCTCGGAATAATCGTTTTGTATATATTCTGATTAAGATTTTCCTTTACGTTCTCCACAACCTGCAGAGACAGATTTGTTCTGGCATCATACATTGTGAATACGACACCTTCCATTTTCAGACGCTTGTTTAATCTGTCTTTTACCAGATCAATCGTATGGATTAACTGCGAAAGTCCTTCCAATGCATAATACTCACACTGAATAGGCACTAATACTGATGTCGCTGCAGTCAACGCATTAATTGTCAGCATATTTAATGATGGCGGACAATCAAGTATTATGTAGTCGTATTTGCGTCGAAGCTTATCTGTAATTCCTTTTAATATAAACTCTTTATTATCGATGCCTACTAATTCGATTTCTGCACCGGAAAGATTAACATTAGATGGAATCAGGTCTACGTTTTCGACAACATTTTTTATAATCGTATCTTTCGTCTCGGCTTCTCCAAGGAGAAGTTCATACAATGTATTTTCTACAGAATTCTTGTCAACGCCAAGTCCACTGGTTGTATTACCCTGTGGGTCTATATCAATTGTAAGAACCTTCTTTCCCTTTTCTGCCAGACAGGCCGAAAGATTAATTGCAGTTGTTGATTTACCAACTCCGCCTTTCTGATTGGCAACTGCTATAATTCTTCCCAACTTCATTCCTCCTTTATGAGGTTTTATTTGTCATTGTGCGTATTGCAGATTTATTATAACACTTTTATTTTAATCCCGCCACATAATGTTTCACGTGAAACATAAAAAAACAAATAAATTTTTTTAAAAAAATTGTTTAGTTTGTATGGCTCATGATTTTCTTGTAAAATCAATGTCCTCGCAGTATAATATCTTTATATATGTTTAGTGTTTTTTATAGCAATTCCAGAAAATAATGCAATTAGACAGTTCAGCAGAGTGTGAAGGACAAGAAAGATATCTGCAGGCGTGCTGACACAGGACAAAGATATCTGACACAGGACTTCACTCTCTGACGGGCTGAATTAATTGCAGTATTTTACGAAACTGCTATAGTTACTGTCACATGCTATTTTGTCATAAAATATATTCCTTAAAATAAGGTATGCAGTAACGTTTTAAACATTTGCTATGCTTAATAAAGGAGGCTGAAAATGAACAGAAACAAACATAAATTTCTTACATTTGCTGCTCTGATGACTGGTGCAACTGTTACAGTCCATCTGATCAACCGCACTGTTGCTGCTGCCGCACAGCTTAAACAGATGCTTCATATTTCTGATGATAATTACTTTGAATGGCGTTTTGGCAATATTTACTATACAAAAAAAGGAACCGGCTCACCAATTTTATTAATTCATGATGCTTTACCAGGAGCTTCTGGATATGAATGGAGCAAAATTGAAGATGAACTGGCAGTTGACCATACCGTATATACTGTTGATCTTTTAGGTTGTGGACGCTCCGATAAACCCAGCATCACATATACCAATTTTGTATATGTACAGATGATCTGTGACTTTATCCGGAAAATTATCGGAGAAAAAACAGATGTAATTGCCAGTGGATTTTCCAGTTCCTTTGTTGTAATGGCCTGTCATAATGAGAAAGAGCTCTTTAACAAAATCATGCTGGTTAACCCTCCAAGCTTTACTCAGTTAAGGCATATGCCAACAAGAAAAGACCACTTATTAAAACTTGCTCTGGAGGTTCCAATTTTTGGAACATTGATTTACCATATGATTGTTTCACGTGATAATGTAAGTAATTTGTTTATAGAGAAAATGTATTACAATCCGTTTCATGTGGATTCTCAGATGACAGATGCATATTATGAGGCAGCACATAAAGGCGGATGTTATACGAAATATCTGTACTCCAGCCTGGCTTCCAAATACATGAATATTAACATCAATCATGCTGTCAAGGCGTTAGATAACAGTATTTATATCGTTGAGGGAGAAGCAGAACCAAATGCAAAGTCCATCACAGATGAATATTGTTCTTGTAACCCGGCTATAGAAATTTCTACACTGACTGGTACTAAGCATCTTCCTCATGTTGAAAACCCAGAAAACTTTCTCGAGCAGGTTAAAATCTTCTTTTAGTGGCAGATTAGAACATATTTGAAAAAGGCGTTCTGCAATAAAGCAACCCTATAAAGTTGTTCTCAAACACAAAAAGCTTCGACACGCAGATTTATTTCTATGTATCGAAGCTTTTTTATAGCAATTCCAGAAAATAATGGAATTGCTATGGTCTTTATTTACATTTTCTTACTCTTCTGTATCGCTTTCAGATGTATCTGTTGTATCAGATGCACTTGCGGACTTTGAATCATCATCAGTTACTGCATCACTATTATCGGATGTTTCTGTTTCACTATCAGTTTCAACATCTGCTGATGCTTTTTCATCTGATTCCACTTTGTCTGAATCTGTTTTAGTCTCATCCTTCTCAACGCCTGCGACTGACTCGAATGCTGTAAATAACTCTTTTATATTCATTTTGTTTACAAGATATACCTTGTTATCTACTACTGCTGCATAGTAGTTTGTATCATAACTGTAGTAGGAAACTTCCAGTGTGTCTCCGTCTTCTTCTGTAAATGTTACTGTCAGTTCTGCATCTCCATCCGGATCATATTTTTCCGTAAGGCGTTTCTGTGCTGCCATGTTGATCAGTTTATTATAGAATGTTGTAAATGTTGTTTCATCCAGATCAGCGCCGTCAAGTTTATATGTTACTGTTTCTGTATCATTTCCGTCTTCGTCTGTTGATGTTTCACGTGAAGCATTTACCTTATAATCTGTTCCCTGATAATTTACTTTTAAGCTTGCAAGGCTGTTTACAGATACATAACTTACTGTCATATCCCAGAAATCTTCTTCTGTTTTATCCGTAAGTGCAGACAGTGTTTCTTCCGACATAGTGTAGACTTCATTACTGTCATTTACCATGACATATCTGTTACTGTCATCAGCTTCGTTACCAACCAGAATTGTAAGCTGTTTATCTACCATCTCTGTCGTTTCTGTAGAATCCGGTGTTTCAGAATCTGAGGTTTCTGCGTTATCATCCGAAGTTTCTGCTTCTTCCTGGTAATCTACGGTGATTGTCGAATACGGTTTATCCAGTCCATACTTGCTCTTATCTTCGCATTTATAATCTGCCATGGAATTATAAGCCATGCTTCCAAAAGAAGATACCAGAGAACTTACTGTAGCTGAATCTGCCTTATCCTCTTCTCCATTAGCACTTACTGACCATACGCTGGTATCCGCATCCTTTTTTAATTCATAGGAATTATCTCCGTCTACAGAAATCTTAGTGATTGTATCTGTGCTGGAGATTGCCGGGAAGTCTTCCATCTGCGCGTAATCATATAATGTCTTTGTAAATGGTTCTACGCAGGAAGAATCTACCAGATAAACTGTTTTCTCATCATCTTTTCTTACATAATACTGGCTTGTAGATGAATTCTCATCTCCTACATATAATGTAGTTGTTGTATCATCGCCGTCTTCATCCTCTGATTTCGTCACAATCTTAATTGTATTTGCCGGAGAATCCAAACCATACTCTGCAAGGTCATCTACATCTTCCAGAACTCTGTCTGACTCTACGGAAGTAACCGATGACGCAGCACTGTCCAAAGTACTCTGATTTACCGGAAAATCTGTATCATCTTTTTTTACCCAGCTATCATCTTTTTTTTCAAATGTTGTTTCTGTATCATCAACCATGAAATCCAGAGATTTAATGTCGTCAGCAGAAGCAGTAAATACAGAGGTGTTTTCTTCGGATTCCGCTTCTGATTCTTTCTGTTCCTGGTGGGATACGTAGGTTTTTACGCCTGCGTATGCCCCACAGCAAACTGCAAGAACTGCAACTGCAAGAATCATTTTTACAGTTTTATTCTTCATTTAAGCTTTTCTCCTCTTCATCCAGACTACTAAACCTACAACCAGGAAGAATCCAGGAATCAGTCCGATTGTACAGATTTTCCAGAATGCAGCATCATAGTCTGTAAGTGTCAGATAAGATACAGACAGGC
>ERZ834859.3085-NODE-3085-length-12819-cov-8.237778_pt1 | contig 12819 bp, 8 predicted proteins | sample MGYA00519947_ERZ834859 | MGnify/ENA primary metagenome ERZ834859 (study PRJEB31850, sample SAMEA3708763) | human gut metagenome | biome: human gut; feature: human-associated habitat; material: faeces | place: China | collected 2014 ...
CAAAAGCATGTATCGAGCTTGGCGTATCCAGTGACCAGCTTGAGATTCAGGTAATAAGTGAAGGCAGCAACGGATTTTTCGGAATCGGAAGCAAGCCTGCAGTAATTAAGGTTCGTAAGATTGAGCCGGTTTCTGAGGAAGAAGAAATGAAGGAGATCGTAGAGACAGTGAAACTCGATTCCTTCAAAGAGGAAGCCCCGGTTCAGGAAGAAAAGAAAACGGAAGCTATAAAACCGGTAAAGAAAGAAATCAAAGAGCCGAAAGCTGTTTCTGAGAAACCAAGACAGCCAAAACCTGTAAAGGAAAGGGCTGCAAAAGAAAAACAGCCGAGAGAATTCAGAGAGCCAAAAGAGAAACAAGTCAGAGAAAAGACGGCTAAACCGGTAAAACCGGCAAAGCCTGTTGAGATCCTTACAGATCCGGAAGAGATTAAAGAAGTAGAAAACAGAGCAAAGGTATTCCTTCGTGATGTATTTGCGTCCATGAATCTTGGAGAAGTAGAGATTACATCTGAATATAACACAACGGACGGAAGTCTGGAAGTTGACTTTGAAGGCGAAGATATGGGAATCCTTATCGGCAAGAGAGGCCAGACTCTAGATTCTCTTCAGTATCTGACGAGTCTTGTGGTAAATAAAGGTAAATCAAATTACATTCGTGTAAAACTTGATACAGAAGATTACCGCAAGCGCCGTAAAGAAACTCTTGAGAACCTTGCAAGAGGTATTGCTTATAAAGTAAGAAAAACCCGTAAGCCGGTTATTCTTGAGCCAATGAATCCTTATGAGAGAAGAATTATCCATTCTGCTCTTCAGGGAAATAAATTCGTTGAGACAGTCAGTGAGGGTGAAGAGCCTTACCGTCATGTAGTGGTAAAATTAAAAAGAAATTAATAATATGACTGCTTCATTGCAGATATGAAAAAAGAATGTTATTCTAGGTGAAAGCGTGAATAACACGTAACTTTGCGTGTGTACTTTTGCCTGGAGTAACATTTTTATTTTACGGAAAGTCTTGTATATATACCAGAGAGATTACATACTTGCAGAAAAAAATAACAGTAGTCAGTGTGATTTTCCTGTTATGTATATAAGATGACAGAATTATTGTAACAGTCTACTGTTCCGCAGGGGCGGAACTATTATAGAACAGGCAAGTGAGGAGAAAAAAATGGAAACAACAATCGCAGCAATTTCCACAGCCATGAGTGCGTCCGGAATCGGAATCATCCGTATCAGCGGTGAGAATGCCATGGATGTGATTTCCCGTATCTACAGATCAAAAGGCGGGAAGAAAAAAATAAAAGAAGTTCCGACTCATACCATTCATTATGGATATATTTATGATGGAGAGGAACTGATTGATGAGGTTCTGGTAATGATCATGCATGCACCGAGGACTTTTACAGGAGAAGATACAGTAGAAATAGACTGTCATGGTGGTGTATATGCTATGCAGAGGGTTTTGGATACAGTGCTGAAAAATGGTGCCGAAATTGCAGAACCAGGAGAATTTACCAAACGTGCCTTCTTGAACGGACGGATGGATCTGTCCCAGGCAGAGGCTGTTATGGATGTTATACAGGCGAAAAATGAATATGCGCTTCGCAGTTCCATGGATCAGTTAAGAGGTTCTGTGCAGAAAGCAATTCGAGATATCAGAGAAAAGCTGATTTATCACATTGCATATATAGAATCGGCACTGGATGATCCGGAACATATCAGTCTGGATGGATATCCCCAGGAACTTCTGGAAGTTGTGGATAATGAACAGAAAGAAGTGAAGCGCCTGTTGAAAACTTCTTCTGACGGAAAGATGATCCAGGAGGGAATCCAGACAGTTATCCTCGGAAAACCAAATGCCGGAAAATCCTCACTGTTAAATCTTCTGATCGGAGAAAACAGGGCTATTGTGACAGATATTGCAGGAACGACCAGAGACATTCTGGAGGAATATATCACACTTCATGGAATATCTCTGAAGATTATTGATACAGCCGGAATCCGAGAAACAAAGGATATTGTGGAAAAAATAGGGGTAGACAGAGCCAGAGAAATGGCACAGAAAGCAGATCTGATTCTTTATGTAGTGGATTCTTCTGTTCCGCTTGACGAAAATGATGAAGAAATCATGGAAATGCTTACTGGAAAAAAGGCGATTATCCTGTATAATAAAACTGATCTTCAGCCGGAAATCCAGCCGGAAATCCTGAAAGAAAAAACAGGACATCCTGTAATTCCGATTTCTGCAAAAGAAGAAAAAGGCATTACAGAACTGGAAGAACAGATTAAAGATATGTTTTTTGGAGGAGAGATTTCCTTTAATGATGAGGTATATATTACAAATGCCCGTCATAAAGCAGCACTGGAAGAGGCTGACAGAAGCCTTGATCTGGTTAGAAACAGTATCGAAATGGGAATGCCGGAAGATTTCTTTTCTATAGATCTTATGAATGCATATGAAAATCTGGGTAAAATCCTCGGAGAGTCTGTTGGTGAAGATCTGGTAAATGAGATATTCAGCAAGTTTTGCATGGGTAAATAAAAATCAAAAAATCGCCTTCGGCGATTTTTGAAAGAATAGGATGAGCAGTTGTAAAATAAAAGGAGACAAAATGAGAACGTTAGTAGAAGATTATGATATTGTTGTAGTCGGTGCCGGTCATGCCGGATGTGAAGCAGCACTTGCGGGCGCGCGCCTGGGCCTGAATACAGTGATGTTTACTGTAAGTGTAGACAGTATCGCATTAATGCCATGTAACCCGAACGTAGGCGGCAGTTCCAAAGGCCATCTGGTAAGAGAGCTTGATGCCCTGGGCGGTGAAATGGGAAAAAATATTGACAAGACCTTTATCCAGTCCAAAATGCTTAACTGTTCCAAAGGACCTGCAGTGCACTCCTTACGTGCGCAGGCTGACAAACAGGCATACAGCAATGAAATGAGAAAAACGCTTGAAAATACACCTAATCTGACTATTAAACAGGGAGAAGTAACAAAACTTCTGGTCGAGGACGGAAAGATTACAGGGGTAAAAACATATTCCGGTGCAACTTATAACTGTAAAGCAGTGGTCCTCTGTACAGGAACTTATTTAAAAGCAAGATGTATTTACGGTGATGTAAGTAATTATACAGGACCAAACGGACTGCAGGCAGCCAACTACCTGACTGATTCTCTGAAAGAGCTGGGAATTGAAATGTTCCGTTTTAAAACAGGAACACCTGCCCGTATTGCCGGAAATACAATTGACTACAGTAAAATGGAGGAACAGTTTGGAGATGAGAGAGTTGTACCATTTTCATTCTCAACTAATCCGGAAGATGTTCAGATAGAGCAGAAATCCTGCTGGCTGACATATACAAATGAGAAAACTCATGAGATCATTCGTGCAAACCTTGACCGTTCTCCATTGTATTCCGGTATGATCGAAGGAACCGGTCCGCGTTATTGCCCGTCAATTGAAGATAAAGTAGTCCGTTTTGCAGATAAGAATCGTCATCAGGTATTTATTGAGCCGGAAGGTCTCTATACAAATGAGATGTATATTGGTGGAATGTCCAGCTCTCTGCCGGAAGATGTGCAGGAAGAAATGTATCATTCCGTACCGGGACTGGAACATGCAAAAATCGTAAAAAATGCATATGCCATTGAATATGACTGTATTAATCCACGTCAGTTATATCCTACACTGGAATTTAAGAAAATCAAAGGACTGTTCAGCGGTGGTCAGTTTAACGGAAGCTCAGGGTATGAAGAAGCAGCGGCGCAGGGACTGATCGCAGGAATTAATGCTGCTCTGGAAGTTAAAGGTCAGGAACAGCTGATTCTTGACCGTTCTGAGGCTTATATTGGTGTTCTTATTGATGATCTGGTAACAAAAGAAAACCATGAGCCATACAGAATGATGACCAGCAGAGCGGAGTACAGATTACTTCTCCGACAGGACAATGCGGATCTGAGACTTCGTAAAAAGGGATATCAGGCAGGGCTCATCAGTGAAGAGGATTATCAGAAAATCCTTACGAAAGAAGAACAGATAAAAACAGAGATCAGCAGAGTAGAACATACAAATATCGGAGCAAACAAAGAGGTTCAGACCCTTCTGGAAAGTTATAACAGCACACCGCTGAAATCCGGAACCACTCTGGCAGAACTGATCCGCCGTCCGGAACTTTCTTATGAAGCAATCAAACCACTTGATAAAGAACGTCCGGAGCTGCCATGGGATGTACAGGAACAGGTTGACATTAACATCAAGTATGATGGATATATCCGCAGACAGTTAAAACAGGTAGAACAGTTTAAGAAACTGGAAGCAAAGAAAATCCCGACAGATCTTGATTATGAGAAAGTTGGAAGCCTGAGAATCGAAGCACGTCAGAAACTGGAAGCATACAGACCGATTTCAATCGGACAGGCTTCCCGAATTTCAGGAGTTTCTCCTGCTGATATATCAGTTTTACTGGTGTATCTTTCCAGTACGAAATAATTAATATAATACGCTTTAATGTGCTTATAAAAACAAGAAATTGGCAAAAAATATTAAAATAGTACATAAAAGAGTAAAATAACGGACTATAAATAACAGATAAAATCATAAAAGCACATAAAACAACCCTGTAAAATATACAAAAAATAATAAATAAAGGTAGAAAAAGGAGAATAATACATGCCGTATAATCTGACGACATTGGAAAATGGATGCAGAGAACTGAGTATAGAGCTGAGCCAGAAGCAGAAAAATCAGTTTATCCAGTTTTATGAATTTCTGGTAGAAAAAAATAAGGTTATGAATCTGACAGGTATTACTGAGTTTGAGGAAGTACTTACAAAGCACTTTCTTGACAGTCTTGCATGTGTAAAAGCCATTGATATGACAAAAGTAAAAACAATTATGGACATCGGTACAGGTGCCGGATTTCCAGGTGTGCCTTTGAAAATTGCTTTTCCACATCTGGAGGCATGTCTGCTGGATTCTCTGAAAAAGAGGGTAAACTTCCTTGAGGAAAGTTTTGAGCTTCTTGGATTAGAAGGGATTAAGGCGATTCATGGAAGAGCAGAAGAGTATGCAAAAAATAAAGAGTATCGTGAGAAATATGATCTCTGTGTATCCAGGGCAGTATCAAACCTTGCAACTCTGTCAGAATATTGTCTTCCTTATGTAAAGACAGGAGGAACTTTCATTTCCTATAAATCAGGAACTGTACAGGAAGAGGCAGAAGAAGCAGAGAAAGCAATCAATATCCTCGGTGGTCAGGTGAAAGACATCACATACTTTAAATTGCCGGACTCTGAGATTGACCGATCCCTTGTCATTATAAATAAGAAAAAATCTACACCTGGAAAGTATCCGCGTAAAGCAGGAACACCATTAAAAGAACCATTGTCATAATAAATCTATGTATAGTTGTCTCATGAAATCTTCTGGCAAAAAATGCCGAGATTTCGGGACAGCTATTTTTTTCAAAAAAACATCACAGAATAATCACACTTTTATCCTAATTTCATCACAACTTCATCATAAACTATTTTTATAGAGATGTCCTCGGGTTCCCCCATTCTCTGTTTCACCTGGGGACATTTTCTATATTTTATTTTGGCAAAAATTAAGAGGAGGAGAACACATTGATTGAAGTAAACAATCTGGTTAAACGATATGGTAACCATACGGCAGTTGACCACCTTTCCTTTAAAATAGAGAAAGGCAAAATCTATGGATTTCTGGGACCAAACGGTGCAGGAAAATCCACTACAATGAATATGATAACCGGATACATCGCATCCACCGAAGGAACCGTCAAAATTGACGGACACGATATCCTCGAAGAACCGGAAGCGGCAAAGAAATGTATCGGTTATCTGCCTGAACAGCCGCCGGTCTATTTTGATATGACTGTCCTGGAATACATGAAATTTGTGGCAGATCTCAAGAAAATCCCAAAAGATAAAAAAGCAAACATGATCGAAGAAGTCATGGATATGGTAAAGATTTCAGACATGAGAAACCGTCTGATAAAGAACCTGTCAAAAGGTTACAGACAGAGAGTTGGTCTTGCTGAGGCGATTATGGGGTATCCGGAGGTGATCATCCTGGATGAGCCGACAGTAGGTCTTGACCCTAAACAGATTATTGAAATCCGAACCTTAATTAAAGAATTAAAAAAGAAACATACCGTTATTCTCAGCTCGCATATACTTTCTGAAGTAAGTGCGGTATGCGATTACGTGCTGATCATTTCTCATGGAAAACTGGTAGCAAGCGATACTCCTGAGAATCTTGGAAAACTTGCAGAGGGATCCAATACTCTGGAGATGCTTATTAAAGGTGAAAAAATACAGATCAGGCAGGCTCTCGAGGGAATCGAGGGAGTCAACAGCGTAACAATGGAAAAAGATGAGAAACAGAATCTCTGGAGTGTGAAAGTTTCAACAGAGGAGCAGAATGACATTCGGGAAAAAGTATTCTACAAAATGTCGGAGATTAACAGCCCAATCTATGAGATGAAGTCCAGGAAAGTATCACTGGAGGAAATCTTCCTTGAACTTACTGCATCCGATAAACCAATATCTGCAGACGAAGTCCCAAATACACCTGAAGATAAAGATACTGATGCCGGTAGATCAAACGAGACAAACGTAAAACAGACATCAGCAGAAATACCGGAAGAACAGAATAATGATAAAGGGGGAGAGAAATAACCATGACAGCTATATATAAAAGAGAGCTGAAAAGTTACCTGACATCCATGGTAGGATATTTATTTATCTTTTTCATTCTTGTACTGACAGGTATTTATTTTTCAGCATATCAGCTTTCAGCAGCATATCCGAAATTTGAATACACCTTAAGTGCAATTACCTTTGCATTCCTGATCGGAGTACCGATTTTGACTATGCGTGTACTTGCAGAGGAAAGAAAACAGAAAACAGATCAGCTGCTTCTGACAGCACCGGTTTCTGTGAGCGGTATTGTAATAGGTAAATATCTTGCACTGGTAACTGTATTTGCTGTTCCGATGGCAGTTATGTGTACTTATCCGCTGATTATGTCCAGGTTTGGCACAGTAGAGTTTGCATCTGCATATACAGCAGTCCTGGGATTCTTTCTCCTGGGATGTGCAAATATTGCAATCGGTGTATTTATGTCAGCATTAACTGAGAGCCAGGTAATTGCAGCGGTACTCACATTTGTTTTCTTATTTGCATTTTATATGATGAATGGTATTTCTTCCTTCTTCTCTCAGACATCTATGTCGACATGCGTGACATTTGGGTTATTGATCCTGGCAGCAGCCATCATTATCTATACCATGATCAAGAATATTCTGATCTCAGCAGCGATCGGTGTGATCGGAGAAGTGGCACTGATTATTATTTATGTAGTAAAATCCAGTATTTTTGAGGGCGGTATTCAGAAAGTCCTGGATGTGTTTAATCTGAGCGGACACTTTGATAATTTTACAAGTAACATCTTTGATATAAAAGGAATTGTATATTTTCTTTCTGTGATTGCAGTATGCCTGTTCCTTACAACACAGTCTATTTTGAAGAGACGCTGGAATTAGTGGGGAGGTGAAAGAAAATGAAACTGAAAGAAAAGATGAAAAATAATAAGCATAAAAAATTTGACAAAAAGAAACTGATTGGCACCATCAGTAAGAAGCATATCAAAAACGGCTCTTACACAATGGTTATGTCAGTGATATTTATTGCAGTAGTTGTAGTGCTCAACATGATCGTAAATGCGATTCCGTCCAAATATTCAGAAATTGATATCAGCAGCCAGAAACTCTACAGTATTGGTGATGATACAAAAGCAATGCTGAAAGATCTGGACAAGGACGTAACAATTTACCAGATTGCACAGAGCGGTTCTGAAGATGAGAATATTACCAATCTGCTTAAGAAATATGAAGATGAATCCAAGCATATTAAAGTAGAGCAGAAGGATCCTGTAGTAAATCCTAAATTTGTAACGGAATATACAAGTGATGATCTTTCTGCAAACAGTCTGATCGTTGTATGCGGTGACAGAAACAAAGTCATTGATTACAACAATATTTATGAGAGTACAATGGACTATCAGACCTACAGCTCTCAGACCACTGGTTTCGACGGTGAAGGTCAGATCACAAGTGCGATCGGATATGTAACATCCGAAGATCTCCCGATTCTTTATACACTCGAGGGACATGGTGAGAAGGAGATGGATTCTACTATCAAAGAAGACATCGAGAAGGCAAACATGGATATTCAGTCTCTGAATCTTCTTACAGAGGGAAGTGTTCCGGATGATGCAGACTGCCTGTTCATTGATTCCCCGTCCACAGATATTTCAGAAGATGAAAAGACTGCTATTATTGATTATCTTGAAAATGGCGGAAAGGCGATGATTTTCTCTGATTATACAACAGAAGACCTGCCAAACTTTGATGCAGTTCTGGAAAACTATGGTGTTCAGAGAGAAGCTGGAATCGTATTTGAAGGTGATAATCAGCATTATGCAATGCAGATGCCATATTATCTGGTTCCGACTATAAACAGCACAGATGCAAGCTCTGAGACTGTTTCCGGAGGATATTATGTACTTGCACCATATGCACAGGGAATCAAAAAAATGGATGATGTAAGAGATACCGTAACGATCAACAGTATCCTCACCACATCAGACCAGGCATATTCCAAGACAGATCTGAACAGTGATACTCTGGAGAAAGAAGACGGAGACGAAGCTGGCCCATTTGATCTGGGAGTAAGCATCACAGAGACTCTGGATGATGACAAAGAAACGCAGATCGTATACTATTCAACTTCCAATCTGATGGAATCACAGGTAAATCAGATGGTATCCGGCGGAAATGAGAAGCTGATCATCGAATCCCTGAAGTGGATGACAGACACAGAAGACAGTGCAACCGTATCTATCCCATCCAAGAGCCTGTCTGTATCTTATCTGACACTTACAGACTATGATGCTGCATTCTGGAAGATCTGCACCATCGGTCTGATTCCTGGATTCTTCCTTGTTGTAGGGTTTGCAGTCTGGATGAAGAGGAGAAAAGCTTAAATGAAGAATAAAACTGTAAAAATGGTTCTTGCAGTTGTAGTTCTTGGTGTTTGCTGCGGGGCTTACGCAGGTGTAAAAACCTACGTAGCCCATCAGGAGCAGAAAGAATCCGAAGAAGATTCTGAAGAAAGCACAACTGTATTTACTGCATCAACAGATAACATTAAATCTCTGGATTTTATGGTTGATGATACAAAGACAACATTTGAAAAAGATGATGACAGCTGGGTAAAGAAAGACGAAACAGATTTTCCGGTAAATCAGACTACTCTGGACAGTGCAGCATCTGCTATTGCATCTGTCGATTCGGACAGAGTTCTGGAGGACGTAGATGATCTTTCAGAATATGGTCTGGACTCTCCGTCAAACACGATTAAGATTGTAACAAAATCTGATGAGGAAGATGGCGATGACATAACAACTACACTGTATGTGGGAGATGAAAATTCCTCCACCAGTCAGTATTATGTAAGAAAAGATGATGATGAGAAGACAGTATACCTGATAGATTCTTCCTGCGTAGAGCCGTTTACCAAATCATTGAATGATTATGCGCAGATGGAAGATTTCCCTGCAATTTCCAATACAGATACCATTACAAAAATTTCTGTAGACGGCGATAATTCCTATGAATTATCAAAAGACGAAGATACAAGTACCTGGTCAGTAAAAGGCAGCGAGGATGAAGAAAAAGCAGACTCAGCTACCGTAAGTTCTCTGGTATCCTCATTCGGAAGCATGGCATATAGTTCACTTGCAGATTATAAATGCGACGACAAGAGCAAATATGGTCTGGATAAACCATATGCAACAATCACAGTAGATTATCAGGAAGAAGTTGCTGATGATGACACACAAGATGATACGACAGCTTCCGGTGAGGCGGCAGATGAAGATGCTTCATCTGTGGAAGAAAACAGTGACGATGCTGAACAGGATACAGAATCAGACGAAAGTGTAAGTGAAACTACGGATGAAACATCTGAGGCTGAAGATACTGACGGTGAAGAAGCAGAAGATGAAACATCAGAAAACTCAGACAGTGCATCAGACAATGAGGATTCTTCGGAAGAAGAAACTAAGATGGCAGATAAGCAGCTTACAATTCTTGTTGGAAATGAAACAGATGACAGCAGCAGATATGTCATGGTAAATGACAGCAATGAAGTCTATACGATGTCAACGGATACTCTGTCCGCGCTCACTGATAAATCAGAAGAAGACTTCTGGGATATGACAGTAAGTTATGTATCTTTAAACAGCCTCGGAAGCCTCAAAGTAAATTATCAGGGCAGTGATTATAAAGTAAATGTTTCACGTGAAACATCCACAGATGATGATGGAAACGATACAGAAACAGTTACCTATAAACTGAATGGTTCTGATATGGATGAAACAACATTTACAACATTCTACAATAAACTGATCAACATGACGGCTCAGAAACGTCTGACAGATAAATATGAACCTGACGGTGATGCAGAACTGACAGCTACATTTACAGAAGAAGACGGTGATACACAGGAAGTTGCATACTATAGCTACGATACAAACTATTATGCAGCAGTGGTGGATAATAAAGTATATCTCGTAAATAAGATGAATGTAAAAGAACTGTTCACAGCATTTGAATCAGTTGTCGGAACAGAAGAAGACAGTTCAGATAAGACAGATTCAGACGAAGCAACAACAGATGATACTAAATCAGATTCAACAGATATGCCAGGTGAGAGCATAGAAGAGTCCGATGACAGTACATCTGAAACAGCCGGCATAACAAACGATTCTGATACATCCGAAGAGGAGAATACAGATTCTCAGGAAACGGACAGTACAGAAGAGTAAAAGAATAAACGAATCTATAAAAAAGTGAGGCAGGCATATAGAATTTCTTCCATATGCCTGCCTCACTTTTTGTTGTATTAGAGCGTGTTTGAAAAATCATTTCCACAATCTGCACGCCCCACTTTGCGGTATATTTTGTCCGAATTCGGTTGCTGTAGTCACCGCAACGTCGCCTTCTTCCGACTTGAAATAAAAAAATTTATCCTTCAAAACTGTCTCAAAATCAACTCGTCGACTCGTTCTGGCTTAAATATAAGGCTTAAAAGAAGATTTTAACCTGTTCAAGAAACGCTTCAGGTGCTTCAACATGTGGAAGATGTTTTGTTTCTTTGAGAACAGAAACTTCAATAGCCGGGTTGGAGGCACAATAATCATCAGTGACAGCCTTTCCGTTTGGCTCTGTTTCACCTTCAACAATATAAATACTGTTATCCAGTGCCTTAAGTGCATGACAGATATTTATATTTATATACTTAGCTGCAAGACTGGAGTACAAAAATCTGGTATAATATCCACCTTTATGAGCTGCTTCATAATAAGCATCTGCCATTTGATTATCCACATGGAATGGATTATAATACATCTTCTCGATAAAAAGATTATTTATATTAGCACGTGATACGATCATATGATAAACCAGAGTTCCGAAAATCGGAATTTCCAGAGCTGCTTTTAACAGGCGGTCCTTTCTGTTTGGCATCTGTTTTAATTGAGTCAGGCTGGGCGGATTTACCAGCATGATTTTGTTAAAAAGTTCTTTCTCATTGTGACAGGCCATAGTAACAAAAGAGCCTGAAAAACCACTTGCAATCACATCTGTTTTTTGACCAATTATTTTTTTGATAAAATCACTGATCATCTGAACATAAACAAAATTTGTATAGGTAATGCTGGATTTGTCCGAACGTCCGCATCCTAACAAATCAACAGTATATACGGTATGGTCAATTGCCAGTTCGTCTTCAATTTTGCTCCATTCATACCCGGAAGCTCCAGGTAAAGTGTCATGAATCAAAAGAATCGGTGACCCAGTTCCCTTTTTGGTATAATAAATGTTCCCAAAGCGCCATTCAAAGTAATTGTCATTAGAAATGTGGAGCATCTGTTTTAATTGTGCAGCAGTAGCAATCGTGTGGTTAATGAAATGAACAGCAACAGTTGCGCCGGTCATCAGAGCAGCAAATGTAAGAAATTTGTGCTTGTTTTTACTCATTTTCGGCCTCCTTTATCAAGCATAACAAGTGATTAGCCTGCTAAAATTATATACCCATATTATACCGCGATACTGTCTGTTTTACAAGAAAATATGATGCGAAAAAAAGAACCATATGGATTGATGATGTTACTGTTCACTCCCAATGTCAGAAGTATCATACATATCGAACTCAAACTCTTTGAGGTGTTTTGCCTGATCTGCATTATGGGAATCAAGGCACTCCTGCGGACTGTCATAGAGCCACAGACAGAATCTGACATTAACACCTGTCGCTTTACGGATATCGTCAAGAACTTCCTCAAAGAACTCTACCCGGTCTTTTTCATTATTACGATACCGGTAAAGCATCTCTTCGTAGTCTGTATCGAAACCGGTATAGATAAGCTTTCCTTCTTTCATGAGGGTTTTATAAACAAAAAGAAGCTCCTTCATAGTCTCACCGATAAGATTGGATTTGATCAGATAATCCAGAATATCTGTATCCTCCAATACAAATGTCTCGTGTGCCATTACGGACGCCGCATCTCGGCGACCCTCTCCAAAAAACTCTTCGCATCTGTAACCTGTCATATTATTTTCCTCCTCTGTACTTAATAAGTGTATTCGAAGCGGGGATACAGTCTTTTCATCTCCCGCCTGATCATGCCCAGAAACCGTTTTGGGCAGTTTTTCGTATACCAGCAGTACCCAC
>ERZ834859.3088-NODE-3088-length-12809-cov-15.052768_pt1 | contig 12809 bp, 14 predicted proteins | sample MGYA00519947_ERZ834859 | MGnify/ENA primary metagenome ERZ834859 (study PRJEB31850, sample SAMEA3708763) | human gut metagenome | biome: human gut; feature: human-associated habitat; material: faeces | place: China | collected 2014 ...
TGTAATACAGCAAGATTCTAAAGTCAAGAAAACGCCGTGTTAATCGCAATTCATCCCACCACTTATAGAAGTGGGGGATGAATTGCTCACGGCGTGTTAAAATTTCCATATTTGGAAGAAATGCAGGTGGAACTGCATCTACAAGAATCAGGCCTTTCTCCTCTGCCAGTTCTATAAGCTCTCTTGCCTGAGAAGCTTTTGTGCAGAACGGTTTTTCGCAGATTACATTTTTTCCGGCTATTAAAGCTCTTTTTACCTGTTCATAATGCAGAAGATTGGGCGTTGCAATATAAATAAAATTTGTTTCCTCATCCTGAAGGAACTCGTCCATATCTGTATAAACTTTTTTGACGCCATAAGTGTCTGCCAGAGCTCTTCCTTTTTCCTCTGTTCTTGAATAAACAGCAGCGCATCGGATTCCTTCTGTCTGCTCCACTACATCTAATATGGAATGCACAATTACGCCGGAACCAATTGTCCCAAGCCTGATTTCTTCCATATATCTTCCTCCTCCCTATAGCGCCTGTCCGTAATATGCGTTTGCACCATGTTTTCTGTAATAGTGCTTATCCTGAAGCTCCTGTGGAGCCGGCTTTACATCAGGATTGATCATTTCACAACGGGATGCCATCTTTGCAACCTCTTCCAACACAACTGCATTATGTACTGCCTCGTGCGCGTCTTTTCCCCAGGTAAACGGTCCGTGGTTTTTACAGAGAACTGCAGGAACTGCATTATAATCTTTATCTTTAAAATACTCTGCGATGAGAACTCCTGTATTTTTTTCATATGCCTCATCAATCTCTTCCTTTGTGAGATTACGTACACATGGAACTTCTCCGTAAATGTAATCCGCATGTGTCGTTCCATAACATGGAATAGAGCGCCCTGCCTGCGCCCAGCTTGTTGCCCAGGAAGAATGCGTATGTACAATTCCTCCAATTTCCGGGAAAGCTTTATACAGTTCTACATGTGTAGGCGTATCAGAAGAAGGATTATATTTTCCTTCCACACGATTTCCCTCCAAATCTACTACAACCATATCTTCCGGTGTCAGCTTATCATAATCCACTCCGCTTGGCTTAATTACAAAAAGTCCGCTTTCTCTGTCAATTCCACTTACATTTCCCCATGTAAATGTAACAAGGCCGTATTTTGGTAAATCCATATTTGCCCTGTAAACCTCTTCTTTTAATTTCTCAAGCATATTTTCTCCTTCTCCTTTCAAGCCTGTACTTATACGTACATTATAGCACTTGTACGGACGGGTTTTGCAACATATATTTTAAAATTATTTCTTCTAATTTCTTCTGTGTAAATCACATTCTCCTCTGATGCCTGACGGATTACATCAAAAGCAGCTTTTTCCAACATCGTCTCTGTTTGAAGAAAAGGCAGCACTACATCGAAACACTGCACTGAGTGTAAATATCCGTGATTTATCGTAGCCTTTTTAGAATGAATACAGTATACGACAGCAATAATAGCGTCCAGATTATAATAGTTTGTATTGTATCGCTTACCATCTGCCGCAGTTGTTTCCATTTTGGAAACAACTGCTTCGGCTTTTGACATAGATTTATCTATCACGAAACAACCGACCGGAAAAACTCCTCATTTCCCATATGTCCTTCTACAGACCGCCATCTGACTTTTTCTGCACAGATTACAGTTCCCGTATATTCTTTTATTGTCTCCTCTGTAAAACCCCAGCAGTCACACCAATATACACGGTCTTCTTTTAAAATCATAGTGGCATCGTGGATTTCCCCTGTCCACTCTTCCACTACAGGTTTTAGCTGCAAATATTTCATTCCGGAAAACTCCATTTCAATCATAGAATTTTCTTCATACTGACGCTGTATGATAACGTTTAAAATTCTCCTGTCATTCACAGGATACATCCCCAAATCTTCCTCAACATATGCACCGCTTACATATTTCATTTCTTTCATACAACTGTCATGGAAAAAATCCATACTTTCCATAAATTCTTCCAGTGTTTTTTCATCTCTGATGTCATTCCACATAGATATTCCTCCTGCTTCCACTATCTCTTTATCATTTCTCTAAACTCTCTTTTCATTTTGTTATACTCCCTGATACCTTTTCCTGAAATCTGCGGACTAATCAGGACTTCTTTTTCCTCCAAAACGACTCCTACAGGCAGCCGGTATCTTCCATTTCCCTGAATAACTGCTTTATTTATCATTCTGTGAAAACAGGCATTTTCTTTCTCCACGCATATGATAAAGGTAAAATATATCGACATTTTTGTTACCGGATTTCCCAGGTATTCCTCCATAAATTTCCGAAAAATCCGATTCATTTTTTTCATATGCTCATCTTCCAGCTCCCGTACATAAAAACATGAAAAAATATCCAGTCCGTTTCCTTCTCTTACCCAAAAACAAGTATCCTCTTCCTCCTGAAGATGATAAAAATTCCAGAATTTATACGCCTGTTTTTTGCAGGACTTCATAAAATGGTGAAACAACTCCTCTTTTTCACTGTACATATCCGTTACAGGCATTGCGCCAAGCCTTTGCGCTCCTGTATACGTAAACGGCTTCCACGGATACTTGGAAAAACGCCCCGGTACCATTTCATTTTTTACAAAAATACCATAATAACACTCTACACCCATTCGAATTATGATTCCCGCCACAATCCAGACTATCAGAATTTTTTCTATATTTCGATAACGTGTCCCTCTGGTAAACAGACTGAAAGCACCATACAGAACAAGTACGCCCACTTGAAACAACCCCTGCATCTGACAGAAATATATTCCTTTTATATCTGATAATCCGGTATGCCGTATTTCTTTTTTTCTGAGTTTATTTCTGTTAAAAAACGGATTGGATTTTTCTCTTCTCTCCTCAAGCAATTCCATTTCATAGCCAATACGTGTATTTCCTCCTCTTCTGTTCCCGGACCACTGCACCAGTGAAACAATACATCCCAGGAACGCAGCCATGAAAAACCCGGTAAAAAGTACGGGAGTTTCTTTTCCCTGCCAGTCAATAAAACGTATTCCCGCAAAAGATTCCGCCTTGTCCACATAAAAAACATCATTCATATAATTACTGTAGTAAGTATATCCGGACACTTCTATTTCTTTCTGTTTTCCGTCTTCAAATTCCACTGTAAAATAATACCTGTCATCCGCTTCTTTATTTCCAGCCACTTCTGTATCTGCAAGCCTTGCTTCATAATTTTCCATCGGCTGTCCCGCTGCATAACAAACACTATGTACAAACGGATATATCATAATTCCTGTCCAGAGAAATATAAAAAACAGGTTATCTAATGTCCGCATCTTTTTCCCTGTCCGCACTAAAAATAGAAAAAACACAACTACATGAATACAAAAAGAAAGGATAAACAATTTAAAAGTATCTACCGTAACCGCTCTGTTTTTCCCCAGAAAAATGTACAGACCAAATACCACAATCTGCGCGAGCATTGCAAACGCCGGAAAACGCATATGAAATTTTCTCCACTGAGAATCTGCATTTTTCGGAATCCGTGCACAATATACTACGTCCAGTCCAAAAATAAAAACATACCCCCAGAGAAATAACGGCAGAACTGTAATTACCAAAAGCCAGACGGAAACCGGCATTGTATGAATCCTGAAAGCACTTATGCACGCCGCTGCAAGTATCATTCCGGAAATCAGATAAATCCCCCGGCTTATTCTTTTAATATTTCTGTTCTGCCACGTATTATCTTCCTCTTTCCATTTCCAGACATCCTTTACGTACTTTACATTTTTATCCATCTCAGATTTTCCTCCGCCTCATGTCATGGATGTTCCCTTGTTTCTGCATACTCATCTAATATATATCTTGCATATACTGTTGCCTGACGTTCTGCTCCAATTTGCGTTAAATGTAACTCATTAATCCACTGAAAATAATGTGTTAATTCATGAGCAAAAGTCAGTAATATAGAAGTCAGAGCTCTGTCTTTCCCCCATCTTTTATATAATTCCCCGTAATCTCCAGCCGCAAGACGTATGTGCGGTTCTATATCATAATCATCATCTACTCTCCAAAAAGTTCCAACCACAGCTTCTCCATCTATAGACAAAATTCTTCGGGTTCTTTTCACATAAACAACAACTCTTATTGGAAAAAAATATTCTTTTCTCAAAAATGCAGCAAACTCTTTACAAGCTCTGCGCACTTCATTGTCAACCTCCTTATCAAACCTCAACCGCAAACCTGTTCTATGTTTTTTATCTGTTATATCAATCTTTTTTTCCCAATTATCCAAAGTCCATATATGATACATAGCCTTCTCCATATATTATTTTTTTAATCCGCAATTTTTTTATCCAGGCTCTCCTTCTCCCAGCACAAGCTTTCGCAGATGATCAACATGGTATCTCCTGAATTAAGCAGCAGTCCTATTTCCAGATATTTTGTTCCATTTACCAGACGACATATATCACCCGGTTGTTTACTTTCTTCAAATTTTTTCATTAACTCTTGTATCTGTTCTGTATTTTCTTCTACCCATATTCCATTAATAGCATTTCCCATGCCCCAAAATTCACAGCTTTGCATCTCGCAAAATATAACATTTCTGAAAAACAGGCGGTTTCTTTCATTTGGATGGTAGTTATCCAAAAAGTAGTAATCACAAAAAAGCCTGATTTCTCTTTTATCATAATCATACTCAAAGCCTGTAAACTTACTGTCATGTATATACTGGTTTTCTATTTCTTTTCTGTTTTCATAAGTAAACTCCATCTTGCACCTCCTAAAATCATTTATTTTCAAGCATTTTTCTATTATAAATCTCCCAATAAAATTCCGGCTCACATATATACGACCATTTTCTCCAAAGCTCTGATTCCGGGCATCTTATTTTCTGGCGGTATCCTCCATGAGAGGGAAAATCCTCGTTTTTCAAATTGTAATGCCTTCTGTTCCGCACATATCCCATAAATGGAACGTTGAGACACGGCGTTAAGTCTCCATCTTCCACATTCATAGTAATACTGAAATATTGAAGATTGGGAAGCTTTTTCAAAAAATTCAGATTGGGAATCGAATTATTTCCGTGCAAAACCAAAACTTCCAGATTTTCAAGCTTTTCCAACACGGAAAAATCTTTAATCTTTCCGCAGGCATCTATCCTGAGATTCCTTAATGTTGTTTTTGCAGATTCCAACGCTGAAATATCTTCCAATGATCTGCAATAATCCAGTCGTACCTCTTCTATATCAGATGATACTTCAATTCCTTTCAGAGATTTCACTCCACAGCAGATTAACCAGAGACAATCCAGATGAGGCGCTGTAAATAAATCTGCTAAATCTCTGTTTTTCCCCTTGAATTTAGATGCCCATAAAGATTTCAAAGTAGGAATATCTTTAAAATTCTTCATTCCCTTTCTCATATAAAGAGATAAACTGACCAATCCGTGAATCTTCGAATAATCAATCTCACAATATTCTTCTGATTCTGTATCTATTGTCGGAGGACAACTTAATTCTTCTATCACAGGTAATTCATACAAAGGTGTATAATCTATTTTTTCTTCAAATCCAACGGGAGAATAAATAGAAAGTCTTGTAAGAGATGGACATTCTTTCAAAAAAGAAAGGTCTTTCATGTATATATCTGCCGACTGAATCTGATTTTCATTTATATATCGAACATACTCAGTTACCGAGCGCACAGGATTACGCCAATTTCTTCCAAACTGATCTGTCCACTCATTTTCTCGAATAATCAAATTTCCCAAAGTATTAAAAGCACCTTTAGAAAAGTGAAACTTGCCTCTCGTCATCTCCCAATCACAATATCCACTAATCATACCTTCCCTCATTCCTCTCTGCCTTCTGTTATATTTTCTACCTTTTCATCTTTTTTCAATTGAGAAAGTGGTTTCCATGAATTTTTTATCATTCATTTCTCCTCATATGACGCTAAATTACAATTCCCGTTATCCATTCCTCTGCTTTTTCACTAAAATATATCTGTCAGGCGGACCAATATATTGTTCTCCCTGAAAATATCCTACGCCATTCCCAAAATAAATAATTCCTCCCATTCCATCTTTCATCACCTCATTTATTCCTTTTAGAGAATCGTAAATCCCATTTTTTAAACACATAATAACAAAACATTTTTGTTCTCCACCTTCCTTCTGTACAAGAGAATATATTTCTTCTTCACTTAGTTTTGTAACATTATATTTTATAGCTGCATTATCTAAATACTCTCCGCTATTATATCGAAAAAACGCTGTCTCTCTCCGTTTCCTTGAAGTAAAATCATATTTTGCCCGTTTTCTCCACTTTTTCGCAAACAATGTATCTACCATTTTTTCAATAATATCTTCGTCCATTCATACACCTCCCTGAACTCATTTTTCTACTCCAAAATTCCTTTTATCTCCCTTTTCATCCTTTTAAATTTTTCTTTTCCATATAAATCCTTCTGGTTCGGCATATATATTTTCTCTTCTTCCAGACACACGGCTACAGGCAGACGGTACCTTTTTTCCAACTGAATTATGGATTTTGTCACCATTTCTTTCAGACATTCCGACATACGCCCTACCACAAAGATCAGATTACAGTACCATTCTTCCGAAACCATATTTCCGACCATATATCCCTCCAGAAATTCCTGAAATACTCCGTCCAGCTCAGAAAGATGTTCTTTTACTAACTCGTCTGTACAAACTAACACGTATATTTTTACAGCCTCACTCTCTTCTTTATAATAGAAGCAGACACTTGTATTTTCATCAATGGTAATCACCTTTGGATGGGAAAACTCTCCCTTATATGTTTCCTGTCTGAAAAATGAGAGCATTTCCTTTACATTTTCCTTTGTACAGGAAAACACAGACGGCTCTTCTTCAAAAAACTCCGCACACTTTTTATATCGGAAAGGATAATACTTTTTATCTTTCCCCTCGTTTTTTAAAATATTGCCGTATTTATAGCGAAAGCCATAATATACCAGCATATTTACCAGAATCCAGGCTCCAATCGCCGTCAATATCCTGCTTTCCCAAAACCTGTATCTTTCCCTGTAATAATATCCGCATAAAATAATAGAAACAACCTGGGCTGCTGCCATAAGTTCGCAAAAATACAGCCCTTTAATCCCTGATAAAATCGTTTTTCCGGAACCCTGCCAGGAATACTTTCTGAAATATCCCAATCTGTACAGTGGATTCCTCGCATCTTTATAATCTCCTGCGTCTGCCCCTCTGACCCGCAGACGGTTATTTACGCCTCTTTCCCCTAAAAAAATCCCGAATACAGCGAAAAACAGCAATAAGAAGTATACTTTCCCCATTCCGCACTCTCCATTACTTTAATCCCAAAATATCTTTTGCCCTCTCTTCCAGAAACTGATACTTATCCATTTTATAAAGTTCCTTTTGGTTTGGAATATAAATCTTTCTCTCCCTGAGACAGATTCCCACAGGAAGCCGATATTTCTTTTCTCCCTGAAAAATGGATTTTTCCATCAAATCCAGAAAGCATTCTGAGGACGTATCCGCTATAAGAACCGGCATACAGTACCACTCTTTTTCCTGTGCTTTGTCCTGTATATGGTCTTCTGCAAATTCTTGAAACATACGGTCAAGCTCTGGCAGCTTTTCTTTTTTTATGCTGTCTGTACGAACCTTTACATACACAACGGCTGTATTTCCTTGTTCCGTATAATAAAAACATACTGAAGTTTTCTCATCTACCGGAATAATCTTTGAACGCTTCATAGTTCCATTCAAAATTTCTTCCCGAAAAAATTCCTGCATATGTTTCAGATTTTCCGGAGAGCAGATATATTCAGATGGTTTTTCATTAAATGCTTCTGTACATTTCCGGTATTGAAAAGGATAATATTTTTTACCCGGACGCTCACTCCTTAACAAAGAAACATATCGCGCCTTTACTACAGCTTCCACCACAAAGTTTGAAATCACCCACACTGCAAAAATGCTGAGAACAATTTTATTTTCTTTTCCACCAAATATATAATGGTTATAAATCCCATATAATAAAAGAGCGACTGCCTGAATCACTCTGTGCACCTGATAGAAATAGCAGCCTTTTAACCCGGAAAAAATGCTTTCTTTTGGATTCTCCCATGAATATTTCCGAAAGAATCCCTGCAAATACAACGGATTTCTGGAATCCGGATATAGCCCCACATCCAGTCCCTTTTCCGTAAGCCATGATTCCCCTGCCACAAAATTTGCCCATATTAACATAATGCTCCCAAAGAAAGTAAATCCCATCACTTCATATGATGAGCCATTTAATTCGGTCACAAAGAAAAAACATGCAACTGCTATCACTCCAAATATAACTGTCAATGTTGCTCTATGCTTCATTTCAGTCTCCCGCTTTCCCCTCTTTTTTCTTTCGTTCACTGTACAGTAATTTTAATAATCCATAAACCGAATCCCCGCAAATCCTTCCGTCACTTCTGTATAAAAAACATCTTTCAGATATTCACGATAATATGTATATACTGACACTTCTATTTTTTTCTGTTTTCCGTCCTCAAATTCTACTGTAAGGAAATATCTGTCGTCCGCATCTTTAACTGCCTTCACTTCCCTCTCCAGAAGCTTTATCTCATAATCCTCTATACGCTGCCCTGTTGCATAACAAACACTGTGTACCAGCGGATACACAATAACCGCCGTCCAGAAAAGCATAAAAAACAAATTATTGAATGTACGCATTTCCCTTTTTGTTCTCCGGAAAAAAAGAAAAAAAACAACCATGTGAATGCACAAAGAAATGATAAACAATTTAAACGTGTCTATTGTAACTATTGTATTCCTGCTGAGAAACAGATATATTCCAAGTGCTGCAAGATTGGCAAACAGTGTAATTCCGGGAAAACCCATATGAAATTTTGACCATTTATAATCAACATTTTTTGGAAGCGGTCCGCAGTATAACACATCTAACGCAAAAATATAAATAAATCCCCACAACAATACCGGCATTATAGTTGCTATCAGAAGACGCCCAGATAAGTTCTCCTTATCCATAAGGAAAAAGCTTAAAATAACTACCACACCCACAATCCCAGAAAGCAAATAAATTCCCCCACGTATTTTTTCGATATTTCTGTTTTGCCATGTATTATCCTCTTTTTTCCACACCCACACACCATTTACATATTTTGCATATCTGCTTCTGTCACCGGAATCTCCCAGATATTCGGTCTGTATCCCTTTCTCTTCCAGATAATTTGTAAGAACAACATAATTCTCCACTCTCAGTTCTTCCAAAATGTCTGACTTATATATAACTTTTCCGTTTTTATCTTTTAAAGTGTATCTTCTTCCTTTCACAGTACTTGCAGAAATATCTCCAAGGTTAATTTTTCTTCTTTTGCCAGATATAAGAGTAATGCCCATCTTATCATCTTCCGTAATCGAAATGCAGAAAAATTTCCTTTGCAACAGAAATTTTATTACTATGCACATTGAACTTTCCACAAGAAATACACCTATAAAATACATCAGATACTCAGACTTCATAACCGCTATCAGCCCTGCAATCCATATCACAACTGCAAATGCTGCCAGAAAAAACAAAATAAATCCCGTATTCTTTTCACCTCGAATCACAAGAACTGCATTTTTTAAAGGCTTTACCTCTGGGCGGGACATAAGTAAAATTTCTGCTCCCCCTGTAAAGATATATAACAGCCCTACTATTACAACCCATATATACGATGTAATCTGCCGTTCCAATGGATTCATATACCAGAATACCCACCATAAAATTCCAGTTACAATTAGTAGGATTCCATACATCTTTTCTAATGTGATAAAAGATTGTCTTTTACTCATATTCCCTCCCGTTTTTATTCAGAAGTACCCTACCAGGGTACTTCTTTTTTAGTTTTTAGAATCTATGTCTCTTAGCATACTCCATTGCATCGCGCTGACAAGCTATATATGTCGGTTTCGGAAAAAAAGCATGCTTATCTGATTTATATTGAACATAGTCTACCGTGGAATTAGTAATTGCGTAAACTTTTGCTTCCCGTCCTGTCTGACGTAACCCATGACGTAATTCTCGTTGCGTATTTTGTGATTTCCAGCCAATAGAATTATCCGTTAAGTTTATTTCTTTGATATGACCGCTATATTTTTTTATATTGTCTTTGAACTTAATATCTGTTCTAAGCTCATCTGTCGAACTTGAAATTACGGCATCTATAAAAGCATCTCCCACACTTTTTTTCCCGTTTGAAATTTCCATTGCAAAATTCACTGCCGTATTAATACATATTCGTACTAACGGTTTTAAAGAAAAGGTATCTACCGCCCCACTAATAGCCGAACAGCCAACTTCTAACCAATCGATTTCTCTCAAAGACTTTTTCTCTACAATCACCTGACTACAAACAGATGTTACTGCTCCAATAGCAGCGCCTAGTATCCACCCCTGACCTGTTCCGTCAACTCTTACAATAGGATTATTATCACAATATACATATAAATTTCTATTGTGCACAGTCTCTATAGATGCCTCTAACATATTTATATTATCCGCACAAATAAATGCTTGACCACAACAATACCGGAGTTTGCATTTTCAGTCAATGCAGCGGCATTTGATAAAAATACCGCCGTAAAGACTTCTTCTGGGTCTTGCTCGCCTGTGAAACATTCGTGAACGATCAGCGTGACCTTTTCCATAGTTGCCTCCTTTACCGTGAGAGTAACAGATGGAGGGAGAGAAAGTTCCCTCCATCTGTTTCCTCACTTAAAGGCAAAAATGCAAGTCTCGTTTTTGAAAGTTCACAAAATGTTTACATATGGAAAATGGAACCTGCAATGTACCAGCAATCATCGCCGTTGTGATACCACGGCGCTTGTCAGGAGTATTCCTGAAACCTTTATTCGTTTTTTATGCGATGTAACTCTAAATCGTCACATATATTTCTTTCGCCCCAAGATATTCATCTGCTGCTCTCCACCGAGCTTTTGATGCACATATTGTAGTTCCTGTGTAGCTTTCTATATCCTTTTCTGACAGTCCACCGCAATCACACCAATATATACGATCCTCTTTTATGATCATAGTTGCATCAAGTATCTCACAGGTGTAGTTTTCGTCATTGGGGAATAGTTTTAAATACTTTAGTTCCGCAAATTGCATTTCAATTGCAGATGGATCTTCAAACTGCCGTTGAATGATCACGCTCAATATTCTTTGGCTATTGACCGGCGACATACTTAGTTTTTCATTCACATACGCACCGCTAATGTATTTGATCTCCTTTATGCAACTGTCATGGAAACCGTACATAGCATCCATAAAGTTTTTTAAATCATTTTCGTTTGCAATGTCATTCCACATATTTGTCTCCTTTAGTCATCCAAAGATCATGATCAGCCCTTCACCTACACCTGCTCCAAGTGGCCCAAAGAGAAAGTCATCCGCAACTCCTACGCCTGTGAGATCATCGGCAGCAACAGCTATTATGCCAACAGTACATATGACAACCAAACCAGCGCCAATTACCGGTTCCCAACTCATTTTGTAAGAAGGATCCGGCGGAAGATGTTCTTTCCCTCTTTCGCCGTTTTTCCACTCATGGTCATGTGGGAAAGGCATGTTGCCGGGATGATTATAGTCCCGGTCTCTTTCGGGATTGCCATCCGGTCCATACCAACGCTTCTGTTTTGGGGTTCCGTCTGGATTTGGCAAAGTTTGACTTGATCCGGGTTCTCCTTTTTTAGGTAAGCTATTCGAACTTGCTTTCAGTATGTTTGATGCCGATGATACCGCAGACTTGACTGTGTTGGCAACAACAGTAACGGCTTTCTTAACTGCATTAACCACTGCACTTGCAGCGTTTTTAATCCATTGAGGCCAGTGACCAGTGTGGTCACTCATATTCACCGGATCATTCATACAATAGGCGAAAAGGTTATAACCACGAATATCTCCACCAACACCGGCGATCGCATCATCCGCATTTATCCACCGACCAACCTCAGGATCGTAATAACGGCTGGATACATAGTAGAACCCTGTCTCGGCGTCGTAGTAATAGCCGCGGTAGCGCAGGGGGTTGAGGTCGCCAATCGCCGCGTCGCTGCTGTCGTACACCGTGCAGTTGCCCCATGCATCATAGTCGTAGGATGCAGCGATCTTGCCGCCCGAATCGAGGATGGCGGACACATCGCCCTGTGCATTGACAAGGTAATAGTACAGTTCCGTCTCCGACCCGTGCTTGTAGATCATGGCGAACGGCTGGTTGCCATCGTCGTAGACAAACTCAAGCGTTTTGCCGTCCCACTGCTGCCGCATGACCTTGCCGGAGAGCGTGGTGTAGGTGTAGGCCGTGTCGCCGACCTGCTTGCTGCTGCGGACACCGGCCATGTCGTAGGCGTAGGAGACCTGCTTGCCGTCGACCGTTGCGGATGCGAGCTGGCGGCCCTTCGTCCACGTGAAGGTATAATCCTTGCCGTTGTAATATGTAACCGGGTTGCCGGAGGACGGGACGTCGCTCGTCTGGGTCTGGCCTTCGTAGAGAATGTCCTTCGTGGTGCTGCCGGACGTCACGCTCGTGAGCAGGTCGGGCCACGAGGGGTTCGTGTAGCCAAAGGACTTCGTGACCGTGCCGTCTTTCGTAATACTCCGGATGTTGCCCACCGTGTCATAGGCGTAGGCGCAGGACACGCTGCCGTCGGTCTCGGTCGCAAGCTGGCCCTGTGCGTCGTAGGCATACGTCTTCGAGGCGGCTGCCGCGGGCACATTCGTGCCGCCGGTCGTGACCGTC
>ERZ834859.3090-NODE-3090-length-12795-cov-5.837991_pt1 | contig 12795 bp, 10 predicted proteins | sample MGYA00519947_ERZ834859 | MGnify/ENA primary metagenome ERZ834859 (study PRJEB31850, sample SAMEA3708763) | human gut metagenome | biome: human gut; feature: human-associated habitat; material: faeces | place: China | collected 2014 ...
TGCGACCTCCGGGTTATGAGCCCGACGAGCTACCAACTGCTCTACTCCGCGATATTTATTTTTGGTGCCGGTGACCGGACTCGAACCGGTACAGTATTGCTACCGGGAGATTTTAAGTCTCCTGTGTCTACCATTCCACCACACCGGCAGCTTATCGGCAAATACTAGGATACCATACTCCCGGGGAACTTGTCAAGAGGAAACTTTAAAATAAGGAAAGAAAATTGAAATGCCGCGAAATGCCACGGCATTTCAATCTGGAGCGGCTGATGGGAGTCGAACCCACCTATGCAGCTTGGGAAGCTGCCGTTCTACCGATGAACTACAGCCGCAGGAATGTATTGTATTATAGCAGACCTTTCTTTATTTTGCAACACGAAAAATGGCGGGTCTTCTGAAAAAGTTAGAAGGATCTCCGGGGGTCAAATGACGGCGGCATGAACGCCTTTGCACACTCATATAATGCACCGATCAGAAAGGGGAGGTCATCATGAAAAAAATCCTGGCGCTGATGGGCGCCGTATTGCTGCTGAGCGTCAGCGCCCGGGCTGTGGAGGTGTCCGCTCCCTCGGCACTGCTGATGGAAAAGGAGACAGGGACCGTGCTGTTTGCCAAAAACGAGCACGAAAAGCTGGAACCGGCCAGCGTCACCAAGATTATGACGCTGCTGCTGACCATGGAGGCCATTGACGGCGGGACACTGCGCTATGAGGACACCGTTACCGCCTCACCTCACGCCTGCTCCATGGGCGGCAGTCAGATTTGGCTGAAGGAGGGGGAACGGCTGACCGTGGACGAGATGCTGAAGGCCGTGTGCGTGGTATCCGCCAATGACTGCGCCGTGGCACTGGCAGAGCATCTGGCCGGCAGTGAGGAATCCTTCGTGGAGCGGATGAACCGGCGGGCAGCGGAGCTGGGGATGAATGACACTACTTTCAAAAACGCCTGCGGTCTGCCGGTGGAGGGCCACGTCACCTCTGCCTACGACATTGCTTTGATGAGCCGGGAGCTGATGCTGCGCCATCCGGATATCCGAAGATACACAACGGTCTGGATGGACACCCTTCGAGATGGGGCATCCTCACTGGTCAATACCAACAAGTTAGTGCGGTTCTATGACGGCACTACCGGACTGAAAACCGGCTCCACCAACGCTGCCGGGTACTGTATTTCCGCCACGGCGGAGCGGGACGGCATGGAACTGATTGCCGTCATTCTCAAGGGAAAGACCTCTCCGGAGCGGTTTGCGGACGCGCAGACGCTGTTGAATTACGGCTTTGCCTCCTACGCCCTGAAAACCGTTATCCCCGACGAACCGCTGCCGCCAGTGCCGGTGCGCTTGGGCACACAGGCCACAGTCCAGCCGGTTTTGGGCGAGGAAAACCAGCTGCTGCTGGAAAAGGCCAAGACAGGAGAGCTGGGCCAGTCCGTGACGCTGGAACCCTCCGTACAGGCCCCGGTGGCGGTGGGAGATCGGCTGGGGACGCTGACCGTCACCTTCGGGGAAGAGGTTCTGGCGGAACTGCCCCTGCTGGCGGGGGAGGAGGTTCCCCGGATCACCTTCCGCCAAATGCTGCCACGGGTGCTGCGGATCGCCTGTCTGGTTGAGTGAACGGATCTCGCACCGCCCTTTTTCTCTTGCCGTACCCGGGGAAAAATGCTATACTGGACAAACAGAGGGAAAATGTGCCCTCTGGCTGAAATTTGATACATGAGGGTGAATCACATGCTGGATGTTCAGTTGTTTGATCTGCATACATTTTTACCGAAGCCTTACGAGGAGGCACTGCTGCCCCGTTTGAAAAAAGCCCATGAAGAACTCCAGACCGGCACCGGTCTGGGCGGAGAATTCACCGGATGGGTGCATCTGCCCCAGGCGTATGACCGGGAGGAATTTGCTCGAATTCAGGCTGCCGCTAAGAAGATCCAAAGCGATTCTCAGGCGTTGGTGGTCATCGGCATCGGCGGCAGCTATCTGGGAGCCCGCGGCGTGATCGACTGCCTGTGTTCTCCCAATTATAACCTGAAAAAGAAAGAGACGCCCAACGTGTACTTTGTGGGCAACGGTCTCTCCGGCGACGCACTGAGCGAGGTACTGGATCTGGTGCGGGATGTGGATTTCTCCGTGAATATCATCTCCAAATCCGGTACCACCACGGAGCCTGCCGTGGCATTCCGTTTCTTCCGGGAGCTGCTGGAGGAGAAATACGGCAAGGAGGAATCCGGCAAGCGCATCTACGCCACCACCGATAAGGCCCGGGGTGCGCTGAAATCTCTGGCGGACGCCGAGGGCTGGGAGACCTTTGCGGTGCCGGATGACATCGGCGGCCGCTATTCCGTCCTTACCGCCGTGGGCCTGCTGCCCATCGCCGTTACCGGTGTGGATGTGGAGGCCCTGATGGAGGGCGCGGCTGAGATGATGAACGTCTGTGCCGACGGCTCCTACGATAGTCCCGCATGGCAGTATGCCGCTCTGCGGTATGAGCTGTACCGGGCCGGGTACGCCATTGAAATTCTGGGCTGCTACGATCCAGCCTTCCGGTTTATGACGGAGTGGTGGAAGCAGCTCTACGGCGAGAGCGAGGGAAAGGACGGCAAGGGCCTGTTCCCCGCCAGTGTGGAGTTTACCGCAGACCTGCACTCCATGGGGCAGTATATTCAGGAGGGCCGCCGGATCCTCTTCGAGACGATCGTGCGGCTGGGTGCCTCCGACCGGCAGCTGGCCGTTCCTCGGGACGAGACGGACGGCGACGGGCTGAACTTCCTTGCGGGTGCGTCTATGGACCACATCCGGGACCGGGCCACGGAGGGAACGCTCTTGGCCCACAGTCAGGGCGGCGTACCCAACGTCATTGTGAATGTGGGCGGTAAGGGCCCCCGTGAGCTGGGCCGGCTCATCTACTTCTTTGAGTATGCCTGCGGCTTGTCCGGCTATCTGCTGGATGTGAATCCCTTCGACCAGCCCGGCGTGGAGGCGTATAAGAAGAATATGTTTGCCCTCCTCGGCAAGCCCGGCTACGAGGATCGTAAGGCGGAGCTGGAAGCCAAGCTGACCGAAAAGCATTGAGAAAAGCGGAATATGCAAAAAAACACGGCAGAGCATACATTGCTCTGCCGTGTTTATAAACAAATTTTGAAGTTACTTTTTGGGATTGTCTTTTTTCATTCTTTATGGTATGCTATGACTACGAAAGGTCCCGTTAATTACGGAGACGAACTATGACAGGAGTGATCTATTATGGTTAGACTGATTATGGGCGTCAAGGGTTCCGGCAAAACCAAGCAGCTCATCGAACTCATCAACGCTGCCGCGAAGGATGAGGCCGGCAATGTGGTCTGCATTGAGCCGAAGCGTGATATGTCCTACAATATTCACTACAACATCCGCCTGATTGACGCGCAGGAATACGATCTGCACAGCTATGAGGTATTCCGTGGCTTTATCAGCGGTCTGTATGCCGGCAACTATGATATTTCTCAGGTGTTCATCGACAACCTGTGCAAGACCGTGGGTGCCGATGTGGATGCGGAGACTGAGAAGTTCCTCAACTGGCTGGATGTATTCGGCGAGCGGAACAACATCAAGTTCACCGTCACCATCAGCGGCGACGTGGAAACTGCTACCGATGGTATGCGGAAGTACCTGTAATTGAATATACCTGAAATTGAATAAAAGAAAGCCGCCCTGCTAAAGCAGGGCGGCTTTTATATTATGATCTGAGACTGAAAAATTCAGCTTTCCTGAGCTGGCAAGGTGCCGTTGGGGGTGGAGAGACAGCAGGAGGATACGCCGAAGCAGCGCAGCAGCTGCTGGCGGGCTTCCAGCGCCTTTTCGTTGAGATACCAGACCACCGTATCCTTTGTCTCCAGATAGGCGCAGGCGTAGCGGTCAGAATAGTAGGTGCGGCCTTGGGCTTCCAGTGCGGACACAGCGTCCCCGCTGAAGGCGGTGGGTTTTCCGGTACCCTTCCGGCCGCGGCCCTCCGCCGTCAGAAGCAGGGCGAGCTTCTCGCCGGGGATCTGGTCATTCAGAGCGCTGAGCGCGTAGTAGACGGTCTCCAAAGGCTCCATGGCATATACGGGAACAGCGCCGTCCGTGTCCTCATGTCCGGACACCTGCAGCACGATCCGGTCCGCGGCCTTTCCGAGGGCCTGATAGTCCGGAATTGCTTCCCTGCGGGCCGGGGCGCTTGCCGCCACATACAGCTTTTTCTCCGGCACAGCGGCCCGGAGCACCTGTACGAAGGCAGCCAGGGCGTCGCCATTTTCAGCGGACGGGGTGATGTTCAGATAAACGCCGTCATAGCTGCTGTCGGTCAATGCTTCGGCAACTGCCGTGGCCGCGGCGGTGGTGTTTTTCAGAACGCCGGACTGACCGGAAATACCCAGCAGGACCGTCTGCCCGGAGGCTGTTGCTGTTTCCATGACCTGTTTCTGCGTATTGCTGACACTCAAAGCCAGCCGAGGGTTCTGACCGCCGGTCAGCGTTCCCGCCGTGAGTATGACGGTCTGATATCCGGAAAGGTCCTCCGCTTCCTCACCGGAGCGGAGAAGGACCATGGCCTCGTTTGCGGTCTGAGCAGGGTGCAGTTTGTCATACAGGCGGCTGAGCATGACAGCAGCCTGTTCCCGGGTGGCGTATCGATCCGGCACGAACAGATCATTCCCCATACCGCTGACCAGACCCAGCTCGTAGGCCATAGCGATATGCCCCTTGTTGGTGGTCACGTCCCGGAAGGGAAGCGGATCATCCTCCGCAAGGCCGGCGATGGGCCCGTAGCCCAAGGCCCGGATCAGCATGACTGCCAATTCCTCCCGGGTGATGGGATCGCCGGGACGGAAATCGCCGGTCTGACGGGTGACTGCCCCGTGCTCATAGCAGGCCCGGAGGGCCGGCTCATACCAGGTGCCCTGAGGCACATCCGAAAAGATCCGGTAGTAGGTCTCACCGCTCTGCCAGCCGAAAAAACGGCTGAGTGCCACGGCGAAGCCCGCCCGGGTCATGGGCTGGCCCACGCCGAAGGTATCGGCGGTCTTGCCCTGAAACCATCCCTGAGCCGCGCAGCGGTCGATGGCGGTTGCCGCCCAGTGGTTGGACGGCACATCCTGAAAGGAAGCCGCCCCAGCGGGAACGGTAAGCGCCCCGCTCAGCACCGCGCACAGGCACAGGCAGGCGGTCAGCTTTTTCAAAATCGTTCGTTTCATCTATCTGCCTCCTTATGAAAAGGGTATCCGTTTTTTTGCTTTATCAAACGGTTTTGGGAAAAACTCCCACTTATTGTAGCAGACAACGGCCTGTTCGTCAAATCCGGAGGGAAAACTGGCTGAAAAACAGGGAAAAAACCGAAGGGACCTCTTTCGCTGAGCAGAAAAATGTGGTATCCTATATGCGCTTTATGAACTCTTACGGAGGATTGATTATGAACAACAACGAGATCCTGCTTTTAAAGCTGGGCGAGGTGGTGCTGAAGGGCCTGAACCGCCGCAGCTTTGAGGATAAGCTGGTGAGCAATGTCCGCCGCCGGATGAAGCCCTGCGGCAGCTTCCAGATCTACATTCGCCAGAGCACTATCTATGTGGAGCCTCAGACCGAGGACTGCGACATGGAGGCCGCCTTCAAGGCTGCCCGTCAGGTGTTCGGCATCGTGACGGTGGCCCGCGCCGTCCCTTGCGCCAAGGAGATGGACGCCATTGTGGAGACCGCCAAGACCTATCTGGCGGATGAATTTGCCAAGGCCAGAACCTTCAAGGTGGAGAGCCGCCGGGCAGACAAGCAGTTCCCCATGAACTCCATCCAGATCTCCCAGTATGTAGGCGGCGAGCTGGGACAGTTCTTCAATGTGAAAGCGGATATGCACCATCCTGATCTGACGGTTTATGTGGAGATCCGGGAGAAGTACGCCTATATCCACACGCCCTCTGTCCCCGGCGCCGGCGGTCTGCCCATCGGTATGGGCGGCCGGGCGGTGAGCCTGCTTTCCGGCGGTCTGGACAGCCCCGTTTCCTCCTATATGATTGCCCGCCGGGGCGTGGAGCTGGAAATGGTGCACTTTGTTTCTCCCCCGTACACCTCCCAGCAGGCGCTGGACAAGGTGCTGGAGCTGGCCCGGCTGCTGACGGTGTACTGCGGCCGGATGATCGTCCACATCATCCCCTTCACGGAAATTCAGGAGGAGATCCGCCGCCAGTGCCCCGAGGAATACTTTACCCTCATCATGCGCCGGTTTATGATGCGGCTGGCAGAGGCTGTGGCCCGGAAGTCCCACGCCTCCGCATTGGTCACTGGCGAATCTCTGGGTCAGGTGGCCAGCCAGACCATCAAGGCCCTGGGTGTCACGGAGGACGTGACGAAAATGCCCGTTCTGCGGCCCCTCATCGGCACCGACAAGGTGGAGATCATCCGCATGGCCAGGGAGATCGGCACCTACGAGACCTCCATTCTGCCCTATGAGGACTGCTGCACGGTCTTTACCCCCCGCCACCCTGCCACCCGGCCGGTGCTGGAGGACGTGGTGCAGGCGGAATCCGTTCTGGATATTGACGGCCTGGTGGCCAAGGCCCTGGAGGGCGAGACCTGGGTTCGGGTAAAGCCCTGACCGGATCGGAAAGAAGGCATCTGTTATGTCACATACCGCTGAGATCATTGCCGTCGGTACGGAACTGCTTCTTGGAAATATCACCAACACCAACGCCAGCGAGATCTCACGGGCGCTGTCTGCTGTTGGCGTCAATGTGTTCTGGCATACCGTGGTAGGGGACAACCCGGAACGGCTGCGGGAGGCGCTGGACATCGCCCGGAAGCGAGCGGACGTCATCCTCACCACCGGCGGCCTTGGTCCCACCTATGACGATCTTACCAAGCAGACCGTCTGCGAGACCTTCGGCAAGCCGCTGGTCCTGCGGGAGGATGTGCTGGAGCATATTCGGACTTATTTTGCCCGGAACGTCCACCTGACCATGCCGGAAAATAACCGCCAGCAGGCGGAGTTTCCCGCCGATTGCGTGATCTTCGACAATCCGGTGGGCACCGCTCCCGGCTGCGCCTTTGAAGCGGAGGGGGTGCACGTGCTGATGCTGCCCGGTCCGCCCTTTGAAATGCGGACCATGCTGCAAAACTGGGCGGTCCCCTATCTGCGGGGACTTTCCAAGGAGGTCATTGTGTCCCATGACATTATGACCTTCGGCCTTGGGGAAAGCCCTATGGAGGATCTGATGCGGGAGCGGATATCCCGGATGGAAAATCCATCCCTCGCCACCTACGCCAAGCCCAGCGAGGTCCGGCTCCGCGCTACCGCCAAGGCGGACAGCGCAGCGGCGGCGGAGGCCATGCTGGTCCCGGTGGTAAAAGAGGTGACGGATTATTTGGGAGACGTGGTGTACGGCGTGGATATCCCTAATCTGGAAACCGTCTGCATGACACACCTGAAGGAAAAGGGCTGGACCTTCGCCACGGCGGAAAGCTGCACCGGCGGCCAGATAGCCGCCCGGATCACGGCTCTGTCCGGGGCCTCCAGTGTGTATCGGGGCGGCGTGGTGAGCTACTGGACCAGCGTAAAGGCAGAGGTGCTGGGGGTGCCCCAGACGCTTCTGGACCAATACGGCGCCGTGTCGGAGGAATGTGCCCGATCCATGGCGGAAAACGCCCGGCGGATCACCGGGGCGGACATTGGCCTGTCCGTCACCGGCGTGGCCGGTCCGGACCCGGACGAGCGCAACAACCCGGTGGGACTGGTGTATGTGGGTCTGGCGTCCCCCGATGGGACGTGGTGCCGGAAGCTGGAGTTGGGCAAGCGCCGCCGGGATCGCATTCAGGATCTGGCTGCCAACCACGCCTACGACATGCTGCGCCGCTGCCTCACCGGACTGCCAATTGAAAAAAGCAGCACCGGAAAACACATGGAAAAGCTGTAAAACGCGACGAAAATCGCAAATAACAGCAAAATGACAGCAAAAAGGACACTGGCTTGTTATACAAGCCAGTGTCCTTTTTATCATTATGATGCTTGCGTTGTTGTCGATCGGATCACTTCAGGACCCGGACGCAGCCCTCGATCAGGCTCATGGTGACGGTATCGCCCACGCTGAAACGCTCCGTCAGCTGGGGGTTGTAGACCTCCACGATGATGGGCTGCTCATCCAGCATGACCTCGTACTCGATCTTGGCGCCGTAATAGGTGGCACGGGAAACGGTACCGGGGAGAGCACCGGCATCCTTGGTAAGCAGGAAGGATTCGGGGCGGACCGTCAGGCAGCAGGCACCGCCCACTTCCACACCCTCCATCTTGCCGGGGGCGGGGATGGAGAAGGTCTTTCCGCCGATCTCCACCAGCGCGGCCTCGCCGTCACGGCCCTTGAAGATGCCGTCGATGAAGTTGGCCTTGCCGATGAAGTTCGCTACAAAACGGCTGGCGGGCTGCTCGTAGATCTCCTGAGGAGTACCCTGCTGGCAGATAACGCCGTCCTTCATGATGACCACCTTGTCAGAGATGGCCATGGCCTCAGACTGGTCATGGGTGACGTACAGGGAGGTGATCCCCAGCCGCTGCTGGAGGGCGCGGAGCTCGTCCCGCATGCTCTCGCGGAGCTTGGCGTCCAGGTTGGACAGGGGTTCGTCAAACAGCAGCACGGAAGGTTCGATGACCACGGCACGGGCCAACGCCACACGCTGCTGCTGGCCGCCGGAGAGCTGGTTGGGGAACCGCTTCTCCATGCCCTTGAGCTGCATCAGCTCCACTACGTCATTGGTGCGGCGGATGATCTCATCCTGAGGGAGCTTAGCCACACGCAGACCGTAGGCGATGTTCTCCCAGATGTTCAGGTGGGGGAACAGGGCGTAGGACTGGAACACCATGGAGATGCCCCGCTTGTTGGGGGGAATCTTGGCTACGTCTCGGTCTCCGATGAACACGTTGCCGCTGGTGGGATACTCAAAACCGGAGATCATCCGCAGGGTGGTGGTCTTGCCGCAGCCGGAGGGGCCCAGCAGGGTCACCATCTCGCCGTCCTTGATCTCAAGGTTGATATGGTCCACAGCCACGAAGTCCTTGCCGGTATCGGGCTGCTGGAAAATTTTGGTCACGTCCTTCAGGACTACGCCGGAACTCTTCTTGCTGAAGCCCAGCTTCTCGTTCTTCTCTTGGCTCATTTTGATTCCTCCGTTTTCGATTTAGCCTGAGGCACCTTGGAACGGGGCGCCAGCAGAAGGTTGATGACGGTGTTGAACAGGCCGATAAACACCAGCAGAATGCCTACCATCATCGTGACAAAGGCAGCTGCCTGCCCGTATTTCGCCAGGTCAAACAGGGAGTAGATGTTGCTGGTAACCAGCTTCCACCGGGGAGAGACCAGGAAAATGACCGCGCTGACGGCAGTGATGGCCTTGGTGAAGGAGTAGACAATGCCGGAGAAGAAGGCGTTTTTCAGCATGGGCAGCGTGATGCGGCGGAAGGAATAGCCGGTGTCGGCACCCAAGATGGTAGAGGCTTCCTCGATAGAGTTGTCGATCTGCAGCAGAGTGGTGGTGCCGGACTCGATGGCTACCGGCATGTTCCGGAAGGTGAACACGATCACCAGAATCAATCCAGTGCCAGTGAGGGCCAGCGGCTTGGAGTTGAAGCCCAGGATGTAGCTGATGCCCAGCACGGTGCCGGGAACAGCGAACATCAGAACGGAGGCGACCTCGATGAACCGCTTGCCGTAGTAGTTCCGCTTGGCGGTGATATAGGCGATGACCATGCCCAGCAGGCCGCCGATGACAGCGGAGATCAGGCCCAGCGTCATGGAGTTTTTCAGGCTGTCCCAGCCGTACTGGAGCGCCTTGCGGTACTGATCCAGCGTCAGGGAGAAGTCCACGCCCCAGGTGCGGACGAAGGAGGCGAAGATCACGGTGCCGTAGAACAGAATGATGATGGCGGAAACGATTAGGCAGAAAGCAAACAGGGGCCACTTGATGTGGGGTTCCTCAATGAGCTTCCGGGCCTGGGTGGGCTTGCCGGTGACTGTGACAAAGCTCTTTTTGTTGACCCAGTATTTATTGAGAAGATACGCGATGACCGCAGGCAGAAGCAGCAGAAGCGCCAGCACGGAACCCTTTCGCATATCATAGCTGCCGGTGATAATGTTGTAGACCTCAATGGAGAGGGTGGTGTAGTCGCCACCGATGGTAGCCGGGTTGGAGAAGTCCTCCAGAGACTGGATGAACACCAGCAGCGCGCCGGAGATGATGCCGGGGAGGGACAGGGGGAAGGTGACGGTCCAGAAGGTCTTCCAGCGGCCTGCGCCCATGTTGCAGGCGGCATCCTCCACAGAGGCGTCAATGGAGGCCAGAATACCGGAGAGCGTCAGGTAAGCGATGGGGAAAAAGCTCATTACCTGAACCACAATCAGGCTCTTGAGGCCGTATACGCTGCTGCCGGTGATGCCAAGCAGGTTCTTGGAAATCAGACCCTGCTTGCCGAAGAGGAAGATAATGGACAGGGACAGCACGAAGGGCGGGGAGAGGATGGGCAGCGTGGCCATGGTCTTGAAAAAGCCCTTGGCCGGTACGTTGACCCGGGTGACGGTATAGGCGAAGATGTAGCCGATAAAGGTGGCGATGAAGGCCACGATCAGGCCCAGCGCCATGGTGCGGCCGAATACCTTGCCGTACCTGGGCGTTTGCAGGATGGTGATGAGATTGGCCAGAGAGAACGCGCCGGTCTCATCCGTAAGGCTGTAGATCAGCGTTTTGGCCAGAGGATAAATGACGAACAGCAGCAAAAGCGCAAAGGAGAGAAGAATGGCGATCAGCAGCAGCGGCTGACGCAGAATCATCTTCGTCTCATTGAGGCGCTTTGTGCGGGTAGTGGCATTTGCCATGAGCGTTCCTCCTGAGTGAGAGTGTCAAAAGCGGCGGGAAAGCTGCGCAAGGGAGTTCCGCCTTCTCTGTCTTGGTATGCGGGCCCCCTCCCCTTGGGGGAGGAGGCCCGTTTGCGGGAAATCAATCAGAAATCTATTGGGATCAGCCCTCGGGCTTGGTGGCGATCTTATTCTCGAACTGCTCGCAGTACTCGCTCTTGACGCTGGCAGCCCAAACGGCGTCATAATCAATCACGGGAACCTCATCCAGCGTCACCAGACCGTCGGCCACAGGAGCGGCGGTGTTGGTGGGAACGCGGAAGGAGTCGTTTTCGGCGTAGCAGCCCTGACCGGCCTCGGAGGTCATCCAGTCGATGAACTTCTTGGCGTTCTCCTGCTCGTCGGCCTTGCCGCCCTTGATGAGGGCCATGGCGCCCACCTCATAACCGGTGCCGTCGGTGGGGAAGCTCAGCTCAATGTGATAGCCCTCGGGAGTCAGCTGCAGGGCGTCGTGAGAGAAGGTGAGGGCGATGGCGGCCTCACCGATGGCCACAGCATTGGGAGCGGCGGAGCCGGACTTGGTGTACTGACTCATGTTGGTGTTCAGCTTTTCCAGATAGTCCCAGACCTGATCGTCGCCCTTGAGTTGAACCAGCGTGGCCAGAACGGTGTAGGCGGTGCCGGAGGTGGCGGGGTGGGCCATGATGATCTCACCCTTGAACTCGGGCTTCAGCAGGTCTTCCCAGCTCGTGGGATATTCCAGACCCTTTTCCTTGAACCAGTCAGAGTTGCAGGCAAAAGCAATGCAGCCCACATAGATGGGGTTCCAGGTACCGGTGGGATCCAGATAAGTAGAGGGTGTCTTGTCCAGATTGGGAGACTGATAGGCTTCCAGCAGGCCCTTGTCCACAGCGGCGATATAGTTATCGGTGGAGCCGCCGAACATCAGCGTTGCTTGGGGATTGTCCTTCTCGGCCTCCACACGGGTCAGCATTTCGCCGGCGGAGAGGCGGACATAGTTGATCTTGATGCCGGTTTCCTGCTCAAACTTGTTGAAATAGTAGATGACTTCGCTTTCGGGGAATGCGGTGTAAACGGAGAGTTCCTTGCTGCCGGAGGTCTCGGCAGGCTGCTCGGTCTTGGAATCGTCAGTCTTGGGAGCCTCGGTCTTGCCGCCGCCGCAGGCGGTGAGGGCCAGCAGGCTGGCAGCTGCCAGCACAGCGGCGAACAGGCGCTTAGTGGATTTCTTCATAAATCGTTTCTCCTTCTCATCCATTATTTATTTCCATTCCGCACTGCGGAAGAGAAAACACGGCTTTGTGGGAACCTTGGACAGTTCCTCTTTGCGGGAAACAAGCTGCGGACCAACTCATAGCACCAGTTGTCCTGACTTCTATCCGGGCCCGCAATCCATTTCTATGTAGGCGGTTCGCAGTTTAGCATGGACAGGCGGCATCCGGTCAGACGCTGTGTAAACACTTCAACTTATGGCAGTGTAAACAATGAACACATATGTGCAACCGTTTACATTGACAACAATACCACATATTTCCAAATGCGTCAATGAAGAATGTACTTTTTCTACATCTGATGCAAAAAGAACCCTGTATGCTTTGTGCAAAATGGACAATACGGCTTGCGGCCGCACGGCTTTTGCTTTTGGCACATACACAAATGACTGCGAATACTGGCGAAAAATATTAGAGGCATCCGCCATGTAAAAGTCCTTTTCAGCTGCGTTTCATGTAACCGCTTACATTATGAATCAAGAGGGCAGCACATAAAAAGCCTCCGCCAAACGGCGGAGGCTTTTGCGTTTAGGAAGCTCTTACTTCGCGGCCTTGGCAGCCTTGATGGCCTCGATCAGCATGGGAGTGACCTTGAACAGGTCGCCGCAGATGCCGTAGTCAGCGATCTCGAAGATGGGAGCGGTGTCGTTCTTGTTGACGGCGATGATGC
>ERZ834859.3094-NODE-3094-length-12771-cov-3.811104_pt1 | contig 12771 bp, 11 predicted proteins | sample MGYA00519947_ERZ834859 | MGnify/ENA primary metagenome ERZ834859 (study PRJEB31850, sample SAMEA3708763) | human gut metagenome | biome: human gut; feature: human-associated habitat; material: faeces | place: China | collected 2014 ...
TTTTAAATAAATACCTTTTAAATTATCTATAGGCATTAAATTATGTTCTACTAATGTATCTAAAATAATTTGCTTTGATTCAGCTTCTATATCAGAACGTTTTCTTTGAAACATTCTTGTGCCAAATTTATTACTTAATTTTTCAGTAATTTCTTTAACGACATCATAATTATCACAAATAAAATCAATAACTGGTGTATTAATTAATTTTGCAGGTTTTTTTAAGTTTTGTTGTGGTTTCTTTTTCACTTGTTGCTTAGGTTTTGTATTATTTGTAAACACATTGGTATCTAAACCAGATGAACTTACCATTATATCACCTCCTAAATATTATCGTCTTGAGAAGAAACCTTTTTTTGCAGGTCTATTTTTTGTTGGTCTTCTCTTACCAACATTCCATAAAGGAATAATTTGATGTGCTAATTTTGTAACAGATTGAGAATATTTATTTTTTGGATTATTAACACTATATGGTGTTCCTTTTTCTAATGATGCTCCCATCGCTTGTTCATATGGAATAGTTGCAATTAAAGGAATATTTAAAGCTGAGGAAACAGCATCTCCATCTAATTCAGAATCTGCTCTATTAGGGTAATTAACAACTAATCCAAATTTTCCAATATCAATTTGTAATTGTTTTTGACAAGTATCTAATACTCTTTTTAGTACTGTTGATGTAGAAATTGTTGGAACAGATACTAATAATACTTCATCTGCTTGTAATAAAGCTTCAACTGTAAAGTAAGTTAAATTATTGGACGTATCAGTAATAGTTACATCGAAATATTCCTTAACTGTTTCTATAATAATAGAAATATAATCTGGTAATACCTTTTCCACATCTGTAGGTAAAGGAACTGCAGGAATAATATATAACCCAGTTGCATTATCTCTAACTGTTAAGGTTTGAATTTCTGCCCAAGTAAAACGAATTGTTTTAGTGTTACAATAAGGTGATAAATCAAAATCATCTTTATTTTCATCATAAAGTAATCTATCGTCATCACTCATAGCAGCATAAATTTTTTGTTCGATTTTATCCACCCAATTTAATACAGTTGGATAGTTTGGAACATTTCTAACACAAGTTAAAGTAGATGCCATAGTATCAAATGATGGGTTCAAATCTAATAAACAGATTTTGATTTCTTTTGCATAATCCAATTTACTTGCAGGATTTAAATCCATATCTTTAGCTCTATCCGCGATGGTAGTAGCTAATTCAATAGCTAATGAAGTTTTTCCTACTCCTCCTTTAGGAGAATTGACTACTACAAACGTATTTTTAAAGTTTACAACATTTCTACCTCCATTAAACAATGGTGCTTTAGGAATCTTATCTTTTTCTGGTTCTTGTTGTACATGTTGTGTAGGTATTTCACTATAGTTGGGAATACTGTTATATCCTTGATTTTGTTGAGAAAAAGAATTTTCTCTTAAATTAACATTTTCACTTCTATTTGTGTTTATATATCCATTTCCATTTTGAATGTTTTGATTTGGAATTTGTTGATTTAATGGGAATTGATGAGGTGGTTGAGGGGGTTGATATGGTTGATATCCTAAATTTTCATTTGGGAAGATATTAGGAATTGGTTGTTGTTGAGATTGTTGATTATTTTGATTTAAATTTGTTTGTTGATGTTGAGCATATTGAACCTCAAAATTATATTTTTGAGCAATATTTTGAACTAATACAGAAGGAGCCATATTTTCATAAAAATATTGTACACCATTGCTAGCTAAATAATTTTCAAAAACTCCTTGTTGTTTTAAAATCGCAATTGTTTTATTTAAAGCATTAATATTTTTCATTGCTTCAATAGATTGATTTATTGGCTCATTATTTAATAAATCTTGAGAAATAATGACATAATCATAATCTAAAGATTGAACATTTTTAATAATATCTTCAGATGAAATAAATTTAGCAACAACAATATGTCCATCTAAAGTAAATGAGCGTTCTAATTCTGCCATATAAACAGAATTAGAAGCAACTAAGACTACTTTCATTTAAACACCTCCATTTTATTTATTAAAATCATTTGTATCTAAGAATCCGTTTTCATCAATAGGTTGTAAATCTGTAGTTTTGTAATTAATTGGTAGTAATGATACTGAAATTTGTCCTTTTAGTTGTGCGTAAACAATTTTTTGAGCTTGTTTTGGAGTAACAACGACTTCTAATCCAGTAACATTTCCATCATCATCTGTATAAATATTAGATACTTCTACTTTTTGATAAGTTAAAACAGTTGTTCCGCTGCTTCCTTCTTGTTCAGTAGTTGCACCGATAACGATATTAACAAAATCTCCAGTTTGAATTCCAGAAGGTAAATTTTCTGCAGATATAGTTAATAATGTTTTTTTCTTACTGATTGCCCCAGAAGCTTTTTTGGCACTTGTAGCTATATTACTTTTTGTAATAACACTTCCTTTAGTAAAACCAATATATGTATAGTAACCTACTAAATCTTTAGCATCATCGGCAGTTAAATAATTATCTGGTAATGAAGATGCGTCAACGCGTTCAGTTGTAAACATTGTTGAAGTGATTTGGCTATTAGCTTTTACGTCTTGTGTTGCTACAAGAACATTTTTAGTGTTTCCTACAAAAATAAAAAACAATAAAGCTGATAATACGATTGCTACTGTTAAAACAATACCAAACAAAATTTTCTTTTGACTTTTTGCCATAAATATCCGTTTCTCAATTAAAAAACTGAAGGTACGAAACGATTCACCTCCAATTACCCTTCAGTTATCTATGCATATAGTTGTTTGGTTTTATTGTTTTTTGCAACTCAAGAGAATCTTTGAGTTTTGTCTAAAAAAATAGACGTCTTTTTTTTATTTCTTTTATTTTGCATTTTTTCTGAATTTCTGCAAATCTTTAAGTTTTTTTTGTGTTTTTTCTGCGACCAATATAAACTAAAAATATCAAGAAATCAATTAATTATAATGCTTTTTATTAATAAAAAAAGAAAAGATAGATGTATTTCATCTATCTCTATTTTTATCTATAAAATGAATTTTTGATTTTATTAATATCGCTTGTTGTATCTTTAGTGGCCTCAGTCATATGTTGTACTTTAACATTGGATTGTTTATTTGTACTTAATTGAGTAGCCCCTCCTATAAGTATAACAGCAATAATTAAAACAATTATAATTTTAATTGCTTGATGTAATGATAAGTCCATTTAAAAATCTAAAGCACCTCCATCTTCTTCATCGCTTTCTTCCAAATTATGCATAATAGCTCCTTCTTCAAGAATATGCTCTAACTCTTCATTTGAAGGCGGTGTAACATCTAGATATTCAATTAATACATGCATAGGTGCATTCATTGTAAAGTCCCTATTTCTTGACGATTTTATAATAAACCATCCAATAGGTTGGTCTGGTAACCAATTCTTAAATACACGGTCAGCAATTAAACCATCCTTACCTATTTGAACGATTGTTCTTTCAATATCATCTTTATCATCTTGTCTTCCAATAATTTTTAATGCTGAATTGGCTAATACTGAACGGGGCATATCGGCAATTTTTTGTGTTAAAGTCCAAATAAATAATCCATATCCTGCAGATTGGTCAAGAATAATCTCAAATGGATTAGCACCACCTAAATTATCTTTATCTTCTCCAATTAATACTTGGTTTGCTTCTTCAATTACTAATATTGTTTCATATTGGTCTTTTGGTTTTACAAATCCACCGTTACTTACAGCATATTGGAATACTGAAGAAGTAATTAAACCAAAAATGAATGCGGATGTTTTTGTATCCATACCAAAACTTTCAAGAACAATGACATCATCAGCACCTAATAAATCATCAATTCCCATACCATCTGGACCTTTAGTACAAAATACTTTGTAAATTGAAGATTTTGGTTCAGAAAATTGTTCCATACGGTCAACAATACGTTGAATTGCTTCAACCTTATCTCTTGGTAATCCAGCTTCTTGAGTTTGGTTTTTCAATTCAACACAAACATCTGCTAAAGTAATATTTTTACTTCTTTCTGATGCTGGATAAAGACCTGTTACAGGGTCTTTTACATTGTACATTACATCATCATCATAACATCCTGCTTTTGTATATACTTTTTGAATAGCTTGACCTAAGATTTGAAAACCACGGTCTCCTAATCCATAACTACGAATAAAAATTTCTCGCAATCTGTCAGCATATCTTTCAGTATAAACTCCTCTTGGAATCTTCATTAAATTTAACTTAATTGGATGAAATAATGGGTCTGAGAGAGAATAAAACCTAAAATGTCCTGGAGGGATGACTTTAGCTAATGCTCGCCAATCTTGCTTAGGGTCCATAATTAAAAATCTTAGGCGTTTATTATCTTCACCACGTCTAACATGTGTATATGCTTCTGCTACTAATCGTGTTCCGGCTACTGTTTTACCAGAACGAGAAGCCCCAGAAATATAAGCATGATGTAATTCATCACTTGTTAAACAATATCTAAATCCAGATTTATATCCACGTTTTTTATCAAATTTTTCAACATCTGCAACATATCCTAAGAATACATCTCCATCTTGTCTTGCATTAGAAATTGTCAAAACAGGTGGGTCATCAACTGCAGCTTGTATCCCACCAACATTGACACGTGGAGGATGGCTATAGGCTGCTATCTCATTAGAAAGCAACATACTTGAATATTTATATGATTCAAATTGTCCAGGAATACCTTCTTTTATAACTGAAGGAGAAAAAACAGATAAATGCTTCATTAAATACTCTTTTTCTTTGTCTGAAGGCTTATAAACTTGCAACGGAGTAGTTAATGCATTTTTATCATGCCAAGCGCTCATAGCGAGTGCCGCTGCTGCCATAGCTGCTTTTTCATCTTCAACAGCTAGATATATATCAACAAACCACATACCTAATGAGTTGCTTCCCATAATGATTCGGTTTGTGGAATATGTTAGCATGTCTAATAAATAAGTTACTTCTCTATCTTCCCATGCCATTGTACGTCCAAACGAAAGACTTGGGCCAAGCCCCATACTTCCACTACTTCCTTGTGTAATTGAATTACTAGTAGAAGAACCTACACTACTTCCTTCGCTATATCCTTCGGTAGTACCTCTAGAAACACTTTCTGATGTACCATTTGAAAAGCTTTCTGATGTACCTGTTGAATGGCTTGAACTTTCAGAATAACTATTAGACATAGAAGTTCCTACACCTGCTGAAGCAGAAGTTCCACTATTTTGTCCATAGGAATTACTAGAACCCACGCTTGTTGAAAGTCCAGAACTCATAGATGTAGAATTACTAGTAGAGGTACCTTGAGAAATGCTAGTACCATGACTAGTTGATGTTCCTTGAGAATAACTTGTTCCATGACTAGTTGATGTTCCTGTACTATAAGATTCGCTAGTTCCTTGAGAGTATCCTGTGCTTGATGAAACTCCATAACTATTTGATGATGAAGTTCCATATCCAGAAGAAGAACTTGAACTAAATCCTGCACTTGTACTATGAGAAGCCCCATTATTAGATGAAACACCACTACTGTAGGAAGCACCAACATTTCCTCCAATTCCAAATGCTCCTATACTTCCACCAGCATTTACCCCCGAACTTGAACTATGTGAAACTCCACTTGAAGTTCCAGAACTTGAACCTACATTATACCCGGAGCTACTTGAGTGACTTGTACTTGTTCCAGAACTATGAGAACTACTTGTTCCGTGAGAAACACTTGTACTTTGACTAGTTCCCACGGAATGACTACTACTAGTTCCAGTTGAAAAACTTTCTCCGTAACTTGAAGACGTACCTTCAGAAAAACTTTCTCCATGACTAGTTGAAGTACCTTGGCTCACTCCATGAGAAATACTATCTGATGTTCCTAAACTTTTTGACATTCCTGTTGAAACACTTTCACCATTAGATGCACCAAAAGATTGACTAGTACTGTTTCCTGTTGTTGTACCACGTGTGATACCATTAGAAAATGATTCACTAGTTCCTACCGAATGACTAAAACTATGCCCAGTAGATTCACTATAGCTGGTTCCTGTTGAATGTCCAAAACTTTCACCACGGCTAGTTCCCCATCCTTGAGAAGCGCCCATATTGGCCGCATAAACCATTGGCATAGAAATACCAAAAGTCATGCTTTTTTGTCCGTTTTTAATACTTGCCCAATAAGTTTGTTCTTTTAATTGTGCTTCTTTCCATTTAGAAAGAACTTCTGGGTCAATACTAGTTGCTGTTAAAACAAATAAATATTCATAAGGGTCCATTCCTAACAAAAATTCTTCATTTTGTTCTTCGGAATTTTTATTTTCAAGAGCAGCAAAGGTATTAGAAGAAACTCTTCCTGCTGTAATTTTTGGAGAAGGAATACCACGAATTATACGCATATCTTCCATGCATCCTAATTTTTGAAATATCCATCGAGCATCGTATGCTGTCAAATCTACATATTCTAATGTATGATATGTACCTGTAATTGCACGTTCAACAGAAGCCATTTGTAAATCTGCTGAGTGCATTGCTTCTTCGATATTTTTTCCAGATACACCTTGTACACCATAAGCAAAAATTAACCCTTCTTTTCTAGGTTTACAAATATTAGCAAAAATTTGAATATAATTAATTTGATTTTGATAAAAACCAGTAATTACACCTGTTTGCATTTCTACCCATGCTCCAATACCTAAATCTTTTTTAGGAACACGTTTGATTTTTACTAATTTAATAGCTTTAAAAACACGTTCATATTTATTTGGAGCTACTTTTTTTTCAAAATCAAAAAGTAAATATTTTAATTTTTCGTTTTCAATTTCAATAGAAGTATCATGGATAATAATATCATCCATGTCAAAATCTTCATCATCTTCATAATTCGTTCTTAGGATAGTTTTAAAATTTTGATTAAAAGCCATTTAAAAAACCACCTCCTTAACGACGAACAATTGTTTTTTGCAATTGTTCTTGTCTTTTTCTTTTTGTAACTTTTCCAAATCCAAATCCATAGAATGTCCAAATACGTTTAACTTCATATCCTACATGTGAAATAGGCGTACCTATAATTAAGAATTGAATCATCATTTGTATCCATCCTAGAGAAGCATTATTAACAACTTCCCCCGTAGATAATCCTAAAGAAACCCCTAAAGTATTTGCGTCTAAAGTATTTAATTGAGTAATAATAAAATGTGCACCTATTAAAGCTCCTGCGTAAATAAATAGGTTTCTTTTCATGGCAATGATTTGATTAGGTCTTTCTGTTGGTACCATCTTCCATGATATTAATGATGCTATTCCACATACGATTATTGCAAAACTGATTATTTTTCCCAAATATGAATATAGATTGATTGCATACACTGTCATTACAAAACATAGTAAATAAAATGCTGCAATTTTTATTGCTTCAAAAATTCTGACACCAATTGTACTGTTGCTGTATCTTACAGCGTCATAATCATGATTTATCATTAAATCACCTTACGTTCATCTTCTACAGTCAAGAATCGTTTTTCTTTATATTCAATAATTCCAGCAGTAATAAGAATCCAACCGATAATGAATAAAGGAAAATACATTTGAATATAGAAATAAATTATAATACCAGCATTTTGAAAAATGGTGCCAATTAAATTAAAAATACTCATAAATAAAAAATCACCTCTGTCGAGACTGTTATGGTGTCAGTCAAATTATAGGTGTTTGTTTTTTCTATATTGTTCTTTGAATATAATATATCATAATGTTTTTAAAAATCTATAAAAAAATAAAAAAGAGCTTAATTATATCTAAGCTCGTATTTTTATATGATTGTCTGGTAAATTCAAGAATGTTTTTTTCTGTAACTCTGTCATTGTACCAAGATATATATCTAATTTCATCTTACCATCATTTATGAATAAATTCTTTTGATATTCGTCAATTTGTCTTTTAAGTTTTTCTTTTGCTTTTTTATCAGAACCAATAATATATAACGTATTAGTAACTTTTGCTGCTTTATCTATTTTTTCAGTAAAAGCTACATCAGTATGATGTGCGTATTCAACTTCCCAATACGTTTTTGTTTTATCATCTAAATTGGCAATAATATCTGGAACATATCGCCTATTATCATTCAATGCTATCGTGTTTTCTCTAGAATCATAACAAACATTTTTATATCCTTGGATTCTTAATATTTCTGAGATTCTTTTAATTGCATAGCCATGTTTTAAAGAAGCATGATTATGTTTCATATATTCTATTTCTGATAATTTTGCTTTTTTCCCTGTTTCTATATAATATATTTCTTTTCCTAAATCGCTTAATTCTAATAAAACTAGCTTTGATTGAATTGGTAATGATTCATCAATTCTATTTATAAGATGTTTATTAGTCAAACTTTCTAATGAATCTTTTATTGCATTTATACCGTATTGAGTAAATTTTGCTTTTAATCCTTCTAAAATTTCCTTTTGTTCACTTAACCCTTCTTCAGCAAAATATTTAATAATATTGGTTTCCATAATATTTAAATGAGCTTGAACATCTTTAACATCATATGGTTCTCCATTCATAATAATTGTTTTAGTTGTGGTAGATGATGGATTGATTGAAGATGTTTTTTCTTCAGCATTAATATTGATAACTTCTTCTTTTTCTTTCAATTTAAAATTTTGATTATTATTTAAAGTTATTTCTTGTTTTAAATTATTGATTGTTTTTTGAAGTCTTTCTTTTTCAGATTTCATATTTAAATATTTTTGAGCAATATCTTGTTTTTCTTTTTCACTATTTAAATATTTTTCTTGTAACTCAGAAATCATGCTAATATATTTTTTCTTTTGATTTAAAATATTAGAAATTATAAAATCTCTTTTTTCCTCGTCCCTCATACCTACCATTGTATTAGGACCACCTAGTTGCTTAGTGATATATGCCGAATCACAACATTTTTCAGCAATAGTATCAATTATTTTTTTTCTTTTAGAAGCTATACTTTTTGTTTTATTTAAAGCTTCATCAGTTTCTTTTAATTGAGCTCGTAATTGTGATTCTAAAACATCGTCTTGATTGTTTAACATTGATATTTCACCCCCCAAGCTATTTATCATCACTTTTTTTGTTTTTAGAGGTGTTGAAATAGCTATTATTTGAATTGGTATTTTTAGATTTTTCTGTCTTATTTGTTTTTGATTTGCTTTTATATTCAGAAGAATAATTTTTTTGATTTGAAAATAAAACAGAATCCATTTGTACTCTTAAAGAATTAATTTCACTTAAATAATCTCTAAAATCATTCATGCCATTATAAGCAAATTCTTCATAATTTGAATTTGAATAATTTTCTATTAAATTAGTTAAGTATTCTTGAGTTAATAAACTAAAATTTAATAAAGAACTATGATAAGATTTAAAATCTTTTGGAATACTAGTATAACGACTTAATTTATTTGTTTTTGTTTTTAAAGTATCTACTTGTTTTGTCATTTTATCAGAAATTAATAAATAATTATTAGGTAAGCTATCTATATTGCTTTTTAATTCATCGTTAATTTCATTTATATAATCTAATACATCATCGCTTGTTTGAGCGTATTTTCTTTTATAATGTATATTTAGTGGAATAACATATGCATTTCCATTATCATCAAAATCCGTGTTTATATAACCAATAACTCCTAAACTAGAAATAGATAATATAACTGTAAATATGATTATCCACATTTTTGGCATATTACTTTTTGGACGTTTCTTATTTACATAAATATAACCACTGTCTTTGTCTAAATAATCAATATCATCATAATTATAATTGTTTACATTATCATCTTCATAAATTTCCGGTCTTTGGTTAAGCGCTGTTTTTTCTTTTTTATTTTTTTGTTTTTTCTTAGGCTCTTTATGAATTTTTTCTTTTTTTGTTTTCTTTTGATTTTTTTGTTTAGAAGGTTTATCTATAGGGGCACTTATATAATCGTCAAATGAATCATTGTCGTATTCATAGTCATCTGGCAATAGTTCCCATTCATCTTCTTGTGGCTTTTTATTGAATAACCCCATTTTTCCACCTCCATATTTTATTCTTCTACTTTTTGCTCAATATATTCAAAATCCTTTTCATCTGGTTTTAAGTATTTTGCATGTGATACAATTATTTCTTTAGCAGTATTTGTATTAAAATGGTTAAACATTGTTTTACAAGAAGAACACATTACATCTTTTGTAGTTTGTTTAAACGTTCTTTCTTGTACTGCTCCTTCAATAAAAACAATATCGCCTTTTTGGAGCTTCTTTTGAGCATTTTCAAGTTCTTGACCAAAACATACTGCAAATGGATAATTGTATTTCTTTTCATTTTTATCATTATTAATATTTAGTAATGATATTTTATATTTCAAAAATTCTTTTCCGTTTGCTGCTTTTGTATATTTTAAATTAGAACAAACAACTCCCATTAAATATACTTGATTTATACCTTCTAAAGGAGAAGTTTCTAAATCTTTTTTTAAATATACAGAAAAATCATCAATTACTACTAATGTGTTTTCTCCATGAATTTTTTGTAAGGTCACATTAGAACAATGTGGACAAACAATTTCTTTAACCCTATCTACATCACGAGTTTCGATATGTGCTTTATTTGATAAAAAGAAATTATTTTTTTTAATTTCCTTAAAAGCTTTTTTATACAAGCCTTTATTTTTAATTGTTACATGTATTTTTTCTTTTCTTGGAATATCTTTTCTATTGATAATTATAGAAAAAATTAACTCTCCATCTGGATTAAAATTTGGTTCTGAATCTATAAGACCAGAGATAATACATCTATTAAATGCTGACATTTTTCCACCTCCAAATAAGACAAAAAAAAGGAACATAAAAAGAGTTCCTTTTGTTATTAATCTTATGATTTTTAATCGTTTAATCTTTTTCTGGTAAAACATTATATCTTTGACAAATTAAATCATCAAATTCTAAGATATCTGTTTCTCTATAATATTTTCTTGAAAACAAAGTAATATTTGGCACATCCTTCAATAATTTATAGAAAGTATTATGCCTAAATTGAAAATTATATCTCTCCAAAAGTTCACTAGGAGTATATAATCTTTCAAATTGATATATTACATTGTCGCCATTATACGATATATTTAGAAAACTTAAAAGGTCTTCTAAATGAATTTCACTATTTTTTTTAAAAAAATCATTATTTTTAATTAAAATATTAAATCCTTGAGGCGAAAGATTGAATAAATAATGCAAACTTCCTCTACTCTTATACACTACATTAGATTTCTTTTCTTTTAAAAGTTTATTGGCTTTATTAATAACTTCTAATTGTTGATTTTTGAGTTTTTGCTTTCTTTGCTTTTCAAAAATGGCTTGTTCTATTTTTTGGTATAAAGGGGCTGCCTCAGTATTTATATGTAATACTTTATTTTCATCTATTGCATATTCTGTTGTATTTTCTTTGTGAAAATAAAATTTATCATGTAATGTATTCAATATATCGTAAGAATAATAAGATAAAATCTTTACCGTAAAAACAGATAATTGTTCGTATGTTGAATTTAATATAACATAATCCGATAAACGAGGACTCCTATAAAGAGTTGCATATCTTTCTTTAGGGAAAAGTTTGATTGTTTCTGGGGATAATCTATCATCCAATGGTATCTTTCCATAACATCTAATGCCTTTTTCTTCAAAAATAGTAAGAGGAATCACTCCTCTGTCTTGAATAATAACATCATTAATTATCATAATTATTTTCCACCTTTCCTTATTAATTTATTTGGTCTATCGCTCCTTGTAAAGCTATAGATACATTTTGAAATGTATTAAAATTATTTTTTAAATCTTCTTTATTGGCTGCATTACTTGATGTTATCAATTTATCAATTTCATTTTGATAAGAAACTAATGCATTTAATAAGGCTTCTTTGTGCTTTTTTGAAGCCGTAGGCGCATTAAGTGATTTTAATTCGTTAATATTAGAATTTAAACTTTCTTTTGCAGATAGTAAAGAATCTGTCAATATAGAATAATCTGTTTCATTAGGAGCAACTGTTGCTGAAGTCATTTTTTGAATTTGACTAGCAAAACCATCTTGTAATCCAATAGCATTTCCACCAATTTTTTTCATTTTTATAGAAGCATCATATTGAGAAAGCTGAATACTAGCATTTGTATCTGGAGTATTGCTAATGCTAGTATTTGAACAACCAGTTAAACCTGTTAATAATACACCACTTAATAATAAACATAAAATTAAATTTTTTCTCATGAAATCACCTCTTATGATTTCATAATATTTCCTCTAAATATCAAAATATTTTTTTGCTTTACTATAATCCATATAACCAATATCTCCATATCCTAATCCATCTAAGCGATATACAGGATAAAATTCTTGTACGTTACTTAAATATAGTTTTTTTAAATCTTTGTTGTCATTAATAAGTTTTGATGTAATACATTCAATGTAAATATCTGGAATTTTATTAGTTGTATAAAAATTATTTTGTGTTTGATTTAGTTTAGATTTATATACCACATATTCTTGAATTATTGAAATTATTTTTAATCTAAAATTATCATATTTTCCATCTGTTTTATGTTTAATTTCGAAAGGAAAATGTAAGTATATTTTATCATTTATTGCATAAGTATCTAATTTATCCTTTAATTCAGACAATAATTCATTAGGTAAATCTAATCCATCAAAATAATCATAAAAATCTATTAAAAAAGGTAAATCTTTGGGCTTTTT
>ERZ834859.3096-NODE-3096-length-12770-cov-6.039560_pt1 | contig 12770 bp, 10 predicted proteins | sample MGYA00519947_ERZ834859 | MGnify/ENA primary metagenome ERZ834859 (study PRJEB31850, sample SAMEA3708763) | human gut metagenome | biome: human gut; feature: human-associated habitat; material: faeces | place: China | collected 2014 ...
ACGAACTTGGCAAGGAAGCGGTATCGATGCTCATGGGCAAGGCCATGGAAAAGATCAAGGTCGCCGTTCAGCTGTTCGGCATTATCGTAATCGGCGCGCTCTCCGCAAGCTATGTCAAGCTGGCAACGCCCCTTCAATTCGCGGCGTCGGCAGATGCAGACCCCGTTGTAATTCAGGAGATCATCGATGGGGTATTCCCCAACCTGTTGGGCCTTCTGCTTGTAATTGGATGCTGGTGGCTGCTCGCCAAGAAGGGTCTGTCCGTTACCAAGGCCATTTTTGGACTCATGGCAGCGGTTGTAGTGCTTGGCCTTATAGGAATACTGTAGGAGATAACTGCAATGCGAGAACTATTTCATCTTGAACCGATCTATAAGTCTTTTGTTTGGGCGGGCAGAAAGCTAATCGACGAATTCGGACTTGATCAAAGTTTGGATAAAATCGGAACGATTTACTGCGCAATCGCCATCCCAGGAGACCTGGATTCGGTAGTACGCGAGACAAATGAGCCTCTTTCTCAGTTCTATGCAAATCATCCAGAAGTCTTTGGTTGCAACGAGCCGGAGTTCCCAGTTCGCATGACGATCACCTGCAACGAAGGTTTCCAATCGTATCAGTCACATCCCGACGACGCCTATGCCCTCGAACACGATGGATGCCGCGGAAAGGTGTCGGGAGCCGTTGCGCTTCGCGAAAGCGATCATGTTGGCACATGGCTATTTGGTCATAAGGCAAGCAGTCGCGAAGAGTTTCGAGCGCTTATCGATGCCAAGGACTGGGACAATTTGTTCAGTGTTCTCGAAGTTAAAGATGGAGACTTTGTGCACACGCCGGCGGGTGTAATCCATGGTGGATGGGGCAGCGGAATTGTAAGCGCCACGTTTGGAACGAACGGAGATTTGACCTATCGTTTCTATGATAACGATCGCAACGACCCGAACCGTCCGCTGGAAATCGAAAAGGTCTGCGATTGCGCCAGCTTCCCAGAGCTGCCATTTTGCTCGAAACACGTTGAGCCGGTAAAAATGGATGACATTCTGCGCTACGACTATTACGACGTCGATGGCGAATATGTTGCCAAGAAGTTCAAAGTGAATGGATCGGGCTCGTATAGCTACGACGGCTTCCTCATCGTGACGTGCGCTGATGGATCGGGAGCCATCGCCAATGAACCCATTGCGAAGGGCGAGACCATCCTCATCCCCTGCAACTACGGCACATTTGAACTCAAGGGTTCTATGGAGCTTATTGCCATCTCCTATAACGAGAAGAACGGCGATAAGGCATGAGGCGTGTCACCATCATCGGCTCCGGCCGCACTGGTCGAGGCATGCTCGGCGAATTGTTCTATTCTGAAAAGAACTTCGACCTAGTTTTTGCCGATATCGATTCAAAGCTGGTCGACACGCTCCGTGAACAGGGATACTACACCGTTGAGCAAAAGAACCTTCTAACGGGAACGATCCGCAAAACGCGAGTGGATAACTTCCACGCCGTCGACGTAAAACGCGATCATGCAGCATACATCGACTTCCTGGCAGAATCTGAAATAGTCGCAACGGCAGTTTTTCCGGAATCGTTCGATGCCGTTGCAGCCGATTTAGCGGAGATGGTCAGTCTTCGGAATAATCGTCATATCGTAGCCCCTGTCGCGGTTATTCTTGGCGGAAACTATGTTGGGCTTAAACCGCGCTTCGATACCGCCATGACAGCCCTGTTGAGCGAACCGGAGAAAGACCACTACAACAAGTACGTCACGCTGATCACTTCGAAAGCCAATCGCAAGGTTGTCTATCCAGATGTTCTCCAAGAAGACGCGTTGGCACTTACCGGCGATGATAAGCCCGTCCTCCAGGTCGATAATGCGTTCCGCTTTGGTCCAGATTGGAATATGCCCTCATTCTTCGAGCCTATCGATTCGTGCGAGCTTGGAATGATTAAAAAAATCTGGAACGAGAATCTGCTTCACTGCTCCCTCGGCTTTATGGGAGCCTATGCAGGATGCGAGACGATTAACCAGATCGCTTCGGATAAGCGAGCATGGGAGCTGGCAAAGTACGCATGGTTTGAAGGAAGGCGCGCTCTGGAACTTGAATATGGCATGCCCATGCCATCCGATAAGGAGGTTCGCGAGACATTCGAGAAATTCACCAGCCCATTCTTTTCCGATCAGATCAGCCGTATTGTTCGTCAACCAATAAGAAAACTGCAGGCAAACGATAGATTCCTTGGCCCAGCGTTCCTGTGCATGAAGCACGGCATCGTCCCCTACTTCATCTTTCACGCAGCGGCATACGGTTTTTGCTACACCGATGAAACTGAGCCGCAATCAGTGCAAATCGCTGAGGTCTTGAAAGAAAAGGAGCTTAGCGCTGCAGTATCAACAATATGCGGCATTAACGAAAACGAAGAGAAGTCTCGCTTTGCAAGGGATATGATTACTGCGGCCATACGCGAGATAACCGCAGGAGATTCCAAACCGCTTATGCGAGTTGGATAATACAATAAAAGAGATGAAAAGACCGGGCGCCGTTAACCAAACGACGCCCCTGTAGTAAACGAGGCCCCCATGTTTTCCGCCACGGTCAAAAGCATGTATCCAAAATTCTCCATGGCTGAAAAAAAGATTGCCGATTACCTACTTGTAAACAGGGGCGAGCTTGCGGATATGACCTCCTATGAGCTTGCGGAGCGTTTAGGCGTCGGACAATCTACCGTCATTAGGTTCTCTAAGAAAATGGGCTATCGCATGTTTGGTGAGCTCATAGAAGACGTCCAACACGCCAAAGGAGGCGTTGAATCGGAAATCGAACCGGAAGACGCCCCCTTCGAGGTTCTCTCCAAACTCGGAGAGCAATACCATGGGTTTATCGACGCGGTTGTCAAAAGCAACGCAGGGGACAACTTTGATGCCGCCGCCCGCTATATCAATAGGGCATCAACCGTCGTTTGCTACGGATATCTCAATAGCCACATCCTTGCCGAATACCTTGGAGACTCACTTGTCGAACTCGGGGTCCAGGCAATAAGTGTCGATGATTTTGTGCAGGCGAAGCGCAGGATTCTTATGCTGGACCCCACACGCGACGTGGTTATTGTGATTTCGAAATCAGGCGAGAAAGCCGAGCCTGTCGGCATTGCCGAATACGCTCAGTCTCTTCATATTCCCGTTATATCGATTTCCGATGCTGCGGGCAATTCGCTGTCTAAAAAATCCGATATCCATCTCAAAATACTTGAAGATGACAACCGTTCCACCCCCGCTCCCGCAATGGGCACATTTGCTGGCGTTTTATTCGCTCTCGACGCGCTAACAATGTGCATATTCCAACTCGATAGAAAAAGGTATCAAAAGAGCTACGGCGAAAGCCTCGTCGCTGCCTTCTCCGCAAGAAGATAACTTCGATTACAACTCGCTCCTCTTGCTGGTCGGTCGATTCAGCTGATCATTTGCCACGTTTTACCCCTCTCAGCATCGCGAGCTATCGCAGCTTTAAACCTCATCCCCACCAAGAGCAGCAATTCCTCGTCCAAAAAACCCTTCCTCGTCCAATAACAAGAAAGCCGCGCCCAGCCGTAAAGCCGGACGCGGCTCTGTACGAGAGAGGTGGCGCCGGTGCCTGCCCCCTCCTGTACGTACGCGATCGGGGCGTGCCGGGACGCGGCGGCACGCGGAAGAACCCGCCTTCGAGGCGATGCCGCCTTGATGGCGGGCACGGGCTTTACGCCTGGCGGTAGTGCGCCATGAAGTCGGAAAGGTCCTCCATGCACTCCTGTAGCACGTCCATGCGGGGCAGGTAGACCACGCGGAAGTGGTCGGGCTTGTGCCAGTTGAAACCCTTGCCGGGCACGATGAGGACGCGTTTCTCGTGCAGCAGGTCGAGCGCGAACTGCTCGTCGTTGGTGATGTTGAACTTCTTGACGTCAATCTTGGGGAAGATGTAGAAGGCCGCCTTGGGCTTGACCGCGGTGATGCCCGGGATCTCGTTGAGCGCCTTGTAGACGTACTCGCGCTGGTCGTAGATGCGGCCGCCCGGCACCACGTAGCTCTTGACGGACTGGTGCCCGCCCAGCGCCGTTTGGACAATGGACTGCGCCGGCACGTTAGAGCACAGGCGCATGTTGGACAGCATGTTGATGCCCGTGATGAAGTCGCGCGCGCAGCGCTTGTTGCCGGAGAGCACCATCCAGCCGATGCGGTAGCCGGCGATCATGTGGCTCTTGGACAGGCCGGAGAACGTGATGCAGAACAGGTCGGGCGCGAGCGAGGCGATGGAGATGTGCTCCAGGTCGTCCATGACCAGGCGGTCGTAGATCTCATCGGAGAAGATCATGAGCTGGTGCTTGCGCGCGATCTCGACGATGCCCTCCAGCACCTCGCGCGGATACAGGGCGCCCGTGGGATTGTTGGGGTTGATGATGACGATGGCCTTGGTGCGCGGGGTGATCTTGGACTCGATGTCCTTGAGGTCCGGGTACCACTCGGCCTCCTCGTCGCAGATGTAGTGCACGGGGGTGCCGCCGGAGAGCGTGGCGCACGCGGTCCACAGCGGGTAATCCGGGCTGGGGATCAAGATCTCGTCACCCGTGTCGAGCAGCGCCTGCATGCACAGGTTGATGAGCTCGGACACGCCGTTGCCGGTGTAGATGCTGTCCATGTCCACGTTGGGGATGTGCTTGAGCTGCGCGTACTGCATGATGGCCTTGCGCGCGGAGAACAGGCCCTTGGAGTCGGAATAGCCCTCGCAGTCCGGCAGCTGGTGGCGCATGTCCTGCACCACCTCGTCCGGGGTGCGAAAGCCGAAGGGCGCGGGGTTGCCGATGTTGAGCTTGAGGATGCGAAGGCCCTCCGCCTCCATGCGGCTGGCCTCATCGACCACGGGACCGCGGACATCGTACAGGACGTTATCGAGCTTGGAAGACTTTTTGAACTCGCGCATGGGGGTGCTCCTTGTGTTTTGCTGCTGGGCGGATTGCGTAGGGGTGACGGGTGGCACGGTTTGGCCTGTAGCCGCTTCGCTTATTACGGCCTGTTCTGCGGCGACGGGGCCGGGTACGGGGGCTTCGGATTCTGGAGCTGCGGCTGCCGAGGCAACGGCGACGGACGTGGCGCCGTTTGCCGATGCGCCTGCCGGCGGCGATGCCGCGGGGGCCTGTGCCGTAGACGCCGAAGGATCGGCCGCCTGCCCTTCTTGGCCTGCAAGCCATTCCTGGTCCACGCCCAACACTGATGCGATATCGCGCACCACGTCCGCCCGGGGCATTGTCTTACCGCTTACATACTGGCTAACCTGGCTTTTTCCAAGCTTGATGCCCTGCTGTGCCGCAATGCGGATAAGGTCAGACTGGCGCATGTCGCGCTGTTCCAGAGTCTGTACTAAGCGATCGCTGAATATGGTATTGGCCACATTGACCTCCAATAGTTCAATTTGAACGGCGCCCTTGTTGTTGAACCTCTTTGCTTGGTTCAATTTATGAGCAAAGTTCAATTTAGTTTGGAGCATAGCACGGTCCGGAATTGAACTCCTTGAGAATTTGGTTCAATTTGCTTTCCACAAATGCGAGCAGCGCGCGAGACACCCCGCGCAAGAAGGCGATTCGGTCACCCGCGAAGGACCGGCACGATTTACCCGTGCAGTTCTTAAGGATAATCGCATCGATTTCAGGTTTTGCCCAGTAGACGCCACATACACCGCGCTTCGCCTAAGGTAGAGCGGCTTGGGGGCGCAAGGTATACATTGGGGGTAACGAAAATCGATGCAATTATCCTCAACAAGTGCGCACGAGCATGCGTTGAAAGGCGCACTGATCGTTAGCCCGGCACAGAAAAGTGGACCCCCTAGGGATCCTCCTCCATGCGTTCATCTGTTAAAGCGAAACCGGCGTGCTTTCAATTGCATGGCGTTACTCGTTCTCATAAGAGCACCTCCAGGTAGCCACGCACCTTCTTCTCAACCCCCAGCTTCCCCGCATACCAAATCAACTTCGCAGCATCCCTGCGCTTGCTGCGAGCGTAAGCTTTCATGGCTGGTGCAACTACCTGAGAATCGATCGTTTTTTGCCCTCTAACAACATCGCATAGAGACCTTTCAAGGTCATATAGCCTCACACTGTTTCCGTACTCCGTCCGCATCGTCACAACGCCAAGGTCATAGACTTCGTCCGAGCACGTACGGCACACAATGCCGGCATCCCGCGCAGCAGATGCGTTATACGATCTTGGGAACGTCATCGTAAGGACAAAAGGCGCTCTATCAGTCATGCCATGAAGAAAAAGCGCGGTATCATCCGAGAAGATTCCGCGGGAGAATCTGTGCTGTGCAATGAGATAGGGGTCCTCCCAGACCTCGGGCAAAGCATAGAGGCCGCGATCGATTCGTATGAGGGCTCCCTCTTCAACAGCCTCCGCAAGCTTTCTTCTAGGAATACCGGAGTTCGTCACCTGCGATGTAGTTACAAATCCGTTATGCTTTGACGCAATTTCGACTACCGACAAACCAACCACCTCTTCTCTATTGTACAACCATGCTTAATATTACATCCTTTTAAGCATAGTTGTACATGCTAGACGCGAGGGGTCGTTCTTAAGCAAAGAGCTCATAGGGCCATCAACGTGAACCGCAGGATTCAATTCCAGCTCCCTCGGCGTTCGCCCGGCACAGAAAAGCGGACCCCCAAAGGCCCGCCCCCATGCGTTCAGTTGTTAAAGCGAGGCCGGCGACAGCAAGCACGCACGCGCCGGCGCTGTTGGATGCTAGATTACGTAGTCGATGCCGCGCGGCGAGCAGCGCAAATCCTCGATGGTGACGCTGTCCAGGTAGCCGGTAATCATGCTGTCCAGCTTGGACCACATCCCCACCGTAGGGCAATCTGCCGCGCGCTCGCAACCGCTGCACGTACCATCCAGACAGGAAACCGGGGCTAAGCTGCCCTCGGTAAGACGCAGGATCTCCCCCGCGCTGTAATCAGACGGGTTGCGCGTAAGACGATAGCCGCCGCCTTTGCCGCGCATACCGGACAACATTCCGTTGCGGACCAAGGTCGCCAAGATGTTTTCCAGATACTTCTCGGAGACGCCCTGGCGCTCCGCGATCTGCTTCAAGGGGATACGCCCCTCGCCCTGATGCTCCGCAAGATCGACCATAACGCGCAGCGCGTAGCGTCCCTTTGTGGATACCAGCATTACTTCCACCTTCCGACGTGATTGGTAGCCTTATCCTAGCAGACCGCTGCGAAAGTGGCGCCTCTATCCGTCGGCGGCGCGGTGGACGTTGCAAAAACCCGGACAAGAGGGGTTTTATTCCAGATGAATGGATAGAGCAGGGTTCACAGGTTGCCCACGCGCCGTCCGCGGTTAAAAAAGTACCTCTGACAAGGTATTTTTGTTAACATGCGGTCTCATTTGCCGGCGAGCGCTTTCGGATGCTTGACAGGGATATATGTATAAAGTTAACTATCGATGTCGACTATTCCATACTATTCATGTGGGTTATAGGATTTATAGCCAAGTCGCACGACCCGTGCGCGCAGCTACTGCAAGAAGGAGGCTCTCATGAGCAAGGTATACACTTCGATCGAACAGCTTATCGGACACACCCCCCTGCTGGAGATCACCAACATCGAGGCGGCGGACAACCTGGCCGCGCGCGTGCTGGTAAAGCTTGAGTACTTCAACCCCGCGGGTTCCGCCAAGGACCGCATCGCCAAGGCGATGTTGGACGAGGCGGAGCGCACGGGCAAGATCCGTCGAAACGACGGCTACACCATCATCGAACCCACCAGCGGCAACACCGGCGTCGGCCTGTCCAGCGTCGCCGCCGCCCGCGGCTACCGCCTGATCATCACCATGCCCGAGACCATGAGCGTGGAGCGCCGCCAGCTTATGCGCGGCTACGGTGCCGAGCTGGTGCTGACCGAGGGCCCGCTGGGCATGAAGGGCGCTATCGCCAAGGCCGAGGAGCTGGCGCGCGAGACCCCCAAGAGCATGATCGCCGGCCAGTTTGTGAACCCCGCCAACCCCGCCATCCATGAGGCGACCACGGGTCCGGAGATTTGGGAGGACACCGACGGCAAGGTCGACATCCTGGTTGCCGGCGTGGGCACCGGCGGCACCATCACCGGCACCGGCCGCTACCTCAAGAAGCAGAACCCGCAGGTAGAGGTTGTTGCCGTTGAGCCCGCCGACTCGCCTGTGCTCTCCGGCGGCAAGCCCGGCCCCCACAAGATCCAGGGCATCGGCGCCGGCTTCGTGCCGGAGGCGCTCGACACGTCCATCTACGACAAGATCATGCCCGTCGCCGCAGAGGACGCGTTCGCCGCGGGCCGTCGCCTGGGACATGAGGAGGGCGTGCTGGTTGGCATCTCCTCCGGCGCCGCCCTGCACGCCGCCCTTGAGCTTGCCCGCAAGCCGGAGAACGCCGGCAAGACCATTGTCGCCGTCATGCCCGACACCGGCGAGCGCTACCTATCCACCCCGCTGTTCAGCGAGTAAACTCAACAGGTGCCCTTAACAGGTGCCCCGCACGCTATATGAGAAAGGCCCGTATGACCCTCTCCCCCACCTTGTCCGCAAACAGCGCCGCATCCGACGCGCCTGCCGCATCCGACGCGCCTGCCGCATCCGACGCGCCCGCCGCGACCAACGCAACCGCAACGAACGGGACCGGCCGCAAGAAGCGCGTGCTGGTCGCCATGAGCGGTGGCGTAGACTCCAGCGTGACCGCTTACCTGCTGCTTCAGCAGGGATACGAATGCGTTGGCGCCACCATGCGCCTGTACGACGCGGGCTGCGCGGGGCGCGGCGAGGGCCGGGCCTGCAACAACGTGGCGGACATTGAGGACGCGCGCGCCATCGCCCAGCGACTGGGCTTTGAGCACCATGTGATCGACTGCCGCGAGGCCTTTGACCGCGACGTGATCGAGCGCTTTGTCACCGCCTATGAGCATGGCCTCACCCCCAACCCCTGCGTGCTGTGCAACCGCGTGATGAAGTTTGGCGCGCTGCTGGACTTTGCCGACCAGATGGGTTGCGACTACATCGCGACCGGCCACTACGCGCAGATTGTTCACGTGGACGAGGACGGCAAGCCCATCGCAGGCGACGACGCCGCAGGCAAAGGCGTCTACCTGCTCAAAAAAGGCGTGGATACCTCCAAGGAGCAGAGCTATGTGCTGTACTCGCTTACGCAGGAGCGCCTCACCCGCACGCTGTTTCCGCTGGGAGGCCTCATCAAGGAGCGCGACGTGCGCCGCATCGCCCAGGAACAGGGCTTTGTCAACGCGCAGAAGCGCGACAGCCAGGGCATCTGCTTTGTGCCGGACAACGACTTCGCCACGTTTATAGAGCTGCGACGCGGGCAGGCGCTACCCGAGGGCGACATTGTCAATGCCGCAGGCGAGGTGCTGGGCCGCCACCACGGCGCCATCCGCTACACCATAGGCCAGCGCAAGGGCCTGGGCGTGGCGCTGGCGCACCCGGTGTTTGTGACGTCCGTGGACCCGCAGGCAAACCGCGTCGTCTTGGGCGAGAGCGAGGACCTGATGTCGCGCGCGCTGGTTGCGGACGATTGGGTTTGGAGCGCACCCGCCAGCCGTATGGAGGCGGCGCTTGATCGCGCGGGCCAGGGCGGCGTACCCGTGACCGCCAAGGTGCGCTACCACCAGCAAGACCAGACGGCCCGCCTGATGCGCGGCGATAATCCAGGCAGCTACCGTGTGGTGTTCGACCAGCCGCAGCGCGCGATCGCCCCGGGGCAGGCCGTGGTTGTCTACCATGGCGACGTTGTCCTGGGCGGCGGTACGGCGGTGGCGGCCGAGAAGTAGCCGCAGCTACGACAAAGACGCGGGGCAGCCCTCGTCCAAAAACGCAAAAAGGCGCCGCGAGCGAAAATGTGCTCGCGGTGCCTTTACATGTCGCTATGAAGCGGAAAGCCTAAAAAGGCCGGAAGCTAAAGCTCGGAAAGCCCACTTTTTTGAGGGGGTTTACTTCATGATCTGGCGGAACATGCCCATTACGTCGTCATAGGTGGCCTCGCGGGGGTTGCCCGGGAAGCAGGCGTCGGCCATGGCGTCGCGGGTGAGGGTGTCCAGCTCGTCCTCGGTGATGGCTTCGCACACGGTGGGGATGTTGACGTCGACGGAAAGCTGCTTGACGGCGGCGATAGCGGCGTCGGCGGCCTCATCGGTGCTCATGCCGGCGGTGTCGACGCCCATGGCGACGGCGACCTGTGCCAGGCGCTCCGCCACGACGGGCTTGTTGAACTCCATGGCGATGGGCAGCAGCATGGCGCAGGCGACGCCGTGCGGGGTATCGAAGTGCGCGGACAGGGTGTGGGCCATGGAGTGGTCGACGCCCAGGCCGACGTTGGAGAAGCCCATGCCGGCGATGTACTGGGCAAGGGCCATACCCTCGCGTCCGGATCCGGGCACGCCGCTCTTGGCCTCTGCCACGGCGTCGCGCAGGTTCTTGGCGATGAGCTCGATGGCCTTGAGGTGGAACATGTCGCTCATCTCCCAGGCGCCCTTGGTGGTGTAACCCTCGATGGCGTGGGTGAGCGCGTCCATACCGGTGCTAGCGGTAAGGCCGGCGGGCATGGTTGCCATCATCTCGGGATCGACCACGGCGACCTCGGGGGCGTCGTTGGTGTCGACGCACACGAACTTGCGGACCTTCTCGACGTCGGTGATGACGTAGTTGATGGTGACCTCTGCGGCGGTGCCGGCGGTGGTGGGGACGGCGATGGTGAACACGGCGTGGTTCTTGGTGGGGGCGACGCCCTCGAGGCTGCGCACGTCGGCGAACTCGGGGTTGGTGATGATGACGCCGATGGCCTTGGCGGTGTCCATAGCCGAGCCGCCGCCGATGGTGACGATGGAATCGGCCTCGGCAGCCTGATAAGCCTCGACGCCGTCGGTAACGTTCTGGATGGTGGGGTTGGGCTTGATGTCGGAGTAGACGCTGTAGGCGATGCCGGCCTCATCGAGCAGGTCGGTGACCTTGGCGGCGACGCCGAACTTCACCAGGTCGGGGTCGGTGCAGACAAAGACCTTCTTGTAGCCGCGGCGCTGCAGCTCGCCGGGGATCTCGGCGATGGCGCCGGCGCCGTGATAGGAGATGGTGTTGAGAACGATGCGATTGGCCATGTTTTCCTCCATGCCTAGATAATCCGGGCGCGCCAGCATGGGCTCTCGCATGCGGCGGGTCCGCCAACAGGACTATCATATCCCCGCGCGACCGCGCATATTCAGTTATAGGAATAGAATCTTCTTCCTCGCAGCCACACGTGTATATAACATGACGGATGTTGCCGTTTTGCAGTAAATGGAAACGGGCACGACGCGAGTCGCGCCGAGGGGGACGCGCTACGCCCCGCGCCTGCCGCCGTTCTACCTGCCGCGCCTGCCGCCGTGCTACCTGCCGCGCCTGCCGCCGTGCTACCTGCCGCGCTGGGCGGGATGCTCGCGATCGATGAACATCATGCCGAACGCCGCCAGCAGCAACAGCGTGCAGATGGCGATGGACTGCAGGCCCCAGCGCTCGAGCGACCAGTTGCCCAACACGGCGCCCAGCACGAAGCAGGCGATAACGCCCGCGTACAGCAGCGCGTTGACCAAAAAGCCGCGCTCGTGGTTGATGATGTAATCGTCCACGTTCTGCAAGGCGCTGCGCAGGTTGCCTATGCACATGGTGGTGGCGATTCCTCGTCCATGTATCTTGCGGAACGACTCCACCTGCATGCCGCAGGCGAACGAGGTGAGGCTGTTTGCCGCCAGGTTGAGGTGGGGGCCCATAAACGCCACGCCCAAAAGGATGAGGGCCTCGATGAAGATGGAGACCTGGCGCCAGTGCAAAACGCTTCCCAAGCGGGCGTGGATCATGTCCGCGAGCATGATGCCCAACGCAAAGGACACCACGGGAAACAGGTAGCGGATGGATAGGTCGAAGTTGCCTTGCGAGAGGTGCACGCCGAACAGCAGGATATTACCGGTCTGCGCGTTGGCAAAGACCTCGTCGCGGCCCATGTAGGAGTACACGTCCATGAACCCGCCCACGATGGAGAGGATGATGCCCAGCTCGATGGACTCGGATATCTGCCGCGCTCGCTCCATTGACCTTCGCTTTCCTTTGTGGCACGCAATAGGCGCGCTGCCAGTGCTTGTTGCGATACCGCACCATACTAACCTACCCCATCCCATCGGGTCGCCAGCAGGGCGCAGCCGCAGGGTTTATTAACAGACGTAATAAAACGCGCATGCGTTCGAGCCACGTTGTATCCGTGAAATGAAAATCTTCCATTTCAGAATATGTCGCAAGATACACAAGTCTTAAAAAGCCGGCCTTGTCATACCCTGACAAGGCCGGCAGCTATTGCGTTGCTGTGGCGGCAGTTCTAGTAACGCAGCCCCATATGCAGAGCCCTACGCGTACATCAGGTTGATGAAGCGCATGAGCACGGCAGCCACCTCGGCGCGGGCGGCGCCGTCGGTCGGGTTCAACTCGCCGGTCTTGTCGTCGCCCTTGAAGAGGCCCTCGGCGACGGCCCAGCTCATGGCCTCCTTGGCGAAGCCGGAGACCTCGCCGGCGTCCGGGAAGTCTATGTCGGCGCGGGCTGAGACGTCCATGCCGAGCGCCTCGGCGTAGCGCATCAGGAACACGGCCACCTGCTCGCGGGTGACGGCCGTCTCGCCCTGGAACTGCTTGGAACCGTCTGCCATATCGACGCCGGAGAGGATGCCCTCCTCGAGCGCCCACGCGGCGGCGTCGGCGTAGA